>Ga0209723_1003930_pt1 | contig 17200 bp, 13 predicted proteins | sample BiotimSIPDNA_2_FD_185750 | JGI IMG/M metagenome (GOLD analysis project Ga0209723, IMG submission 185750) | Anaerobic biogas reactor microbial communites from Washington, USA - Biogas_R2 time_0 SIP DNA (SPAdes) (version 2) | ecosystem: Engineered > Bioreactor > Anaerobic > Unclassified | place... | reverse complement strand
GCGAAAGTGTTAAGTGCTCCGCCTGGGGAGTATGGTCGCAAGGCTGAAACTCAAAGGAATTGACGGGGGCTCACACAAGCGGTGGAGGATGTGGCTTAATTCGAGGCTACGCGAAGAACCTTATCCTAGATTTGACATGCACGGATGGGCTACCTGAAAGGGATAGTTCCTGCCTTCGGGTGAAACGTGCACAGGTGCTGCATGGCTGTCGTCAGCTCGTGTCGTGAGATGTCGGGTTAAGTCCCTTAACGAGCGAAACCCTTGTCACTAGTTGCCAGCGAGTAATGTCGGGGACTCTAGTGAGACTGCCGGTGTTAAACCGGAGGAAGGTGGGGATGACGTCAAGTCCTCATGGCCTTTATGTCTAGGGCTGCACACGTCCTACAATGGCGCATACAAAGGGAAGCAAACCTGCGAGGGTAAGCAAATCCCAAAAAGTGCGCCTCAGTTCGGATTGCAGGCTGCAACTCGCCTGCATGAAGCCGGAATCGCTAGTAATCGCGGGTCAGCATACCGCGGTGAATGTGTTCCTGAGCCTTGTACACACCGCCCGTCAAGCCACGAAAGTGGGGGGCCGACGAAGTCGCTGAGCTAACCCTCTGGGAGGTAAGCGCCGAATCGGAACTCCGCGATTGGGACTAAGTCGTAACAAGGTAGCCGTAGGGGAACCTGCGGCTGGATCACCTCCTTTCTAAGGATTTTCGTCATCAGGTGGCGACACCTCGATGACCAAAATTGTGGGGCCAGTCCTCTCAACTTGGATGCATCGCACCTTGCCTTCCTCGGAAGGACACTACCATTGTTATAGCCAGGCCCGCTGGGACTCACGTCCCGGCGGGTCTGTTTTTTTGCTATCAGTCCTAATCCAACTCTTAATCCTGATCTTAATCCCCCCGTCGATTTCCTATCCCTACCCCCAATCCCCCCACCACAACCTCTTGCCCCAATCGCCGCTCAAGCTTATCACTAGATGATCCAAGCTCTACTACCCACCGGTTCTCAGAGATCTTTCTATGCCTGGCCCTGAAGCAGATGCTGAATCGCCTTCCCCCGAAATCGTCGCCATGACCGTCTGGCCCTCGATTGCCGCCTATCCGCTCGGCAGGCAAGTCGGTCGGCTATGCTCGTTGGCCGGTGTCGGCAAGTTCTTCACCATCGGCAAGCTCATGGCCCTGCTTACGATCCCGGTCAGTCTGCTCCTCTTCTTCTGGCGACTCGCCCCCGGAGTGGCGCGACGCTATGTGCTGACGGACAGGCGGGTGGTGGTCCAGAAAGGACTTGGCGCCGTCGAGACTGAGTCGATCGGCCTGGCAGACTTCGATACGATCGCACTGGAAATCCAGGCAGGTCAACAGTTTCTGCGAGCGGGAGACCTGGTCTTTCAGGCAAGCGGCAAGCCGGTCCTACGGTTGCCGGGCGTCCAGCATCCGGAGGGCTTCCGTCAGGCGTGCCTCCGAGCCCAGCAAGCCTCGGTGGCTGTCTCGCGAATCGTCGCAGAGCAGCGGGATCGCACCGCAGCGCCAGGCGGCTCCCGAAACCAGCCTGCCTGACAAATCCGGTCCGGGGTTTCTTGCCAAACGCTGGTTCCCTGTCTACAGTAAATCTAATGGGGGGTGGCGTTCCTCGTTGTGGGCGCGGGCGTACATCTGCCTTCCTGGGCAGACAGCCGCGCGGGAGACCAGAAGTGCCACTGACGGACAAGCTTAAATCGCTTCTCGGCGGAGCGGGCGGCAAACTCAATGTAAAGAGCCGCTTCGAGTTGCTGCGCGAAGCCATGTCGGGCACCATGTCGAAGGTCTACATGGCACGCGATCGCTCGGACGACCGAATCGTCGCCCTCAAGCTCCTCGATCCCGAGAAGACAGCGTTCTTCGAAGGGCGTTTCAAGGGCCTCAAGAAGCCGCCCGAAGGTGAAATTGCCGTCCGGTTCGATCATCCGAACATCGTCAAGACCTACGAACACGGCCTGACGACCGATGGTTGCCAGTACCTCGTGATGGAGTATCTTCGAGGTTCGGGCTTGAATACGGTCCTCGCCAGAAGAGACGGTTCTCTTGACGGGCGTCGCGTCGGGCTGATCCGTCAGGCTGCTGCCGGCCTGCAGGCCGTACACGAGGCCGGATTCATTCACCGAGATGTTTGCCCGCGGAACTACCTGTTCTCCGATGACGGCGAAACTCTGAAGCTGACCGATTTCGGTCTAACGATTCCGGCCGAGGAACCGTTCCTCCGCCCCGGAAATCGTACCGGCACGCCGAACTACATGGCGCCGGAAGTGGTGCGCCGGCGGACCACGAACAAGACGGTCGACGTATTTGCCTTTGGCGTAACGATTTACGAATTGTGCACGGGTGAACTGCCGTGGATGAGCGGAGACACCGGCCAGGCGGCGATGACCCACGACACTCCACCTACTCCAATCACCAAATACCGTCCTCAGATCAGTCCTGCCCTCGCTGAGGCGATTCACTCGTGCTTGATCGCGGACCCGGCGAAACGATGCCCCTCATTGGAGGAGTTCCTGAAATCAATCGAAGGGATCGAGAGCGAAGACGTTTCCTAGTCCGCCGCTCCTTGAAGGACGACCCTGAACCACCTATACTGATTGGTTTCACATCGGCCGCAAAAGGGTTGCGATAACTTCTTTCCGGCGGGAACGGCGAAGGATTCCCCCCTCTGCCGCCGATATGAATCCCATTCTCTGCCGAAAATCGATTCACAATCCGACAGCCCCAGGGCTTCGCCGTTGCAGGCGGGCGGCAGGGCGAACGATATACGCAATGCAAGGAATCTGAACATGACAATGGACAAGAGCCTGCGGGTGAGCAAAGGGCTGATTCGCGCCCGGAGCGTGTTGACTCGCGCCGAACGGATCGAACGCCTCAAGGCGGCCGATCGCTGGCAGGAAGGGGATTCTCCCTTGGGCCTCAACAAGGTGCGCGTGTACAAGCTCAGCCTGAAGAAGAAAAAGAAGAAGAAGGAAGAGGAAGGCGAGGAAGCTGGCACCGACAAGAAGAAGAAATAGCCGGCCTCTCGTTCTTGAAATATCCCTCTGCCATGATTTCGCGCCGGCCGCTTCAGGGTCGGCGCGCTCGGGGAGGCGTCGGTTATGCGCGTGACCCTGGAATACGGTCGCGAGGGCCTGGAAGTCTCGCTCCCCGACGCCAACGTCGTCAAGTGCCTCGGTTATCGATCGGTTGAACCGATCGCGAATCCCGCGGGTGCCATTGGCGACGCTCTTGCGTCTCCAATAGGCTCCGTCCCTCTCGCAGAGCTTGCCGCCGGGCGCAACAGCGCGTGCGTGGTGATCAGCGACGTGACTCGTCCGGTTCCCAATGCCGTTCTGCTTCCGCCCATTCTGGAAACGCTTGAGGGAAGCGGCATCCCTCGCGACAAGATCATGATTCTTGTGGCCACCGGGATGCATCGGCCCAATCTGGGTGCGGAACTCGAAGAGATGGTCGGTGCGGAAATCGCTCGAACCTATCGAATCGAGAATCACAACGGCCTGAATCGCGACGAACATACCCATCTGGGTGACAGCCCGCGGGGCGTGCCGGTTTGGATCGATTCCCGCTACGTCGAGGCCGATCTGAAAATCACGACGGGACTGATTGAACCCCATTTCATGGCCGGCTTTTCGGGCGGACGGAAGCTGATTTGTCCGGGCCTGGCGGCCATCGAGACAATTCGGGCCTGGCACGGCCCCAGGTTCCTCGAACATCCCAACGCCCGGGTGGGAGTCGTGGATCAGAACCCGGTCCACGAGGAGAACACCTGGATTGCCCGCCGAGCCGGCTGCGATTTCATCGTCAATACGGTGATCGACGCCCACCGGCAGATCCTCAAAGTGGTCGCCGGCGATATGGAACAGGCTTTCTACGAAGGAGTGGCCTTCGTTCGTTCCTTCGTCGTCGATACCGTCCCCCAGCCCGTCGACGTGGTGGTGACCAGTTCTGCCGGTTACCCCCTCGACACGACGTTCTACCAGACCGTGAAAGGCATGGTGGCGGCCGGCGATATCGTCAAACCGGGCGGCACGGTCATCCTGGCCGCCGGCATGAGCGAAGGAATCGGCAGCGAACCGTTCCAGCGACTATTTGCGGAAAACGCGTCCGTCGAGCAGTTCATGGATCGGATTCTGAACAGCGACTATTTCGTGATGGACCAGTGGCAACTCGAAGAGTTGGCCAAGATCCTCCGCAAGGCCCGGGTGGTCGCCGTGACCGACGGCCTGCCGCCCGAAACGCTTCGCAAACTGTTCGTGGAAACGGCCCCGTCCGTGGAAGAGGCGGTCGCCGACTGTCTGAAACGGTATGGGGACGATGCAACCATCGCAGTTGTGCCCAAGGGGCCTTACGTGATTGGGCAAGTCGCGTAGGGAATACCCGCAGTCAATTGAGCAAGCATCCACTACCTGCGTGACAACGTCCCACGCAACCGCCGGGCACTTGTTGCGGCTCTCCGTTCCTGGTGAATCTTCCAGCATATCCTGCCCACGACCAGACCCAGCAGGATGAGCGATGGCGTGAAGGCCAACAGAATGACCGTCAGCGCCGTCGAAATCCACAGATCAAAGTCGCTTTCCGTTGCCCTTCCCTCTGTGGCGTGAAGGGCACGTGCCAGTGCCTTGAATCCTTCGGCAAGAAACGCCAACCCGATCCACGCAACAACGGCGCCGATCCAATGCAACGGATTGGCTTTGTCCTCAAGGACGTCCCGAACGATGAGGAAGAGAATGGTGACGTCCACCACGATCACCACCAGCACCCCGCCTATTGCCCACATGGTCGGGCTGGCATGGTCGAGCATTTGCAGCCTCGTCGCCTGAAAGCCGTGCAGGAGGAGGACGGCGCCCTTGGCGTCGGGGCGCGGGGCGTACCAGCCCGCCAGGACCGACCCCGAGTCGCTGGGAATCCGGACCGTCTCCGCCTCGAAATCCGCGGGCGGATCTCCGACCGTCCGGGGCCGAGGTCTGACCAGTTCGCTGGCCACACGCCAGGAGATTCCCAGTCCGACGAAGAGCGCCACGGCCGCGATGATAGCCGCGCCACAGAGTGCTCGCTTAACGCGTCGCCGGCCTCGGCTTGAGCGGTCCTCCGGCGCCCCGCCAGTCTGCTTTGATCGCGGGCCCTCGCTTCTGCCTTTGGCTGAAACGCTCGCGTCCTTTCGACACGTATTGTCCATCTTCCCGACCTTCCCACCAGAGTCTCCAGTTCGGGTTCTCAGTCCTCCAAGCTCGCCACAATCTCGTCGATTTGTTCCTCAGTCAGTCTACTGCTTGTCACAGCGAGCATTCTTCGCAGGTGCTTTCTGCCTTCGTAGCCGGTGGGGTGGCCGACGTTACCCACCGGCGACTCGCTGGTAGTCAGCAAATGCTGGTCGGCGTCGAAGATGGCGTGGAACGGGATGCCGAAGTGCTTGCCGCCGGTCAAGCGTTTCGCGACTTCCTCACCGTGCAGGTCGCGGTAGGCGTCGATCTTGAGAAACACGTAGTTCCCTTCGAGCAATGCCTTCTGGTCGTCGAGCCAACGAGTCAGCCGAAAACATGGACCGCAATAGCGCCCGCTGATCCGGGCCCAGACTTTGCGATCAGTCCGTCTGGCTTCCGCAAAGGCCTCATCCCATTTCTTCTTCGCATCGATCTGTTCGGGCGCATGTTGGCGAACGAACTCGACTGCCCGTGTCGCTGCCTCGGTGCTCTTCGGGGCCAATTCGATCCGTCCGAGTTCGCTGCCCGTCGCGTCGATCGCACAGGCGAAGACCTCTCCCGCTGTGGGCGTCGGCCATTTGTGCTGTTGTGCGTACTCCGCCACGTCAGGATCGGACCCATCGCCACCCACAGTTTTCGTTAGCTGCATGAAGCTGGCCACCTCCTTGGTGGTGTCGTAGTCCAGCAGGTTGGCGTCAATGAACTCCTTCGCACCGTCCGCCGGCCGGTAGAGAATGATCATCATGTGGAAGCCCGACAGCCGGCAATCGCGCAACGTCCTCTCGTAACGCTCGGTAAACGGCACCTTTCGATCCGGTTTCCACAGCCGGCTGATCTCGCGGGGGCGGGAATCGGAGGGCGCAAGGTAGAACTCGGTCAGGTAGCGGTAGCCCTCGGAGCCGTCCATCGTACCGGCCGAGACGGTCACTGCTGCCTCGCAGGGGACCTTCGACAGCGTGTAGTTACCATCACGGTCGGTCGTTGCCTCGAAGCTATCGGCAGAGAAACTCATGGGATAGGGCTTTGAGTAGTCGCGACCTGAGGTGATCGTGAGGGTTGCACGGACGGGGTGATCCGCGAGCGGGGCATCGTCTTTTCCGAGCAGCCGCCCGCGGAATTCGCCCGTGCGCTTGAGCGGCACCTCGATCGTCTCGCCAAGGCGCTCGATGATGCAGACGGCAGCGGCATTCGAGTCCTTTGTGCGGGCATAGATGCCGATCCGAGATGCGGCTGATTCGAATGCGAACTCCCCGTGGGCGTCCGCTTCCAGGGTGAGGCGTTCGCGCGTTTCCCCATCGATGGAACCGATCTTGACGCTGGCGTCAGCTAATTCGGCCTGCGAATTCTCCGGCAAGACCAGACGTCCCGTGATCTTGCGGCTCGCCGCCACCTTTCGGTGGAACTCGAGCCGGGTGACGTTGCCCGCCATGACTTGGGTCGACTCCTCGGCACTCCACTCGGGCGTGTGGATGGATCCCACAATCTCCCGTCCGGGCAAGGCAAATGTGGTCACCTTACCCTGCGCGTCCGTGGTGACATGCCAGCGTCGGCCTCCCCGGGCATGTGCGGTCTGACCGTTCTCACGATATGAGAAGCGATGCTGTGTTTCCAACTGGATGCTCTGATGGGCGACCGGAATTCTGTCTGGTCCCGCGGTCACGACGACCTCGACCGGTTCGCCTTCGGAGAGCGTCAGTTCGGGAGCATTCGTCGTGTCGGTCGTGAAATCATAGGGAATCAGGTCGATGATATTGCTGACGAGAGGAACGTCGTTGGCCCAGACGCAATAGGTGGCGTCGGGAAGGTAATGGGCCGCAAACTCACCTTTCTCGTCTGTGAACGCGTGGAGCACGTCCGAGCGGTTTTCCTCTTCCCCCTGAAAGGAACGGATATTGACGCACAACCCGGCCACGTTGCCGTCCGGAGATCGAACACGCCCGACGACTCGCCGGCGCTTGTCATACTGGCTCTTCCGTAGCCGCACGAGGAGGACACCGTCGACGGTCTCGTCATCGGCGGCTTTCACCCAGCGTGGATCGTCAAACTCGACGTAAGAACCGTGCTGCTCCCAATCGGGGAACCAGCGACAGACGGCTTCGCCCTTCGCATTTGTCCGCAGGTCACACTCGGGCCCCTTGCCCGGATATTGGAAATCGGGAGGCCCCGTTCCCACCGTGAGAACGAAGTCGAGATCAGCGATCGGCGACTCGTTTTCGTCGTTCACGATCCGGATCGTCTGCGAGCGGCACGGTCCCAATTCCACGGTGTGCCGGTTGCCAAACGGATCGCGCGGCGGATCTCGGTGGAAGGAGTAGCCTCCGAGCCGGAAGTCGTCGGTCCAGGCCGTCAGTTGCCAGAGCTTGTCACGGTTCATCAACGGAAAGGTGGCCACGCCCGCTTCGTCTGTCTTGGCAGTCAGACACGCATCGACAAATCTCGCAGAGACGACGGCGCCGGGCACGGCCTTCCCTGCCTCAACGACGTTCACCTTCATGGAACGCTCGTAGGGCTTCAAGGTCAGTTGGAGTCCGTGGATGGCGGCATGACGCAGTTCGTATCGGAGGAGTGTCTCCTTGGCGATCTCTCGCCCATCTGGCGAGGTGGCGCATGTGTGGATACGGAACCACTCTTTTCCGCTCACAGGGATACGGACCTGGAAATGGTTGTCGTCAACTGTCGTGGGCAAGTCCTCCCAGCCGTGGCGCGTCTGGAGCCGGGCCTGCAGCTCGAAGCCCTGGGCCGGTGCGCCGTCTTCGTCAACCACTTCTCCGGCAACCTTGATTCGCAAATCCTCCCCAGAGCCGTCCAGCCACTCTGGTTTCTGGGCGGGAGCCAGTCGCTTCGCTGTCCCCTCATGACCGGGCGTCTGTCCGTCGCAGCAGTTGACACCATGCGCACATACCCAGATGGATGTGAAGGCGAGCGCTACGCGGATCGAATACCGGAATCCCACAAACCACCTCCCGGCCGAGCAGGCATGCTTGAACACAAATTCGGTTGACTCAAGCCGCAGCACAGCGTGCCGCGACTTACCTTGCCACACTATAGAGGATTCTGAAGAGGATGAGAAGAAGACTGCGGCAGAAACCTATCCGGCCAGAATGTGAACGCCAATAGGAACCTCGGACACCTCCGTTTTCTTCACGCCGCAGAAACCACATCGCCGGCTCGCACCAGCCTGATCCCGTTCAGACGAACCACCAGCAAACTCCCTCCCACCGCGACCAACTGAACCAAGTGCATAGCGACGATTGTCGCCACGTTCACGCCTGGCTTCACCGCAGTCTCGAATGCCCAGACCTCAGCCATGCACAAGATCGCTGAACATGCGACCGCGACAACGCACCAGATGAACATGCGAGATCGAACAAATGCGGCCCAGATCATCGGCCACGCGGCGAGTGAACTGAATACCACAAGGATGGCAACAATCGTGATCATCTCCGCACGAGGAGAGCGCTCGAAGAAACCACTCGGAATCAGTGTCTTGGCAAGCGACAGAAACACGGCCACAACGGCCGTCCAGGCCATCATCTGTCGGATTCCAAACTGCAAGTCGCGGCGGCTGAATTCGGACGTCCGGTCCGCCGAGAGTCGCAAGCACCAGCCCGAATGAATACGAAACACCCACAATGGAACCTGCACGGCAATCCATTGCAGAAACGCGGCGGCGCTGATGATCACACGGTCCTCGTTGCTCGCACCTCCCACACGGAACACAGCCAGGCAGACAACAGCCGCTCCTGCGACGCCGGTGATGACACGAACAAAAACCGAAAACGGAGCTAACGCAGCAAACACGGCACACAGCGTAACCTCCGCGGCGATGGTCCCCAGGGCCACCCCGGCGGACAGTCCTCCAAGGCGTACCCCGGCAAACATCACGACGTTCATGATCAGGAAGAAGAGGGCCATCAAGCCCAAGAAAAGCCGGCCCAATCGCAATTCCCCACCCTGTTTCTGCTCGGCCATCTGGACCACCGATCAAGCTCGATGCCTCTCAAAAACAAACTCGTTGCACCCTACGCTCCCCCCACAAGTCTTCATCTGCCTGAGCACGAAGCCTCTGTTCCGAAAGAAAACAAAGATCTCCTCGGGCTTGGCCACTTCGAACGGGTAGCCGCCCACCAGGTCCACGATGTCATGCCAATAGCTCATCCCGCGCGTGCTGCGCTCGGCATAGTGAATGATGTTGTCGAAGTACATCCAGGGCCGTCCCGTGACGCAGGCGACCGCCAGGAACTTCAACTCCCGGGGCCCCATGATCAGCAACGTGTAGAGTGGTCTGAGGAACCCGGGCAGCTTGTTGTAGATCCGCTTGATACCTCGCCACCGGCAGCTTGCGCCGCCTTGATCGTTGTAGATTGCGATGAAGAGCTTGCCCCTCTCGGCAACGAGGGGCACCACGTTCTCAAACGCGTCCCACATGGCCCCCGTGTGGTGCAGCACGCCCCAGGAGTAGACGACGTCGAAGGTCCCCAGTTCCGCCAGGTAGTCCTTGTCGAGTACCGTGCCGCTCTCGACCTTCCATTGCGGATCGTCCGGGAAGAACCGGCGTTTCAGTTCGGCCGTGCAGGCCACGGACTGCCGGTCGTAGTCGAACGAGTGCACCGAAGCACCCAATCGCCGTGCTGCCAGGCTGAACAGCCCGCTGCCCGAGCCGATGTCGAGAAATGTCTTTCCGGCCAGGCCTTCCGTTTCCAGCATCTCCAGGAGCGAACGTTCCGCACGCCGGATGCGATCCTCATTGAGTACCGACAGAAACCGTGCCCAGTTCGCGCCGAAGGCGAAACGTTCGCCGGACTCGACTTCCTTCTCGTGCTCTGAACTCATGTGCGTTACTTTCCGGAGGTCCTATTCCACCTACTGGTCTACCCGGCCTGCGGCAACAATTCAAGTGCTCTCAGCGCCCTTGTCCGTAGCCTCCTTGTCGAAGAGAAGAACCAAGGCCGGCAGCAGAAGCAGATCGGCAAGGATGGCAAGTGCCAGGACAAACACGAGGTAGGTTCCCAGGAAGCGGATGGACAGGTAGTTGGAAAAGGCGAACGGCAACAGGCCACATCCGAGAATGACGGTGGTACGAATGATGGCGCTGCCCGTATAGTGGAAGGTCGCTTCAACCGCCGCGTAGCGGGAGGGAGATCGGCGGCGCTCGATGTCGTAGCGATGCAGGAAGTGGATCGTGTCGTCGACCGCCAGTCCGAAACTGACGATGGCCACGCCCAGCATGTCGGTGTCGATCGTCTTGCTCATCAGGGCCAGGATGCCGCCCAGCAAGGCCAGGGGAAGGAGATTGGGGGCGATCGCAATGAGCCCGAGACGAACGGAACCGACGCCGAGGGTGACGGCAATCATCACGCAGGTGAAACAAAGGGCAAACCCCTCGACCTGGCTCCACAGGACCACGCGGGCGGCCCGTCCGACGACGACATAGAACCCCGAAGCCGTGACCGTCACGTCGCTCGGCAGGCATTCTCTCGCCGTCTGGGTGAGCCTGTCGGCCAGTCCTGCCACCTCCATGATCCGAGTGGAAGTCACCTGAACGCCGACGCGAAGCAACCCGGCGCCGGGGGCAACCAGGCCGTCGACCATCTCCGGCTCAATGCCGTACAGAAAAGCAGCCGTGGCCGCGGCCTCTTCCTCGGTCTCAGGCAGCCGGCGATCCGAATCCGAGCCGAGCAGATTGTCGACCAGTCGGAAGACAGTCGTGATCGAAGAAACGTTCTGCACCTCCGAGAGGTCCGCGATTCGTCGCTCGAACCGGTCAAGCCCCTCCAATGTCGAGGGGGCAAGGATTGCCTTCGGCTCGGCGTGGAGAATCAGCTCGATCGAGGTGGTGCCGGCGATTTCCTGGTGGAAGAAATCGATACTCTCGCGGATCGGATGGCCCGGCAGAAAGCGTGCCGGCAGATCGGCATCCACGTGGGTCCCGATAACGGCAACCACCGACCCGGCGAAGATCAGCAGATGAATTCCAACCACGGTCCGCGGCCGGTTCAGGCTCCATCGGCAGCAAAGGCCAACGAAGGAATCGAGGTAGTGATTGACCCGAGACGGCCTCTTCCTGGCAGCAAGGGGCGGCTTGAGAACCATCAACGCCATAGGGACAAGGGTGAGAGCCAGGAACAGAGCTCCGGCCACTCCTACGGCACATGCGATTGCCAGGTGGCGTATGGCCATCGCGGGAATCACCGCCAGAGAGAGGAACCCGATGAACGTCGTGAGGCTCGTCAACACACAGGCGCCGCCCACCTCCTGGACGGTCCTGGCTACGGCCTCGCGACGGCTCAGGCCGCGGCGGAGTTCGGCTGCGTAGGCACTGATCAGGTGGATCGTGTCGGCCGTGCTCAGGATCAGGATCAAGCCCGGCGTGGCAGCGACCAGGAGCGTGATCTGGCCGAACACGGCTGCCGTCAGCCCGAGCGTCCAGGCGATGGCGATCCCGGCAATAATGAGCGTCAGCAGCACGTAGCTGAGACGGCGGTAGATCCCGTACACCAGCACGCTAACCACCAGCGTGACGATCGGCAGGATCCATACGATGGCCCGAATCACCTCCTCATACATCCAGTCCTGGATGATCAGAGTGCCGACACAATAGGTGCCGCCGCGGCCGAGTCCGTGCCGGTGGAGGACCTGCTCGATCTTCTGGCGGATTCCCGACTGGGGCATGTTGAGCAGATTCGACGACCCGCTGAGCCAGATGAGCATCGCCTGGGCGTCGCCGCCCCGCGAGATCAAGTACCCGGCGATCGGGTCCCGCCGGATCTCCGCAGCCAGACCCGCAAGGTCCACGCCGGCCTGCTGCGACTTCGACTGGGGCCAGTAAAGCCTGGGCGAAATCTCGCCGGGGGCGACGTCGGGAACGACGCCTTGAGCCAACCGGCGGCGGAGGATCGTGCGTGCCGCCACCTCGCGTGCCGAAAGCCTGCGATCCGGCGCGAGCCGGGCCGCGTCGGCAATCGAGAACACGCGATCGATCTCGGGCAACTCCTCGAGGGCCCGGGCTGCCGCACGAATCCGATTGAGGGTCTCACCCGTGAACAGGGCGTCCCCCTCGCGCGTCGCCACGTAGATCAGATCGTCGCTCCCCCCGCCGAACACCGAGGCCCGGTCGACGTAGGCCCGATACTCGGCCTCGTCGGGCATGAGCCCCTGCAGAAGCGAGACCCGAAGCGGTGTATGCCAGGCGACGGAAATCGCCACCGCGGTCACCACGGCATAGCAGGCCAATACCGGAAAGCGATTCGCCAGAAGCCGTTCGGCAAACGTTTCCGGGATTCTCAGGCGGTGCAGCATAAGACGGGATGCGGCGAGCGGGTGAAACAAATGAGCACTGGATTCCCGGCGCGGCCTTGCTTCGCTCGACCGTAGACAGCTTCTCGCCGCCCGATGTCGGTTTCTCCCTGAGCGACCTGCTTTCTTCTCCCGCTTCCGGGTGGTGGAGTATAGATTCCTCGCCGAAATGGGTCAACGGGAATAGAAGGCACCAGCAAGATCGGGAAGATGCGGACTGCCTCGAAAAGGCGACCGTGAAGGAACCGCCCGAGACGGCCTCCCTGAGCCAAAACGAGCACGTCCCGGCTGGACTTGCCGGGCATGGAATATTCTGAGGGGGAATTTCTTGGCTGCCGTACGGGTCTTATCATACACGCGACCGGTCCGGATTCCACAAAGAAGGCAACGCGATGAAATGGGGGTTCAAGTCAATTCGTCGCATCGTGGTAGTCCTGGGACTCGCAGTTCTCGCGATCTATTACGTGAATCGGCCCTTCGCCGGAGAGGGAAAGGCGATTCAGGCAGACGTCGCCGAATTGGAGCAGACGAGCCTTTCGGCACACCTGGAGGCCCCGATCATTCCCGGCCAGAACCTCTTGTGGTGCGCAACCTTTCAATTGGCCTGGAACGAGCTCTGCACGCTGGCAGGTGAGGACCTGCATTTCCGTGATCGCGAGCCGGAAATGGTGGCCGTGCTCAACAAGAAGTCAACTACCAGGAACGATGTCGATGCCGAATCCTATGTTGCGATTGCCGGCTTTGTGAGAAATGACGTGTTTGGCCAGATAGAACGGCAGGTCGAAGCACGCTTCCACGGCGAGTTTGTGCCGCGCTACGTTCCGCCCAAGACCCTTACGCCGCGTCCGCAAGATATCGTTGCCTATGCATGCTTGTTCAAAAACCTGGAATTCGAGACACCCTTTGAAAGGATCGACCAGCCGCTCGTATTCCGTGGAACCCCCGTGCCCTGCTTTGGAGTGGACGAGGAGTACAAGTCGAGCCAGGCGAAGATTCTCGAACAAATCCTGATCCTCGACTACCAGACGGAGAACGACTTCGTCATCGAGTTGATGACGAAGAGCAAAGGCGACCGGCTGATTCTGGCGAAAGTCACCCCAGGAGAAACGTTGGCCGAAACGATCGAGGCAATCGGTCGGCGGATTGCCGTCAGCGAACCGATCCAGGCCGGTGCATGCGATGTTCTGAACGTTCCGAAATGCGACTTCGATCTGACACGACACTTCACGGAATTGGAGGGCCTCAACCTCACGGTTCAGAATGCGACCTTCGCCGACGACCTGACGATCCTCAGCGCATTGCAGAACGTCCGCTTCGAGATGAACGAAAAGGGGGTACGGCTGCGATCGGAGTCGCACATGAGCATCGGCTGCGGCGGTCCCATGACTCCCGAGTCGCCGCACATCATGATCTTCGACAAACCGTTTCTCGTCGTGCTGCAGCGCCGCGACCGGGAGACGCCCTATTTCGCCATGTGGGTGGACAACGCGGAACTGCTAGTGCAATGGGTGCTGGTCGTCTTGAGGCGGAATGCTGTCGAGTCGCTGAACAAGACACGGACGAGTTAGTGGATTGCAGCCGGCGAGACTGGATGATATCTTCTGCAATATCCACTCTAGCGTGCCCGGCCGGCATGAGGGAATTGTTTGGTGTCTTGGTTCGGGACTTGTGCGCATGGTACGCGCATGTTTGTGAAGGTTGGGTTTCGGGCTTGCCCCGCCTCGGGGTTCCAGGGGATCGTGTCATGGCTATTATCGTATCGTGTCGCTGCGGGAGGCGTTTTGCGGCAAGAGCCAATCTGGCGGGGAAGACAGTGAATTGTCCCGGCTGCTCGCAGCCGCTGACGATTCCTCTTCCCCAAGCGGCCGCCACCCCCAAACCGGCAATCGACGTCGCGTGCCGGTGTGGAGCGCGGTTCCGTGCCCAATCGCATTTGTGGGGACAGCAGTTCACCTGCCCTCGTTGCGGCGGGCAGGTTCTCGTTCCCGACCCGTTGGCAACTCCCGCGATCGCCGAGGTGGTTCCGGAGGATCCCGTGGACGTGGATGAGGACTTCTCATACGCCGTCTCGGAGCCGGTCCCGCGTACGGTGAGCACTGGTTTGCCGATGCGGGCCGTATCGAACGGGGCGGGAGGCGGGCGGCAGAAAAGGTCTATGCCGGAATCCGCACAGATGGCTTGTGGTGGACTCCTCGGGCTCGGGATCCTCATCGTGATCCTCGTCGTTGGAATTCACTCGGTCTCCGGCCCCGGTGATATCGATGCCTTCGGGCAAACACTGTCCGTTCTGTCCATCTGTCTGGCAGCCGCGGCGATTGTCAGCGCTGTGATGATCTGGCTTCGTGTTCCCGTCCTCGGACAGGTTGTTGGTAGTCTGGCGGCGTTGGGCGCCCTTCCCGCTTTTCCAATCGGAACGCTTCTTTCTGTGTTCATCCTCATCAAGCTCATGGACCGCGAGACGCAGGCCTATCTGAAAGGCTGAGCGAAGCCTGATCGCCGAAGAATCTCGCCCCAAGACGTCGCGGCCGGAAGTCCCAGCCACGTGTGACTGTTGACTATGAGGACGGCACAATCCGAATCGCCTGCCCACACCGCGGCGCAAGCTCAAGATTCAACGTTTTGGTTGAGTCGACCTCCACCCGATCAATCCGCACGTGGGTCCGCGTCTCCACCTGCGGATCGTCGGAATAGATGTGGGCTGTGTACTTCTTCCCCGCCCCAAGGAAGTCCAGCGGGAGCTTCAGCGTCCGCTCCTGCGAATCGTTCATCGCCCCCACAAACCACTCCTCCCCGCTCCGCCGGGCGATCACGGCATACTGGCCGATCCGGCCGTGGATCACGCGGGTTTCGTCCCAGACCGTCGGCACGTACTTGAAGAACTCGAGTTCCGGCTCGTCGCCGATATTGCCGGCCTGCCCGCCGGCGCCGCCCTTCTTGCTCGGAGAACGGCTCGGACGATCGTACCAGAAGACAAACTGCCAGGGGCTGTAGAGGCACACCGCCTTGGCGAGCTGGTAGGCGTGGCTGGCGTTCTTGTCCACGCGGCCGTCGTAATAGCAGATCGTGTTGTCGCCGGGCCCGCACAGCATCCGGGTGAAGGCAATGGTCAGCGTCTGCTCATTCGTCGGCGACGTTTCGTCGCCGCCGATCCCCTCCTGGGTCATCAGGTTCGGGTACGTCCGCTCGTAGCCCGTCGGGCGGTACTCGTCGTGAATGTCGACCATGAGCCGGTTGTCGGCCGCCTTGCGAACCGCCTCGTGAAGCCAGGCCGTCCACTCCTGGGAACCCACGTTGACGAACCCGTACTTCACCCCCTTGATGCCCCACTGGCGGTACAGCGGAAGGACCTCGTCAAGCTGCTTCTCCAGCGCCCGGCGGTTCACATACAGGATGATCCCGATTCCCCGCTCCTCGGCGTAGCGGATGACTTCGTCGAGATCGAGCGGGCCGGGGGAGCGCTTGGGATCGACCGTGACCGTGGACGCATCCGAGGCGTCGTCGTATTCGTGGCCGTACCAGCCGGCGTCGTATTCGACGTATTCGAGGCCGTTCTTCACGGCGAAATCGACGCACGCCTTGCCGCCCACGGTGGTGAGCGTGACTTCGCGAATCACCTTCCCCGGCTTGATCCAAGAGGTGTCGGCAATCGCGCACGGATCGTTGAGATTCAGGAGCAGGTAGTTTTGCTCGAGCAGCTTGCCGGGCGAGTCGGCCACCATGACAAACCGCCAGGGCGTCGTCATGGGCGGCTTGCAGACGACTTCGCCCGCAAGGTGCGACCGCAGCGCATGCGGCGCCGACGCGTCAGGCTGCAGCCGCATCCGAGCATAGTCGACGAGTTTGGCTTCACCAACGGCAACGCAGAGGTCGTCGGCCTCTCGGACCACCAGCGGCCGCTCGCAGTTAGGTTTGACCTGGCTCAGCTTGGCCTGGCTGTAGACGCCTTGCGCTGAGTAGACCGGCCAGCAGTCAAAATCCTCGGGAAACGCGAACTGCGTCAGCTCCTTCTTGATGACGAACTGATCCAGCCCTTCTTGCTTCGGAAACTGATAGCAGAACGCGATCCCCTCGTCGTACGCCCGAAAACACAACGTCACCTGGCGAGGCGGTTGCCTTGAGTCGATCAGATCGATTTCCAGTTGGTTGTAGTGGTCGCGAATCCGGCTCCGCTCGCCGTAGACCGGCTGCCATCTCTCGTCGTGTTCGCCACGACGCGTGCCGGAGACGCGAAATCCCGAACTGAGCGGTTCCGAATCATTGAGTTCGAAGCCGAGATGCGAATCGCTCAGCACGACCATGTTGCCGGCCGTCGCGCGATAGGTCGGCCGGCCCTGGTCGTCAAGCCCGACGCTCACGGCAAGCCGACCGTTGGGAGATGTCAGCTTCAGCGATTCCGCGCGGGAGTCCAGTGGCGAAATGGCAAGAACCAGTAAGGGGGCGAGAACTGGAAGATTGAAGCGAGTCATAGGATCGTCCTGGAATGCGGTCGACGGGTGGACGTGGGATACGTCCCTGTTGCATCTTGTGTGCCACACTACGCCGTTAACCGAAATTCATGACGTTGACTCTTAAGTTTTGTAGCCGTCGCGATTTGTTGTTTGGTTGCATTGGTGATTTGTGGGGCCCCGATGTGTTCGCGTTTCTTCTTTCGTGGATAGCTGCGACTGGTTTTGGCCCCTGTTCTCTGGTAGT
>Ga0209723_1003929_pt1 | contig 17204 bp, 13 predicted proteins | sample BiotimSIPDNA_2_FD_185750 | JGI IMG/M metagenome (GOLD analysis project Ga0209723, IMG submission 185750) | Anaerobic biogas reactor microbial communites from Washington, USA - Biogas_R2 time_0 SIP DNA (SPAdes) (version 2) | ecosystem: Engineered > Bioreactor > Anaerobic > Unclassified | place... | reverse complement strand
AGTACCCCGGCACCGGCAAGACCTACACCGTCTTCCTCTCGCCCCTCACCGGGCAGACCTACAACAGCAACGCCGGCGGCTACTTCGGCCCCTACCTCAAGGCCTCCGGCTTCGACGCTCTCGCCGTCCGGGGCAAGGCCCCCGGGGACGTCGTCGTCTCCATCGACGGCGACGAGAGCACCATAAGCATCTGGAGCGCCCCTGACGGGGACCGCAACGCCTACGCCGTCACCGAAGCGATGCACGACTATTTCGCGAAGGACGGGGACGACAAAGTCTCCATCTCCGTCGTCAGCGCCGGCCGCGCCGCCGAGCACAGCTGGTGGGGCGCCCTCAACGTCAGCTTCTACGACCCCCGCCGCGACCTCCCCCGCCTCAAACAGGCAGGAAGGGGAGGCGGAGGCACCGTCCTCCGGAACAAGAAGATCCGCGCTCTAGTCGTCCGCAAAAGCGGCTTCACGGGGCTCGAGAACGACCCCGCCGACCTCTCCGTCCTCCAGCAGGCGGGTGTCAAGCTCCACCGCGAGATCCGCAGCAACGACGACGCCCAGTGCATCATGCGCACCACAGGCACCACCCACCTCAACAAGATCATGAACGACTACGACATCCTGCCGGTGAACAACTTCAAATTCGGCAGATCCGACGCCATAGGGGCCATCACCCCCGAAGAATACAAGAAACACTTCACCCAGGCCTACGCCGACGGCTGCTGGCACGGCTGCTCCATGGCGTGCGCCAAGACAGTGGACGGATTCGAGCTCCGCACCGGCCCCGACCGGGGCAGAAAAGTCACCGTTGACGGCCCCGAATACGAAACCGCCGCCAGCCTCGGCCCCAACGTGGGCATCTTCGACCCCCTCTGGACCATCGAGGCCAACTACTACGCCGACCACTACGCCCTCGACACCATCTCCCTGGGCACCGGCCTCGCCTTCGTCTGCGAATGCTATGAACTCGGCCTCCTCACCAAAGAGCACACCGGCGGCCTCGAGCTCCGGTTCGGCGCCAAAGACGCCCTCCTCGAGCTCATCCACCGCATGATGGACGGCCGGAACGAATTCGCCGCCGCCGTAGGCAAAGGCATCCGGCAGATGAAGGACATCTTCGCCGAACGGTACGGAGCTGACCGGGACATCATGGAGAAGATCGGCATGGAAGGGCAGGGCCTTGAAGTCTCCCAGTACCGGTGCCAGGAATCCGTCGCCCAGTGGGGCGGGTACTTCCTCACCCTCAAGGGCCCCCAGCACGACGAGGCGTGGGTCATCTTCATGGACATGGTGAACAAACAGATCCCCACCTTCGAGGACAAGGCGGAGGCCCTCTTCTACTTCCCCAACTTCCGCCTCTGGTTCTCTCTCGTGGGAGTGTGCAAGCTCCCGTGGAACGACGTGGAGCCGTCGGACAACCGCATCCGGTACAAAGGGATCGAGGCCGCCAAGGTCCCCGAACATGTCCAGAACTACCTTGACATCTACCAGGCTGTCACCGGAAAGCCCCTCAGCAAGGAGGAGATGATCCTCCAGTCCGAGCGGGTGTACAACTACGAGCGCATCTTCAACTACCGCATGGGCAAGGGGACCAGGAAAGAGCACAACATCCCCGACCGCGCCCTCGGCCCCGTCTTCCCCGACGAATGGGACGTGCGGAAGGAGTACTTCGAAAAGAAGCTCGAAGAGGCCGGCATATCCGGGGAGGGCCTTTCGGTGGAGGAGAAGATAGCCGGACTGCAGGCCCACAGGAGGAAGGAATGGGAGAAGCTCGTGGACGCCGTGTACGCCCGGAGGGGCTGGGACAGGAACGGTGTGCCGACGAAGGGAACCGTGGAGCGCCTCGGGTTGGACAGCCCCGAAGTGCTGGAGGTCCTGGAGCCCTACTGGAAGTCAGCGGGAAGGGCATGATTTTTCCGTTCCCGTATTGCGGAAGAAACCGCCCGGGGACATAATAGAAGACAGAAAGGGATGCGGCTGAGCGCATCCGCGGAACAGAAGAGCAGATCAGAAGGAGGAGATGACCATAATGTCACGTTTCAGGATATTCATTGCTTCAGCGCTTGTGGTTGCCTGCATGGCAACGGGTGCCTTCGCTTCGGGTGAGTTGAACGCCTACACCATCATGCCCGAGAAGTACGCTTCCCAGGTGTTCGAGGTCTTCACGGCGGAGACAGGGATCAAGGTGAACTTCATGCGCTTTTCCTCCGGCGAAGCCCTCGCGAGGGTAGTGGCCGAGAAGAACAATCCCCAGGTGGACATGATCCTCGGCGGTCCTGCCGACACCTACGAGGCGGGCATCAAGGAAGGGGTCTTCGAGGCCTACAAGCCGGCTGAGGCCGACGGGATCCCGGAGAAATTCCGCTCTCCCGAAAACTACTGGACCGGCATTGGGATCATTCCGCTGGTCTTTCTCACCAACAAAAATTTCCTGAAGGACAAGGGACTTGAAGCGCCCGCTTCCTGGAACGACCTGCTGGATCAGGCCTATAAAAACGGTCTCCAGATGGCGGATGCCCGCACATCGGGAACGGCGACAGAGCGCATATACTCCCTGGTGAAGATTCTGGGCGAGGATGAGGCCTTTGCCTATCAGAAGAAGCTCCACCAGAACATCCAGATGTACACCAAGAGCGGCGCCGGCGGAGCCATGCCTGTGGCTTCAGGCCAGGCCGCCAGCGGGATCTTCTACATCGTTGACGCGCTGGATATCCAGCAGCAGGGACACCCGGTGGAGATCAGCTATCCGAAGGAAGGAGTCTCCTACGGCATCGAGGCCACGGGGATCCTCAGGGGCGCCAAAAACATGGAGAACGCCAAAAAATTCATGGACTGGGCATCATCGAAGACATTCGCCCAGCTTCTCGTGGACAGGAAGATCAACTATATCCCCACCCGCACCGGCGTGGAAGTGACCAACCCCGCCCTCGACCTTTCGAAGGTGAACCTGGTGGAAGTGGACGTGGCATGGAAGGGAGCGAACCGCAAGGCCTTCGTGGACCGCTGGATCAACGAGGTCATCAAGTAGAAGAGCGGAACTCTTTTCTACGATGTGGCATCCCCGGGGAGCCGATTCCCCGGGGATTTTGCCTTACGCAATACCGATGTTCATGCGAGGAGAATGACGCAATGAATAGACCGTCCGAACTCTCCACGCCGGAGAAGGTCTCTCCCCTGAAAAGGGACCCCGCCCTTCTTCCGGCCCTTGCGGCCATCTGGATATCCCTGGCCGTGTTCGTGCTGTATCCTCTTTTCCGGCTTTTTCTCACCACATTTATGGTGGAAGGTCAGTTTTCTTTCGCCAACCTCGGCGCCGTGGTAACCAACTGGTATGACAGGCAGGCATTCCTGAACAGCCTCTGGCTCGCGGCGGCGGTCTCCGTTTCGGGAACGGCCCTTGGATATGTCTATGCCTTTGCAGTGACAAGAATTCCAATGCCGTCATGGATCAAGTGGCTTCTCGCCGCCATCACCACCCTTCCTCTCATCTCTCCGCCCTTTACGAGCAGCATCGCCCTGACGCTCTCCCTGGGGCCCAACGGCATCCTCCTGAAATTTTTCGGCATAGAGAATTTCAGCTTCTACGGGTTCTGGGGAACATGGATGTCCGAGACCCTCACCTATTTTCCCGTCTCCTTTCTCACCCTGTCGGCAGTTCTGTCGGCCATCGACCCGAACCTCGAGGACGCGGGACTTTCGCTGGGAGCGTCTCCCGGACGGGTCTTCCGGACAGTGACGTTTCCGCTCTCAACGCCGGGGATTGCAAACTCGGTACTTCTGCTTTTCGCCAGCTCCCTCGCCGATTTCGCTACGCCCCTTGTGCTCGCGGGACACAGCTTCCCGGTGCTGCCCACCCAGGCGTACCTGCAGATAACGGGACTGTATGACCTCCGGGGAGGGGCCGCGCTCTCCTTCCTGCTCCTTCTCCCTGCCATGGCGGTGTACGTGCTCCAGAGGTTCTGGGTCGGAAAGAAAAGTTATGTCACCATCAGCGGCAAGACCGGGAGCCGCTCGAGCTTCAAGAGCAAAGGGATGCTCGCCGAAAGCCTCGTGCTGGGAGTGTGCTTTTTCGTGACCGCTTTTATCCTCTACCTCTACTCCCTGATCCTGTGGGGTGCGCTCGTGAAGGTCTGGGGAGTGGACAACTCCATGACCCTTGAGAACTTCCGGTACGTCTTCACCCACGGAAGGAAGGCCATAATCGACACCCTCTCCATAGCCGCCGTCGCCACTCCCCTCGGAGGTCTCATGGCAGTCGTGGTAGGCTATATAGCCCAGCGGAAGCGGTTCTTCGGGAACCGGGCCATGGAGTTCTTCTCCATGCTCAACTACGCCCTTCCCGGTACGGTGGTGGGCATTGCGTACGTCATCGCCTTCAACGAGAGGCCGATCCTCCTCACGGGGACCATGGCGATCCTCGTAGCGGCCTACATGTTCAGGTATCATGCCGCGGGGATCAGGGCCGTCATCGCTTCCCTGCACCAGATCGACCCCTCCATAGAGGAGGCCTCGGCGAGCCTCGGCGCGGGAGCGGCCAGAACATTTTTCAGGGTCACCGTACCTCTTGTGATCCCCGCAGTCCTCATGGGCATGCGGTATCTCTTCATCCACTGCATGACTGCCATCAGCGCCACCATTTTCCTGGTGTCGGTCCGGTGGAGCCTGCTCACGACGCGGATACTCGAATGCATGACGGAACTGCAGTTTGCGCAGGCATGCGCTTTTTCCGTGGTACTTATACTCCTCGTGTTCTGTGCGACGGCGGTCCTGACAGGGCTGACACGGTTCGCGGCGGGACGAATTTCGGGTGAAGGAGGCCGAAACTGATGGCCGTAGAGCTGGAGCTTAAAAAAGTATCGAAAGTCTTTCAGAAAGACCGGGAGATAGTCCGTGCCGTGGATGACGTCTCCATGATTGTTGCCCCGGGCGAGATGGTCACATTCCTGGGGCCGTCCGGGTGCGGAAAAACGACCACACTCCGCATGGTTGCGGGATTCGAGATCCCTTCCGCCGGAGTTATCTCCATTGACGGCCGGGATATCACCAATGTTCCGGTGAACAGGAGGGATATCGGATTCGTCTTCCAGAACTACGCCCTCTTTCCTCACATGAGCGTTTTCGAGAATGTCGCCTATGGCCTGAGGGTGAAGGGTGACCGGGGAGAGGAGATCAGGAGAAAGGTCCGGGAGGGTCTTGACCTTGTGGGTCTCGGAAAGGCGGAAAAACGGTTCCCGAACCAGCTTTCCGGCGGAGAGCAGCAGCGCGTGGCGCTGGCCAGAGTGCTGGTGCTGCAGCCGAGGGTGCTTCTCATGGACGAGCCTCTCTCCAACCTCGATGCCAAGCTGAGGATCCACATGCGGACCGAGATACGGAGGATCCAGAAACACCTCGATGTAACGTGCCTGTATGTTACCCACGACCAGGGCGAGGCGCTGACCATGTCGGACCGGATCATGGTGATGCACGGGGGAAAGGTGGAGCAGATCGGCACCCCTCTTGAGATTTACAGCGATCCGAGTTCTCTCTTCGTCGCCGACTTCATAGGGCAGGCAAATATCCTTCACGGAAACGTACTTGAAATTGACGGCAGAACGCTCACGGTAGGGCTCCCCGGCATGACGGCCAGGGTCCGGGCGGTGAAGGGCTCCTCGTTCAGTACGGGGGACGGGGCCGCAGTGGTGGTGAGGCCGGAAAACCTTTTGCCCTCCGAAGGTGAGGGAATACCCGGGACGATCCTTACATCGACCTTTCTCGGAGGACGAATGGAGTACGAGGTCTCACTCGAAAACGGCCAGTCGGTCCTTTCTTTCGACCCTTTCCTTCCCGGAAAGAAGATGCTGAAAGAAGGGGAAACCGCGCGATTTGTCTTTGACCCGACGATAGCAGTTGCCTTGAAGGATTCTTAATGCACCCGAAAAGGGGAGCACTCCAGGAGATGTGACTGGTATACAGGAAATAGAGCGGCCGGAGGGATTTTGATCCGGCCGTTCTATTTATCCGAACCGGGCTCTCCGGTTGATGCACACGATGTTCCTGCTGCGCTGCCGCCCTTGAAAGACATGTTTCTGCAGAATTCACGGAATATAAAAATTCAAAATATACATAATACAAATACAAAGGTATTGACAAAGTAATCAGTAAAGATATAATAGCCTTGCTATTCATAGACATATTTTTGTTTTACAAAATATGGAAGTGCAGTATCTCGGATGTAAAAGCAAAGTGCAAGGCAAAGTGCAAGGCAAGGGGCAAGGCAAGGGGCGAAACAAAGAGCAATGCGTGGGGCTGAGCGTGGGGCAAAGCACCGGGCAGGTTGAAATGGTCTTATTTCGGATCGTTTTTTCTTTAATATTATCAGGTTTACATCGGACTCTCATATGTGTTCGGCATGTTCATGTATTCTCCTTTCCTCTCCTGTTCCCAGGCGAAAAGTCTCATTAATTGTTTCGGAGAAATATGATTTAGACATGTTGCTGCGCGGGCTGATGTCTGCCCCGCAGAAAGATGGTGTATGGGGTTTTAAGGCCGACGGGGCCTTTTTGGGGCAACAATAGACGAAAGAAGAGGTGAGTGAAATGAAGAAAACGGTAATGCTGCTTCTCGCGGTGGTTTTCCTGTTCTCGGCAGGGGCTGTTATGGCGGAGGAGCTTGATACTGTCTTTTGCCCTCCCACATGCGATCCCCTTCCCAATTCCGACACGCTGAACATATTCTGGCTGGTCCAGCCCATGACCACCATCAAGATAGCCGAAGACGAGCTGCACGTCTGCACCTACATCGGTGTGCCGGGTTCGGGCTATTACAAGAAGGGGTTCAAGTATGCGGCTGCGGCCACCGGAGCCGGACTTCGGAAGATCGTCGGTTCCATAGCTCCTGCTCTTCCCACCGGAGTGAGCATGTACTGCAACCTGGGCAGGCCCGACGCAATCGGGACCTCCACGGGAAGCCAGCTTCTCGGTGTTGCGGACGTGGACCTGGTGAAAAACCTGGAGAAACTTCTCTGGTCCTTCGGGGCAGGCGAGATCAGCCTTTTCGCCAGCAATGACGCGGCGGGCGGCAAGGGCATGGTGGTCCTGAAGCTCACCATTCTCGACCAGATCTAGGTCGGAAAGAACAGGGCCAAAGCGGGTTTTGCATCGAACGGCGGAAGTTCTGAGTGAAGAGCATCTGAAGGCCCCGTCGGCCTATTTTTAAAAGAGACTTTCGAGCATGGGAGGGTGGTGGAGATGAGAACGGAGCACAGGCATTTTCTTCAGGTATTGGGAATATGCAGCATGGCTGTTCTTTTTTTCGGTTTCCCTGCCAGAGGAGAAGGAATGGATGTGATGATATCCGGTGCCTGGTACTTCAGGCCCCAGGAAATGTTCTGGTCATCTCCCGATCCTGTTCTGGAGAGTTCTCCCGGTTCGGCAGTAATACACGTTGTAAATTCAGGCGGTACCAGGGAGCCATGGCGTCTGGAGGTGAGGAGGCAGGGAGCCCCTCTCCCCGGAGGAATAATCCTCTGGATCAGGAGAAGCGGCAGCGGGCACGGCACCGGCTGGATCCGTGACGGGCTCGGCTTCATCCCCGTAGGTGAAAGACCTGTCTCCCTTTTCTCAGGCGCGGGAGACAGGATGCAGGTTCCCCTGCAGATCCGAATAAGCGGATTCACGCCGCGGACTCCGGCGGTCAGGATACGGTCAGCCCTGCTTTTTACGGTGGTGAGATTGAGATGAGAAAATACCCGGCTGCTCTGGCTAAAAGTATTTTGATGCTGTTTCTGGCAGGTTTTTGTTTTCTGGGAAGCGCGTTCGCGGAAGTGACGCTGAATGTGGATGGCACGATGACCAGGTCCTTTACCCTTGATCCGGGGGGAAATGCCAAGGGAGAGCTCGTCGTCCAGAACCAGGGAGACGAGGAAACCGAAGTGAAGGTATATCTCCAGGACTACCTCCATTACGCCGACGGAAGGAATCTGTTCCAGAAGCCCGGTACAGTGGTGCGTTCGAATGCTCCGTGGATCACCTTTACACCAAACCAGACCGTCATATCGGCGAAGGGATCGCTCACGATCAATTATACACTTTCCGTTCCTTCCGACCCGAAACTTAAGGGCACCTACTGGAGCCTCCTGGTGATCGAGCCTGTCCCGAAGAGCATGCTGACCCCCGGAAAGCCTCAGAACGATATTGACATCCAGGTCGTGACCGTGGTGCGGCTTGCCGTTCAGATGATCGCGAACGTCGGGGGAAAAGGAGAGCCGAAACTTCGCTTTCAGAGCCGAAGCCTTTCGAGAGATAAAAACATTCGCACCTTGAACCTGGACCTGGAAAATACAGGGGAACGGATGCTTACACCTCACGTGTGGACTGAACTCTTCAATGGAAAGGGTAAGTCGGCGGGAAAGATAGACGGAAGCAGGCACCGGATTTACCCCGGGTGCTCTGCGCGTTTCGTCCTTGATTTGTCGAAAATTCCCCCGGGAGGATATAAAGCTGTGGTGATAGCGGACAACGGGGATGATAACGTATTCGGGGCGAACTATACCCTTGATCTGAAATAGCGGAGGTTCTGACCATGAGACAACGGCCCGGGGTTCGGATGATCCTCTTCGTTCTGGGGTTCCTTCTTTTGGAGGGGCTGCCTGTCTTTGCCCAGTTCCGCGGGCAGGGTGTGGAGGTACAGGCCGTATCGCCGGTGCAGATCGTTTCCGAGCCGAGCCGTATGCACACCATAAGCTTCCGGGTCACCAACAGGACGAACCGCCGGTTCCGATTCCGGGAAGAGGCGGTTCTGCCGGAGGGGTGGTCCCTGGTCATCCCCATGACGTCATTTGTCCTTCCTCCCCAGGGCTCGGCCGCACGGCTTCTCTCTTTCCAGATTCCCGTCAATGCCCGTGAAGGGACGAATACCATACGCTATTCGGTGGAAGCTGATCTCGACCCGTCAGTCCGGGACGGAGAAGCTTTCGATGTGACTGTCCTGGCCGTGGAGAAAACAGATCTCCTCCTGGAGAATCCACCGGCTTCCCTCATGGCGGGAGAGGAGTTTGCATTTGTTGCGAGGCTTTTTAATTCAGGGAATATTTCCCGGAAGTTTCTGCTGGGCGTCAAAAACACTGATCCGGATTCACCTGTTGAAGTGACTCCTCCGGAGGCGGCTCTCGGTCCCGGCGAGAGTGTTGCTCTTTCCATCAGCGGAAAGATCGACCCCGGGTTTCAGGGGACCATCACCGCAATACAGGTAACGGCTTCATCGGAAAAGGACGGAAAAATTACTGAATATGCCTCGTCTACAGCCCTTGTTGAGATAGTGCCCGCTGTATTCCGGAAGCCTGAGCCCTATCACGTGCTTCCGTCAACGCTGACAGTTTCAGTCACAAGGACATCAGAGGGGGATATGAGGCCCTCGTTTGAATGGGAAGGAGCCGGGTCTCTCGACGAAAAGGGCGAGAGGAAGTTTTCCTTTTCCTTTGCGGGGCCCGTCATCGACGACTCGTACTATTTCAGCCTGACGGACGAGTACTGGATGAACTACTCAAGTCCCTTCCTGGGGCTCCTGATGGGGGATCAGCCCTACGGAATCTCGCCGCTCACGGTATATTCCTCCTACGGCAGGGGATTCGGTCTGGATTTCAAATCCATGGCAGGCGGAAGATGGTCGGCCGGCCTTTTTTACTCCCGTGACCGGTTTGAAGAGGAAGAATGGATGGACAGGGGGCTGTATCTGCAGCATTCTTTCGGGGACGATTCATTTATCAGGCTGAACGTCGCCCAGTCGGACACGAAGGCGACAACCAGGGAACCGGAAGCGGAAGACAGGCTCTGGAGCCTTGAGGCACGGCTCAGGACCGGCAAAAACAGCACTCTCGAGCTCGAATACGGCAAGTGCAGCACCGACAGGCCCTCCGTCGAAGATGACGATGAAGCATACAGGATAATGTACCGGGGGATGACCTCCGGGAAAATTGCCTACTCACTGGGCAAGACCCATGCAGGTGCTGATTACTGGGGATATTATCACAGCTACGATTATGAAAACGCCTCCGTGAGTGTTCCTCTTGGAGCACGGATGCGGCTCGGCATAGGGACTTCAGGGTACGAGAACAACCTGGACCTGAGACCCGGGGAGTCAGATACGGCAACATCCGAAAACCTGGTGCAGGCGACACTCGATTATGATCTTCAGAACGGGTGGTTCCTCGTGCTGGGCTACGATGATTTCGAGCGGTACGACAGGCTTCTCCCTGCATACTTTGATTATGCCGAGAAGTCATACTGGATTCGGTTCGGACGGTCTTTCGGGCAGTTCTCATGGTCAGTGGAGCCGCGCTACAGCGACCAGTCCAACCGTCTCACGGGCGAATCGGAATCGGCGTGGAACATGAATTTTCTTGTAAGTTATACCCCCTCACCGAATTTTTCGCTGGGACTTTTCTGGAACGTCGGTGACAATGACGTTTTGAGTGAAAGCTATCTTTTGAGGAGATCAAGCAGCTTCGGAGGGTCCGTTTTCTGGAGGATGTCCCCCCGGATGACGCTGAGCCTCGCCTATTCCAGGTCGGGCATCGGTGATAATGCCGAGCCTCTCTCCAACCAGTATGATCTCATCGCCACCTATTCCATGGCCGAGGACCAGGTGCTTATGCTGGAAGTGTCACGGGACGATTTCGAGACGGAGTACCGTCTTTCCTACCAGATACCTATAGGCATCAAGACGGTCAAAAAGACGAATGTGGGCATTCTGAAGGGAAGGGTATTCGACTCGATGAACCCAGACAAGTCCGGCCTTTCCAATATCGTTGTCAGGGTAGGATCGGAAACGGTAGTGACAGACAAAGAAGGCAATTTCCTGTTCCCTGCCCTGGCTCCGGGCATGTACCGCATAATGATCGACCCGAAATCCATCGGGTATGGATTCACCACGGTACAGAAGTACCCCATTTCCCTTGAAATCAAGGGAGGGCCCGTTCCCGTGTCCATGGATATCGGCATTATCCAGGGGGCGGTTTTCAAGGGCAGGATCGTTCTCCCTGAGGTCACGGAAAAGGACAGCAGGGGGGAGAACTATATCGGGGCACCCGATAAGGCAGGTTCCGAAGTCAGGACGGGAGACGTTCCCCACATTATCGTCGAGCTGTCGAGGGAGGATCAGACCGTCAGACGGTCCACGGACATGAACGGGGAATTCATCTTCGACAACATACGCCCGGGAAGCTGGAACCTGAAGTTTTACGATGCAGGACTTCCTGCAGGCTACGGGTTCGAGACCGATTCAAAGATCATAGAGCTCGCTCCGGGAGACGTGGTGGAGATAGTCAACCGGGTCCTTCCGAAAAAGCGGGCGATACAGTTTATCGACAGCGGGTCCGTTACGACCTCTTCTTCAGGGAGAAAAAAGTGAGTGCCTGCGGGAACGGGGAGGATATCAAAATGAAAAACAGGTCATGGAGTCTATGGAAGGCATATGCCCTTTTTGTACATGGAACCGTCACGGTGATGATATCCTTGTGTGTTTTTTTCCCCTTTCCGGCTTGGCCGTCGGATTCGGCGTCCATTCCCGTAGAGGTCGTGATACCTGAATTCCACGCTGTCGCCGTAAAGCAGGATTCCATCTCAATGGCGGCAGTTATCGGAGGCCGGGAAGGTGAGGCCCGATTCGGGTTTTCCCTGTCTTCTACCGGGAATACCCCGAGAAAACTGACAGGGCGTCTCGTATCCCCACTGCCGGAGGGACTTTCACTGACTCTGGAGGTTTCTTTTTCCGCCGGTGGCACTCTCACCGGCCGTCAGCTCCTCGGAATAAGGGAAGTGGAACTCGTCACCGGCATTCGGGGAGTATTCGATGCAGGAGGAACGGGTGTTTTGCGGATGAAGGGCGGCAACAGCCTTTCAGGAGGGCAGGGACAGGCTGTTTTGGTTCTTGCCGTTCGGGATATGTAGCCCGGACGGAACGGCGGCTTTCGGATCAGAAGCTCCTCGTGTGCTCCAGATCCCTGTTCCGGAGCTGTCTGTTGCGGAACCTGCAAAATACGGGCTGCCGGGTGCATTGGTTCAAACTGAAGATGCCGGGGGGAGTGATCCGGATGTCGAAGCCAAGGAAACGATATACAACGGACTTTAAAGCTCATGTCGCCTTTGAGGCATGCAAGGAGGACCGGACACTTGCCCAGTTGTCTCATGAGTTCGGGGTTTCTCCGGAGCAGATATGCAGGTGGAAGAAAAAGCTGCAGTCCAACGCGAGACTTGTCTTTGCCGAGAAACCTGAGAAAAAGATCCACGAAGAGTCCACTGCCCCCCTTTATGAAGAGATAGGCCGTCTGAAGATAGAACTCGACAGGCTGAGAAAGAACAATTGAAACATTCCGCGGGGGGCTCCCCCCATTTCGAGGTCCCGCAGCGCAACCCCTGCCGCGGGACCTCATTTTCGGCCGGAGGCACGGTTCCGGCCGCATTTTCATTTCTGCAGGGTTTTCTGCCTCACAGTTTTATGCCGTTCGGGAAAATGGTACAATACGCCAGGCAGGAGAACACAAATGCCGCTCCGGCCATAATCCTCTTCGGAAGGAATGAGGCGCCATGAGACATACCGGAACAGTCTCCCGGGGAATACGCCTGCCGGTCGTATCCAAAGGCGCGGACCTTGTGGATATTGTGTGCACGGAACTCCTGAAAGCATCGGGATCTGACAGGGAGCCTTTTGCTTTTCGCGACGGGGATATCGTGGGTGTCACGGAGTCTCTCCTGGCACGGGTCCAGGGTAACTATGCGACACTTGAGGATATTGCCGAGGATACGCGGCGGCTTGTTCCTGAAGGCGATGTCTCTCTCATATTTCCCATCCTCAGCAGGAACCGGTTCGGCCAGATACTGAAGGGCATTATCCGCGGAGTGCGGGGGAAGGTCCATATCCTTCTTTCCTATCCGGCTGACGAAGTGGGAAACCTCGTTATCGAACCCAGGAACTATTACCTCAGGGCCGGAATGCGTTCAGCGGATCTTTTCGGCGAAAAGGAGTACGAAGAGGTCTTCGGCCGCTACTTTCATCCCTTTACAGGTGTCGATTACGTGAAGTATTACAGGGAAATGGATCCGGAACGGGTGGAGATCCATTTCGGCAACAATCCTCTTGATGCGCTGAAATTTTCCGGCACCGTCATTGTGGCGAGTATCCATGCACGGTTTCTCCACCGCGAGATCCTCGAGAAAGCGGGGGCGAAGGTCGTATCCATCGACCAGTTCTGTGCTGCCCCCCATCGGGAGGGGATGGGCTACAATCCCGAGTTCGGTCTTCTCGGCTCGAACTATACAAATGACGGCACGCTGAAGCTGTTCCCGAGGGACAGCGGGAAATTCGCTGACAAACTTCGGAAAGAGCTGTTTGCCCGGACGGGGAAGAAGATGGAGGTGCTCGTCTACGGCGACGGCGCCTTCAAGGATCCGGTCTGCGGCATCTGGGAGCTCGCCGATCCGGTCGTTTCCCCGGGCTTTACCGATGGACTCGAGGGTATGCCAAAAGAGATAAAGCTCAAGTACATTGCCGACAATGCCGGAGACAAGTCCCCTGAAGAAGCCGTCAGGGAGGCCATCAGGATGAAGGGCGAAATGGACCGGTTCAGCCATTCCACGCTCGGCACCACTCCGAGACGCCTAACGGACCTTGTGGGTTCCCTCTGCGATCTGACCTCCGGATCGGGAGACAAGGGGACACCCGTAGTCCATATCTCCGGGTATTTCGATTCATACCTGGATGAATAAGAACGTATGAAGGGGTAGAGGAATGAAAGGAAAAAAGAAGGGACCGGAGGAAAATACAATGTTTTTCAGTACGTTCAGGAGTCCCTGGGAAATACAGCTGTTTCTCGATTCCATTCCATACAATTCAGTCGTAGAGTGCAAATCACCGAAAAGGGTCTTTTCCGGAAGAAGCGCCCACTGTTTCGAGGGAGCCCTTTTTGCCGCCGCATGTCTCAGGGGGCTTGGACATCCTCCACTGCTCGTCGATCTCAAGGCATGGAATGACGATGATCACGTCATAGCCGTATTTCGGGAGAAAAACTATTGGGGAGCGGTAGCCAAGTCCAACTTCACGACCCTGCGCTATAGGGAGCCGGTGTACCGGAGCCTGCGGGAGCTGGCCATGTCCTATTTCGATTTCTACTTCAACACCCTCGGGCAGAAGACCCTCCGCGCATATTCCCGGCCCCTCCGGCTGGTCCGCTTCGACAAAAGGGACTGGATGGAAACGGACGAAGACCTGGAATACATCGGGGATGCCTTTCAAAACCTGGTGTATTTTCCTCTCCTGGACGATGAACAGGCTGCAGTGCTTTCTCCCGTCGCGAAGGGCCTGCTGGAGGCGGGGCTTATGGGGTCGAACCCGGCCGGCCTGTATGTACCGGAAGAATAAATAGTGCGGAAACGGGACCGGTGTAGTAAGATATACAAAGAATCGAAAGCAATTGTTCGGTGTTTTTCAGGCAGGAGCTGAAGAAGACGAAGCAGGCGGCAGAATATGTTTTTTTGTGTTTGTTCCGCGAGGTCCATCCATAATTTTTCTGGGAGGTTGAAAGAATGAGGAGTCTGGGCAGTATTCGCAAAGTTGTGGCGCTGGTGTTCCTTCTGTGTCTTTTTGCTGTTCCCGCGTTTGCGGCGGATCCCATAAGGATCGGTGAAATAGCCACTGTTACCGGAGATTTTGCGGCCTACGGAGTGGCAGAGGTCGAGTCGGTGAAGATAGCTGTTGCCGAGATCAACGCCGCAGGCGGCATTCTGGGCCGTCCGGTGGAAGTTGTCATGTACGACTGCCGCACACGGCAGGAGGATATGGTCAACGCAGCACGGCGCCTCGTGGAGCAGGACAAGGTCAGCGTGGTCATCGGCCCCAGCGGAAGCGGCCTCTGCATATCAGCCGCGCCCGTGTTCAACAGGGGAAAGGTCCCCCATATCGGCACCCTTCCCACGAACCCCCTGGTGACAATGGACGAGAAGGGACAGGTCCGGCCCTACAACTTCCGCATCTGCTTCCTTGACCCGTACCAGGGCAAGATGCTCGCCGTGTTTGCCGCCCAGGATCTGAACAAGAAGAAGGCGGCAGTCCTCTACGACGTGTCCAGCGATTACTCCCAGGGGCTCCGCGAGTTCTTCATCAAGTCCTTCAAGGAGTACGGCGGAGAGATCGTGGCGGACGAAGGTCACCGGGCCGAGGACGTGGACTTCCGCGCCCAGCTGACGGTCATCAAGAACGCCAATCCTGACGTTCTGATCATCCCCACCATGGGCAAGTGCCTTCCCCTGGCCGTGAAGCAGGCCCGGGAACTGGACCTGAACATCGAGATCCTCGGCGGCGACGGCTATGGCGACTTCATGTGGGAGATCGCCGGCGATGCCATGAAGGACACCTACTGGGTGAGCCACGTGGACAAGGCGGACCCGACCCTTGCCGGTTTCTTCAAAAAGTACGAGGAGCAGACCGGAACCGAGTGCATGGAGTTCATGAATGCGGTCATGGCCTATGACTGCGTCTACTGGGTGAAGGATGCCATGGAGCGCGCCGGCAGCGACGATCCCGTGAAAGTGCGGGACGCTCTCGAGGCGACGAAGGAACTGAAGCTCATGCACGCCACCCTCACCATGGACGAGTTCCATAACCCCAAGGACAAGGACGGCATCATGCTGATGTCTGACATTGCCAGCAAAAAGGCGGTCTTCTTCAAGAAGATAAAGCCGTAGGGTTCCTGGAAAAGGCATTTCCGGAGGGGGACATACCCCCTCCTTTTTTCTCTTGACAGCCTTTCGAAAGAGGAGCAGAATTCGAACAATCTTGAGGAAGGAGCAGGATAAAATGCTGAAGAGGATCATGGAAATAGAAACAGAAACTGCTGATTCGATAAAGGGCGGGAAAACCTGTGATTGTTCATGCGACTGTACCTGTGCAATGAGTTCCGTCACAGACGACACCATGACTTCAACCCGTGATTCCAATATGCTGAGCACCTATGCCTCTTGAGTGGAAGCAATAGAGTATGCGGAAACACTTTTTTCCTCCCGGCATCCCCCTGTTCTCTTCAGGAGGTGCCGGGAGGACTGTTTTAAAGGAATTCACATGAAGCCATCATGAAGAGACAAACAATATCCTGCGAAGAGGCTCATTCAATGAAAAAAAAGGCGGCCGTCTCTGTTTTCAGCAGCAAGTACCCCATGGTCAGGATCTTCAGCTATGGCGAAGAAAATGTTCTCTATGACGGGAAATCTCATTTTGCTTTCATTATCTCTGATGATGAACTTGATGTGCTGGGAGATTTTCTTTCGGGCACCGAGGAAGAGATGATCGCCGCAGTCCGTGCTTCCCGCCTGGATCCCGGAACAGTCAGAAACTTGTGCAGCAAGTTCGGAAGCCTGCGGAGCAGGGGCGTTTTCATTGAAGGACCGGCGGAAAGCGTTTCTCCCGGCAGTAAAGAGGAGATCCGTGACCTGCTGGAGTATTACGACCGCAATATCCTGCTGAGGAAATTCTGCCTCGAGGTGACCGAGGACTGTAATTTCCGCTGTACCTACTGCAAAAGAACAATCGCGGACGATTTTCGGCACCATTCCGGCAACAGGATGAGCGAAGAGAACGCCTTCATGGCTATCCGCTATTATTTTCAAAAATACACATCTTTCTTCTCGAGGCTGTCTGACGAAAAGAAAGAGCTGCTCCTGAAAATAGTTCCCCCGGGGCTGTCCTGGTATGGAGGCGAACCGTTCCTCAATTTCGGCCTCATACAAAAGACCGCCGATTTTTTCAAGGCTCTTCCGTGGGAAGACTTTTCCATCGGAAGGGAGTCTTTTCATTTCACCGTCAACACGAACCTTTCGATTATGAGCGATGAAATCCTTGCTTTTCTCGTGGACAATGATGTGATCCTCTTTGCAAGCCTTGACGGCCCGGAAGAGGAACATGACAGGTGCCGGGTGTTCCCGGACGGCAGCGGAACGTTCCGCCTTGGCTATTCCAATCTCCTGAAGATACGGGAATTCAACGGCGCCTACTTCAGGCGCAGGGTATCTCTTTTCGGCGTGTTGACAGAGGATCACGACCATGAAAGATGTCAAACGTTCAATCGGGGTATAGGAGCCTTTCAGAGCAGGCATTTCCCGGCGCAGTACACCGGAGTTTTTGTGCCTGATCCCGAAGAGATGGTCCGCAGGGGGCTGGCTGAGTTTGATGAAAACCTGGGGCGGTTTGAGG
>Ga0209723_1003927_pt1 | contig 17211 bp, 14 predicted proteins | sample BiotimSIPDNA_2_FD_185750 | JGI IMG/M metagenome (GOLD analysis project Ga0209723, IMG submission 185750) | Anaerobic biogas reactor microbial communites from Washington, USA - Biogas_R2 time_0 SIP DNA (SPAdes) (version 2) | ecosystem: Engineered > Bioreactor > Anaerobic > Unclassified | place... | reverse complement strand
AGAACTAAATTATCGGAGCCGGATAGAGCGCAGCATCGGTGTATTTTCTTTCGATGCCCAAAAGATTGCTGCCACGGTGCCGGTCCAAAAGGGCATTGTCGAACTTGCCGGCGATGGTGCTGGGCTTGCCTCTGTTTTGGATGGGATGCGAGACGATGCCCCCGTACAATTCAATGCCATCCAAAACCAGCTACGCGAATGGCTGCCGGAGTATGATTGCATTTTATTCGATCGGCCAAGCCAAGGGAGTAAGTCAATCGCCCTTCGGACGAAAGAAGGACAACACAAAGTGCCAGCCTCGGACCTTTCGCAAGGCACTCTGATTTCCCTGGCGCTGTTGACTTTGGCCTATCATCCGACTCGGCCGTCGTTAATCGCCCTTGAGGAACCGGACCGTGGAATACATCCGTATTTGCTCCGCAATATTAAGGATGTGCTAATTCGCCTGAGTTATCCGGAAAGTTGCGGCGAGAAGCGTGATCCGGTTCAAGTGATTGCTACCACTCATTCGCCCTATTTTGTTGATCTGTTTAGAGAGACCCCCGAGTGCGTCGTGGTGGCCAACAAGGTCGGTTTGGACGTGAAGTTCGAGCGATTGACCGATCAACCGCATTTTCACGACATCGTCGGACAAGCCGCGCTGGGCGACGCTTGGTATAGCGGGGTGCTGGGAGGAGTGCCGAGCGGATCATGAAGATCGCCCTGCTGAGCGAATCGTCGGCGGATGAAGCGGCCGTTTCGATCCTGATCGAAGGGCTGCTCGGACGCAGCATCCAACGGGTCCGCTTTCCCGAGCCGCCGACTCGCGGCTGGAGGGGCGTATTCAAAGCGATTGAACCGACGCTCCGAAACCTCCACTATTGCACGCAGACGGAAGCCCTCGTCGTTACTCTCGATTCGGACGAATCTCCCGTGCATCGGAAGGATCAGGGAGAATCGAACAAATGCGATCCCGATTGCCGGCTCTGTAATTTGCGGGAAAAAGTCGAGAGCGTTCAAGCATCCATTCGACCTCGGCAAGGTCTTGGGCCGATTCGGATCGTGCTGGGAATCGCCGTTCCCGCAATCGAGGCATGGTGCTTGTGCGACAAAAACCGTCATATTTCCGAAGCCACTTGGATTCAAGCCCTTCGATCCAAGAGGTTTACATTCACTAAAAAAAGTCTGAAGCAAACCCTGTACGGCTCGACGGAACCATCGTTGGCATTGGAGACCAAAGAGCTTGTAAAACAAGCCCGCCGGTTGGTGAAAGACGATCAACTACCTCGTCTTGAAAGTCTTTTTCCCATCGGTTTCGGCTCGCTGGCCGAGGAAGTGCGAAGCTGGCGTTCGTAAACCTTCGGCGACGGGTTAACCGGCCTCCGGCTTCCGCAGCGCCGTCGAGGAAACCTCGTCGCGGAAAATCTCCGGCGGAACTTCGCGGCAGAGCGCGCGCAGCGCGTCGGGTATGTCCAGATCGGCGAGGCGCGCAAACGCACCGTCCTCCAGACGGCGGCAGAAGACCATGAACCGGCAACCGTTGGCGGCGATGCGTTCGAGCGATTCACGGCAGGCCGCCGCGTCGCCGCCGTGATAGCGGGGCGAGCCGATCCGCCGCAACGTATCCGCACCCACGATGAACGTCGTCCCGGCGAACAGCCGCGATTTTTCCTCGAACCGCGGGGCGCGGGTAAAGTAGACCGTCCAATCCGGGGGGAATTGCGCCACACGCCCCACAATCTCCATATAGTCCAGCGGCGGCTTGTCGACATTGACAATCGAAAGTTCCAAGGCGGCGGGGAGTCGGGCGATTTGCCGGGCGATTTCGAACATGCGGCGATGGCCCGAATGCAGCGGATTGAAAGCGCCGGGGAAAACGAGCCGCGGCGCGCCGATGTTCGGCCCGATGCGAACGCTCTCGGCGGCGCCCAGCAGCAATTCCCGCCACTCCCGCGGCGCTCGAACGCGGGACTCCTCGACCCGTTCGCCTTCGAGCAGTTCGAGTTCGAGCCGGTCGTTTAGTTCGCAGGCCGCGGCGACGGCGTTCAGGACCATGCGTCCCGCGAGCCGCTCTTCTTCCTCGCGGCTGCGGCGCTCTTTGAGCAAGTGGAGGCTCCAGACGGCGGTTTCATCGGCGGTTTGCAGAGCGACGTGTATGCGATGCGGGCCGCGCTTCGGCCGGTCCGAGGCCAGGCTGGCCGTGCAGGCGACTCCGGCCGTGTTTTCCGCGTCTTCGTGAAGCCGCCTTGCCCGATGAAATGCGGTCAGGGCCATCCCCCTGCCGGTGGCGGAAGAACAGAACTCATCCGGGGCAGCGCCGAGCCAGTCGATCATTGCTTTTGGCGAATATGGGACGACGGCTTCGAGCACGGTTTTCGAGGCGCCGGGGACTTGGAGAAGGTCGGCGATTGCCCGCCCCCCCCCGCCGGAGACGGCCAGCACGATCCGACGCGGCGCATCGTGAATGAGCTGAACAATTTGGTCGGCGGAAATGGACTTCATGCAAAAAACAGTTTATCCGTACAAGGCTTCGGCGAAAAGAGCCGGCAGGCGCTACCCGATTGGCCGGACTTCAATAATTTTTCCCCAGAACCAAAATATCCGCCCGCCGGCGGCGAATAGACCTTTGGGAAACAAGTTGGCCGCAAAAAACCGCTTTGCGGTGATTGTGCCACGATGAAACCCGACCAAGACCACCCTGTAAGCGTTTTTCGTTTTGCAAACCAACCCCACAGTTTGAGGAGTCGCGATCATGATTAGAAAAACAGTGTTCATCGGAAGCGGAGTCGTATTATTAAGCGTGCTGCTGTTCGGCCGCGATGCCTACAGCTACCTCCGCACGTCGCTGGGTTACGTGACCGGCGCGGCCGCCGAGGCGGTGCCGATCGAGTTCGAGATCGACCGCGCGCGCGGCATGGTCGAGGACCTCGTTCCCGAGGTGCGCAAAAACATGCACATCATCGCCAAGGAGGAGGTGGAAGTCGCCCGGCTGGAAGAGCAGATTGCCCAATGGAAGGCGCGGCTGGAAAAGGAAAAAGAGCAAATCATGCGGCTGAATGCCGATCTCTCGACCGGCCGGAACGTATTCACTTACGCCTCGCGCAACTACACGGCCGACGACGTGCGTACCGATCTGGCCGGCCGTTTCGAGCGGTACAAGACGGGCGAGGCCACGATGGCCAGCCTCGAAGAGATGCGCAACGCCCGGGACAAAAGCCTTACGGCCGCTCGGCGAAAGCTCGAAGGCATGTTGGCCTCGAAGCGGCAGTTACAGGTCGAGGTCGAGAATCTCGAAGCCCGACTGCAAATGATCGCCGCCGCCGAATCGACCAGCGAGTTCCAATTCGACGATAGCCGGTTGGGACGGGTAAAGGAACTGGTTGTGAAACTGCGCAGCCGCCTCGACGTGGCCGAAAAAATGGTCCAGGCCGAGGTCAACTTCCACGACGAAATCCCCCTCGATCAGGCAGCGCCGGCCGACATCGTCGACCAAGTGACGGAATACTTCGCGCCCGCGGCGCCAAAGGCGATCGAGGTGGCGAAGCAGTAGAGGAAGGAGGGATGATGAATGATGAGTGATGAGTGATGAGTGATTGAAAAACGCCCCGCGACTGCGGTCGCGGGGGGGAAGAATGTGCGTCCGTAAGAAGCGTTATATCAGTCGAGTAATACCGCCATGATCCGTATCGCCCCCGACATTCTGGAATGCGACATGAACGACTCGAGGCCCGCGGATCGGTTTATGCTTTGGATCGACTCGGTCGGCGGCTATATGGTATCGCTGTCGGAGGAGGTCGTATTGGGTCAACCGACTCGCCTGGCGGCGGCCGACGTGCCGATCCTCGGCGACCTGGGCGGGCGGCACGCCGTGATTCGCCGCGAGGGGAACGACTACTCGATCGAGGCCCTGCGCACGGTCAGCGTCAACGATCGACCGCTGCGCGGGGCGTGCCGCTTGCGCGACGGCTGCCGGCTGCGGTTGGGCGACTCGGTGCGATTGCTGTTTCGCCGGCCGCACGCCTTCAGCAATACCGCCCGGCTCGACTTCGTCAGCTCGCATCGCACGCAGCCCTCGGCCGACGCCGTGCTGCTGCTGGCCGACACCTGCCTGCTCGGGCCGAGCTTGCGATGCCACGTCGTTTGTCGCGCATGGACCGCCGCCGTTCTTCTCTATCCCCGCCAAGGAGAAATATACTGCCGAACGGATAAACCGGTCGTCATCGACGGCGCCGTTTGCCCCGGCGGCGGTCGGATCGGCCGGTATTCGCGCGTCGAAGGAGACGGATTCTCGTTTAACTTGGAACCGATCGTCGAGTAGATTATCACCGCAAGGCCGGTATAATAAGGGGTTGTATCCGTGGCTAACCAACGGGCGACAATCTTGAAACCAAACGACCGCGAGAACGATCCGCGCTCGGCCGAGCCGTCGGCCGCCAATCCCCCCGGCGCGAGCAGGCCGGGCGGGCAGTTCCTCCACGCCGGCGGCTCGAAACCGCTTGCCGGATACACGATCAAACGCGCCGTCGGCCGCGGCGGTTTCGGCGAAATATACTATGCCGTCAGCGACGCCGGCAAGGAAGTCGCCCTGAAGCTGGTTCGACGAAACCTCGACGTCGAGCTGCGCGGCATCCGGCAGTGCCTCAACCTGAAGCATCCGAATCTGCTCGCCATCCACGACATCCGCCGCGACGAGCAGGGCGATGCCTGGGTGGTCATGGAGTACGTGGCAGACCGGAATCTCGAAACCGTGCTGGAGGAAAATCCCCGCGGCCTGCCGGCGGACGAGGCCCTGGACTGGTTCCGGGGGATTGCCGCCGGCGTGGCCTATCTGCACGATCGCGGCATCGTCCACCGCGACCTGAAGCCGGGCAACATCTTCCGCGACGAGGGAATCGTCAAAATCGGCGACTACGGACTATCGAAATACATCTCCTGCAACCAGCGCAGCGGACAGACCGAAAGCATCGGCACGGTCCACTACATGGCCCCCGAAGTCGCCGGCGGCCGGTACGGCAAAGAGATCGACGTTTACGCGCTGGGCGTGATCCTCTACGAATTGCTCACCGGCCGGGTGCCCTTCGACGGCGAGAGCGTCGGCGAAGTGTTGATGAAACATCTGACGGCCAAACCCGACGTGTCGATGCTCCCGCAGCCGTTCCGCGACGTTGTCGCCCGGGCGCTGGAGAAAGACCCCGAGATGCGTTACCGTTCGGCGGCGGAGATGTCCGCGGCGCTTGGCGCAAAGCCGCGTCCGGCGGCCGCGCCCCAGTCGCCCGTTGTCGCGGCGGTCGCGGCGTCTAGCCAATACCCGGATTCCGCGCGCAGCGCGACCGACAAACTGCGCGGATTTTGGGATTGCCGCTACAACTGGCGGGAAAAGCCGATCCCGGCGATGTTGGTAAAATCGCCGCGCGAGAAACTGGCCGAGTTGGCCGGTTCGCTGTTGGTCGGCTCGTTGACGGCGGCCGTAATGTGCTTCGTCGCGGAACTACTCGGCGCTTATTTTACTTCCTACGTGCTGAAGCCGGAGCGATTTGCCTGGCTGCTGTTGGTCGGCGCGATCGGCGCTTGCGCGGTGCTCGTGCCGGCGAAGTTCTGGGAGGGCCGGCGCGGCGACGCGGTAGCGCGGCGGTTTATTATGATGGTCGTGGGCATGTGCGTGGGCGCGGCCGCCTTCTGGCTGTCCGAGGCGCTGCTGGCCGGTTTGCCGGCCGCGGCCGGTTTCCCCAATCCGCCCGACTATCGGCTGCCGACCGCCTTCTACGACGCGGAGAACGGGCGGCCGATGCTCCCGGCCCACGTCGCCGTGTTCGGAACGCTGTTTCTGCTGATTCGCTGGTGGCGTCAGGCCGATCCGCTGCGCAGGGCGCGGTTCAGCCTGGGAGCGGTGTTTGTCAGCGTGATCGCGGCGGCGCTGGTCGCCCACCTCTGGCAGTTCCCGCAACCGATACTGCCGATGCTCGCCGCCACGATTTCCGTCTCGGTGCAGTTGGCCGCCCCCTGGTTGAGCGCAAGGCAAAGAAGAATTCAGCGGGAGGGCTGCTGATGGCCGCATTTGCGATCTGGGCGCTGTTCCTTGTGGTTCTCGTCGTTGTCGGGATGCCGCTGATGATCCTGCTGCTGTTTTTTCCCAAAACCAGGCCGGCGGCGGTTTCCATCCTCGCCGGCGTCGGACTGATTGTCGTACTGTTGTTGTTTTTGGTCGTTCCACTCACCTCCGAATTATCGAGTAACAATCCACCAATTGTCGAGATGATACCGAAGGTCGATGCCGCTCCGCTCGATCAATCCGACACGGCGGTGGCGAGCAAGCCCGACTGGGTGGACGCCGAGCCGGGCACGGTCGGCGACGCCTATCGGATGAGCGTGGCGGTCGGACCATACACGACGCGGGCGGAGTGCGACGCACATCTGCCCGGCGCGCTCCAGGATGCAATCGACCGTTACGCCGCGGTCTGTTTCGCCGATGAGCAGCCGGGCCGGAGGATCGTCCTTCCCGACGATTTCTTAAGCCGGCTCGTCAAGGAGTATTGGGAAGAAACCCGGGAATACTCGGTCGGGCCGATGACCACGCTGCACGTCCTGCTCGAGTTCGATCGCAAGGCCAAGGACCGCGTGCAGGACGCACGTCGCCGTTCGATTGTCGGCGACAGAATCTGGTGGGCCGGGCTTGGCTTTTTCGCCTGGATCGTCTTCTTGGGAGTGCTGTACGCCGTGCTTCAATTGATGGGGCGAAAAACACCATTTAGCTCCCCGTGAATACACGAGGGGCAGCGTTGCGAGCACGTCATACCGCGCCCCCGGTGTATTCACCGGGGGCTAAATGTTTCCTCGTTCCCATGCTCTGCATGGGAACGCACTGCCCGAACGCTCCGCGTTCGTTCGGCCCCGCTCCGCGTTCGTCCAGCCCCGCTCCGCCGACGCAGAGCGTCGGGGCAGTGGGTTCCCAAGCAGAGCTTGGGAACCAGGGGTAGCTGAAAAAAAGCGGGCCGGGAGTTTGGCGACTTCCCGGCCCGCGGTGAATCGAGATCAACCGTTTTTTCCAGTTGGCATTACAGGCAGCGCATGAAGGCCGTCAGGTCTTCCTTTTCCTGCGCAGTCAGTTGCGTTTCCAACACGATGTTGAAGAACTCGACGGTGTCTTCAAGAGTCAGTAGCCGGCCGTCGTGCAGGTACGGCGGCGAGTCCTTGATGCCGCGAAGCGGGAAGGTCTTGATCGGGCCGTCGGCCGAGGCCATCCGGCCGGCGATCATCACCGGTTTGAAGAACCGCTCGGCCCGCATGTTGTGCATCAGGTTGTCGGTGTAGTAGGGCGAGGGGTGGCAGACGGCGCAGTGCCCCTTGCCGAAGAAAACCTCCTGCCCGCGAAGCTCCGATTCGGTCGCCTTTTCCGGATCGAGAACGCCGTAGACGTTCAGCTTCGGCGCGGGTGGGAAATCGAGGATCGCCTGGAACTCGGCCATGAAGTGGACCTGGCTGCCGCGTTCGAGGACATTGACGCCCTTTTTCACGGCGATAACCGGGTCGCCGTCGAAGTATGCCGCCCGTTGCTCGAACTCGGTGAAGTCCTCGATGGTCTTCAACGCCCGTTGCGAGCCGAACAGCCGTTGAATGTTCACGCCGCGCAGCGGAGGCGTGTCGAGCCGGTGGCGGAACTCTTGCGGCCGGATGTCGCCGACCAAGTGGGTTGCGCCGTTGGTGTGCCCGTTCACGTGGCAATCGAAACAGGTGACGCCCTGGCTCGGCTTCAGCGAGCGGCGGTCGTCGGTGGCGTTAAACTGCTGTTGCGGGAAAGGCGTAACCAGCAGCCGCAGCCCCTCCAACTGCTTGGGGTTGAGAATGCCGTTGAACAGCCGGAAGTAATTGTCCAGCGTGACGACCTCGCCTTGGGAAACGTCGCCCAGGTCGGGCCGAGTGGTCAAAAAGATCGCCGGCGGGTATTCAGCCAGCAGATGTTCCGGCAGATCGAAATCGAGATCGAAGCGGGTAAGGTCGCGGCCGTCCTGCTCCTTGATTTTGTCGATGTGGTGTTGCGGGAAGACCATGCCGCCTTCAGGATGATTCGGATGCGGCAACGGATAGAAGCCTTTCGGCCAGAGTCCCCGCTCGCGGACCTCGTCGGCCGTCAGCGCGCCGAGTTCCTCCCAGGAGCTAACACCCTCGGGCAATTTAACGCGGATGCCATCCTGCACCGGTTTGCCGCGCGACATGGCGACGCCCTGGGCGGGCCGATCGCTCAGGTCGTAACGCTCGTCGAGCAAGGCGTTGTGTTTCGCCTTGATGTCCGCTTTGGCCGCCTCCATCTTGGCGACCGTTTCTTGAAAACTTTGATCCATCACCACCGGCGAATAGCTGCTCGGCGGCTTCCGTCGCTCTTGTTCGGCGGCGAAGCATAACGCCGCTGTCGCCAGAACCAGCATGGCGACGCCGAGATACGATGTTCGGACAAGGCTCATTTGAATCCCCTTTCCTGCCTTAGGGCAAATAAGAATGTTCGCAAACCGGCAAGCCTGGACAATAACGTCCGCATGATCTGTATTGGTTGTATATGGCGGCTGTTTTTTTGTCAATAGTCGGCGTCATACTTTTTCGGTAACTTCCGCCGTGATGAGAAACATGGGAAGATGCACGACCTGGGCGGCGCGGGCCAACGCGGAGTCGGCGCGGCGGGCATGCTCCAAAGCCCTTCGCTCGGCGTCATTCAGCGGCAACTCGGCCAGCATGTCGAAACGCAACGGCGAGGGCGGCTCGACGCGGTCCAACAAATCGGCGCGGACCTCGAACCCCGCCTGCGATAGCATCGACGGAAGTTTTCGGCCGGCGCAAGGGTCGGCGCCCGCCCGGCGCAACCCGACAAGCCACAGGTCGGCGACGGCGATTTCCGGCGGATGCTCGATCATGCCGCCATAGTCCGGCTCGATGGCGGCCAGCGCGCCTCCGGGCGCCAACACGCGGCGGATTTCCCGCGCGGCAACCGGCGCGTCGAGCCACATCAACGCGAACTGACAGAAGACCAGGTCGAATGTTCCGTCGGCGAACGGCAGCCGCTCGGCGTCGCCGCGAACGACCGTCGCGCCGCGGAAGTTTTTCGGCCGATCGGTCAGCGCCTCATGGTTTCGATCCAGGGCCGTGACCTCTCCGCCCGCGCGGCGGATCAATTCCTCCGTGATCGTTCCGCAACCGCAGGCCAGATCGAGCACGCTGCGTCGTCGGGCGACGTCCGCGCGGCGCAGCAGTCGCGCCCGCGCCGGGGCCAGCCACGCCGCTTGTGCTTCGAGCAATCGTGGAGTAGGACGGTCGAACGGCATGATTCGTTTTGCGGTTGTCGCGCGCTAATGTGATTTATGGGAGTAATGGGATTTATGAATCTTGGAGCGGCAGTTCAACCGCCATCCCAACACCGGAGGCATCATAATTCCCATTCTTCCCATAATTCCCATCAAGGCGCTACCGCCGATTGCGGTTTTATATGTTACCTTCCCCCGCCGGCGCATGCGCAGGCGCAGGCGCATCCGGCGCAGGCACAGGCGCAACCTCCGCCACCTCCGCCGCCGCCGCCGCCGCTGGATTTGCCCAGTGCCGAGAAGAACTCTCCGGCCACGTGGTCCACGCCGCTGAGGTTGAGGAATCCGCCGGATTTGTCGGAGAGACTCAAGGAGCCGGGCGAGATGGCCGAGGCCATGCCGCCCATCGTATTCTCGGCCCAGCCGGTGAAGCTGGCGGCCACGTCGCCGAACGAGGTGGTTCCGCCGCCGGCCCCGGGTGCGGCCGCCGGTCCGATCGGCGATGACGCCGCCGCGCCGCGTCCCCACCAAATCGGCCGATAGCTCGGCCGATGTCTGAAAACGCGGCCGTAGTCGTCGTCCATCATAATCCACTCGAAGTTGCGATCGATGGTTTTTTCCTGCTGTTGGACGTCGCCGATTGCGGCGGCCTGTTCGGTCGCCCGGCGAATTATCGCTCGGTAGTAGTCTTGCGTGTCGGAGAGGTCGAAGCCCTTCATCCGCGCGGCCGCGCTTTCGATGAGCGTTTTCATGGGTCGGCTGAAATCGATGTCTCGCGCCGGTTTGTCGGAATTATTTTGGATGAGAAACAGGAACGGGTGTTCGTATTTGTGGATGACGACGCCCTGTTTGACCGCCGCTTGTTGATAGAACTCGGCATGTTTTTGGCCGGCGGACTTCGCCTGGAAGGGTTCGTTTACGGCCACAATCAAGGGGTCGTCTTTGATTTGCCGGAGCAGGCCTTTTTTCAACATGCCGAAAATGACCAGCGAGAGGACTTTTGCCAGGGGTAGTTCGAGCAGGACGGCGGCCTCCGGGGCGGTCAATCCGCGTTTGATGCCGCCTCCCTCGACCTCGGCGATCGGCGGCATGTAGCGAGATTTCCGCCGCCCGAGAATCCACTCGTTCAGCCCGAGCAGCACGACGATGCAGGGCATTGCCAGCAGGTGCAGGCCCGGCCGGTGGTAGAACACGAACCCCGAAACAGCGGCCAGAATGACGTAGACCGTCAATCCGGTGCCGCCGGAGAAGCGGAAAAAAACCACGGCCAGCAGCACCATGAAGACAATGCCCAGCGTAACTCGCGCCCGGGGCGATTCCGTGAACCAGATAACCAGCAGGTCGATGGCCGTCTGTTTTATGACGTTTTGCATGTCGCCCTTGGGAAAGGACAGGGCAACCATGTTCTTGCCCGTAAACCGCACGCCGGGCAAATCCCAGCCGACTCGGGCGCCGTCGTCGGTCTCCGCTTTCAGCGAAAACTCGCGCCCCTGGTGCAAAACGTCTTCCGGCCGCACGCCTTTGGGCAATTGAATCGCGATTTGCAAATGCGTGTCCCCCTGGACATATTGCTCGCCAAACCAGGTGGGCGTGATCCGCATCGACGCCAGAGTGTCGTTGGTCGTATCTTGATAGACCATGTTGGGCATGGTGAACTCGACGTGTACCACGCCCGCCCCCCCGGGACGTATCGCATGAGCGCCCAAGTGAACCTCGAAACCCGGCTTGACGTATTCCGAAACGCGAATGTCGCTAAGCGGATGGCCGTCGACCGACGCCCGGACGTTTTTCAAGTCGTAGCGCGAATGCGGAGTGCCGACGTCGACCACGTCGATCGCATGGCCGTGGGGAGAGTTGCGAAACGTGAAGTCGTATACAATCGTCGCCGAGGCGTCCGGGTTCACCGCGACCGTCATCTGGACGTTCGGCACGCCGAAGAAGTAATCTTGGGCGAGCGACGGCCGCGCCTCGGTGCAGAGGAATACGCCCGCGAAAAGCAGCGCGATTAGTCGTGTTGTTTTCAGCATGGCGAAGTCCTTGGAATACTGCATATTCGTTCCGAGAGTTGATTTTTGTGGAACATTAAGCATGTTTTTTACGAAACTGCAAGTCTGTATTTACGAGGGTGCAGGTCTGATTTGCGAAATTGCAGGGATGTATTTGCGAAGCCGCAAGCGGCCGCCCCCCCGCTATTTCCATAACAGGCCTCACTCCTCTCCACTAACCACTAACCACTAGCCACTAGCCACTAGCCACTAACCACGAGCCACTAACCCCATCCGGCCGGTTCGCGCGGGCAGTCGGCCGCGCAGATTGCCAGCCCGGGGCAATCGTCGCAATGAGTGTCGCTCGCCAAGCGTCGGCGATATGCGGCGAAAGGTTCGCTGTTGGCGATTGTCGCCCAATCGTCTTCGAGCAGGTTTCCGGCCGACGCGGCGGGGCCTCGGGGAAGAAATACCGCGCCGTCGGGTTCGACTCGGATGGACCAATCGCCGCTGGTTCGAGGGCCGCGGCAAAGCTGCTCGGCGAGCGGCGCCGACGGATCGAACCGCACGGTCGGCTGCCACGTGAGCCGCATTCCCGCCCGCTCGGCAGCTTCCTCGACAATCGCGGCGGCCGGCGGCAATTCGTCGGCCGCGAGAGGCTCGGCGGCGTTCGCTTCATTCTCGGCGGCGGCGATCGCGAAAATCGAGGCGTTTTCAATCCCCCGGCCTGCGAGAGTTTCGAGCAGGCGTTCGATCGAATCGAGTGTGGAGCGGACCAGCGCGAGTTGGGCTACCGCGCAGACCTCGCAATTTCTTGCGGCCGACAGCGCCCGCAGTGCCATCGTGCAATCGCCCTGGCCGGCAAAGGCGTCGTGGCTTCGTTCCTCCGCCGAGAAGCAGTAGACGTCGAGGTGGTCCAAGCCCGCGGCGGCCATGTCTGCCACGCGGTTGGCGGCGGCGAGGTCCGATCCGCGTCCGCGAACGCCGGTAATCAGTCCCAGGTCGCTCCCCCGCTCGACCGCTTGCGTCAGGTGCGACTCGTTGCAATCCGCTGGGGCGATGAAGACGACGTGCGGAATCCCCAAAGCCCACAGCCGCTCCATCACGCGCGCGGCGCGCGCCGGCTCGCAGAGCGGCACGTCGGCCATGATCGGACGCTCCAGCGGCAGCGACTTAGGCCCCAACGCCGGATCGGCCAGATTGAGGATCGGATAGCCGTCGTCGGGCGATTCCATCCGCGCGATCATCCGCTCGACTGCGGCCACGTCGGCGGCAATCCGCTCGGCCGACGCGCCGCGAAACATTTTTTTCAGTCGGGCGACGATCGCCGACCGCTCATTGCCTTCGAGCAGGGCTTTGGCAATGACCACGCCGGAGGGCGCGAGCCGAGCCATTGCCGCCGCGTTGGCCACCAGCAGCCCATCGCCCGCCGAATCAACGCGAAGATGGAACCGGCAAATCATTCCGTCTTTTTCGCGGGCGAAATGGTGCAGCCCGGGACGGATATTGACGGAAACGTCCGGGGCGACGATCTTTATCAGCTTTGAAATGTTCATGCTGGGGATGTCCGTACAAATAATTATTGATTGGCGATATTGGCGGCGACGCGGCGAAGTTTTTCGTGCAGGGTCGGATTGGCGGCGGCGAGGAAATGGGCCTCATCGAGGCGGAACGGCCCGCCGTCGGCGGCCGAGACGCTGCCGCCGGCCTCGCGGATCATCAGCACGCCCGCCGCCACGTCCCAAACATGCGTGGAATACGACCAGAACATGTCGAACCTTCCGGCAGCGACGTAGCAGAGATTCAAAGCCGCCGATCCGGTCCGCCGAATCGCCTGGCATCGCGGGACCATTTCGAGGAACAGGTCCAGGTCGGGGGAGCCGCGTTTCACGCCGGGCGGAAAGCCCGCGGCGGCCAACGCCTTGGAGAGGTCGGCGACCGCGCTGGCATGAATCTCGCTGCCGTTGAGCCGCGCGCCCCGGCCGGCGGCGGCCGTGAAGCATTCGTCCAACGACGGATCGAAAACCGCGCCGACGAGCAATTCGCCCTCCCGCTCCAGCGCGAGCGAAACGCAATAGTGCGGCACGCCGTGGACGAAGTTCGTCGTCCCGTCAAGCGGATCGACGATCCAGCGGTGCGAGGAAGTAGTGATGGCCGCCGATTGTCCGTCGGATTCTTCGCCCAACAGAGCATGATCTGGAAATGCTTCCAACACGATTCGGCGGACCGTTTCCTGCGCGGCGAAGTCGGCCTCGGTGACTAGATCGGCCGGCGCCTTCTCGCGCGTTTCCGTCCGGCCGAGCCAGCTTTGGATCACTTCTCCGCCGGCGCGGACGGCTGTTTCGCAAATGCGCAGATATTCGTTGATGTCTTTCATGGAGAACGTTGTGTCGCGTTGGAACGAAATGAACTCCGTTCGACGAAGTGTGGATCGAGAAATTCTAGCGATCAATGTAACGATTTCCCCCCTTTGGTGACAGACATCGAGCGATTTCGCTGATAAAAGTTGCGGAATGTACGTTCGCGCTGGTAAAATAGGCCGAGACGCCCCCTAATGTTGGTGGGTAAAATGTGATCTACCCCATCCATTGCCAAGAATTCTCCCAAGCGGTACTAGACATTCGCGTGAAACCTGCTATCATCAGAATCATCGGCCTCTTCTCTGTTCCGGCCCCGCCGTTTCGCTTCGCCGCGAGCGGCGGGGTTTTTTTATTGTGCTTGCCGCGATTCGGGCGGATCGTTTCCTCTTCCGACTGTATAATATTCCACGGTGCGTTCGCCGGCTCCGGAACAAACGGTCAGTCCACGGCGTTAGCGATACTATGACGGAATCTAATTCCAATAACCATTCGTTGCCATGAAAACAGAGTTCATCACCGAGAATTTTCTTTTACACAACAAACAGGCGGAGCGGCTCTATCACGAATACGCCGCCGAACAGCCGATCATCGACTATCATTGCCACTTGCCGCCGGCCGAAATCGCCGCAGACCGGCGTTTCGAGAACCTCGCGCAAATCTGGCTCAGCGGCGACCATTACAAGTGGCGGGCGATGCGCGCCGCCGGCGTCGCCGAACGCTACATCACCGGCGACGCCTCGGACCGCGAGAAGTTCCAGAAATGGGCCGAGACCGTCCCGCTCGCGCTGCGCAATCCGCTCTATCACTGGAGCCACCTCGAACTGAAGCGGCCGCTGGGCATCGCCGACCGCCTGCTCGGCCCCGACACGGCCGAGGGCATCTGGAACGAGTGCAACGCGAAGCTGGCCCGGCCCGAGTTCTCCGCCCGGGGAATCATGCGGCAAATGAACGTCCGCCTCGTATGCACCACCGACGATCCGACCGATTCGCTCGAGCACCATCGGGCGATTGCCGCCGACGCTTCCTTCTCGATCCGCGTGCTGCCGACGTTTCGCCCCGACCGAGCGACGGCCGTCGAATCGCCCCCGGCCTTCAACGAGTGGGTCGAGCGGCTTTCGGCTGCCAGCCGCATCGACGTGAAGGACGACTACGACCGATTTATCGACGCGCTGCGCGCCCGGCACGACTTCTTCCATTCGCAAGGTTGCCGGTTGGCCGACCACGGTCTGGAAACTTTCGTTGCCGACGATTACAGCGTCGAGGAAGTCGCCGCAGCGTTCCGGCGCGTTCGCGGCGGGGCGGATTTGCCGCCCGGCGAGATCGCCCTGTTTCGCTCGGCGGTGCTCGAACAGTTGGCCGCGATGAATTGCGACAAGTGTTGGGTGCAACAATTCCACTTCGGCGCGATGCGGAACAACAACACGCGAATCTTCCGCTTGTTGGGGCCGGACGCCGGCTGCGATTCGATCGGCGACCCGCAAGTCGCCCGGCCGATGGCCCGCTTCCTCGACCGGCTCGACCGTGCCGGACGGCTGGGCAAAACGATCGTCTACAACCTCAATCCCGCCCACAACGACGTGGTCGCCACGATGATCGGCAATTTCCAGGACGGCTCGACCCCCGGCAAATTGCAGTTCGGCAGCGGTTGGTGGTTCCTGGACCAGCGGGACGGCATGCAACGCCAACTCGACTCGCTCTCGAACCAGGGCCTGCTGAGTCTTTTTGTGGGCATGCTGACCGACAGCCGCTCGTTCCTGTCTTACACGCGGCACGAATATTTCCGCCGCATCCTTTGCGGCATGTTGGGCAAGGAAATGGAGCTGGGGCTGCTGCCCGACGACCTGGATATGATCGGCTCGATGGTCCGCAACATCAGTTACGGCAACGCGGTGCGATATTTCGGTTTCGACTTGCCCGAGGAGAAAGCATAATCGCTTAATCAACTCTTAATCGACGAGTCTGAAGCGAGCCGGCTTCCGGCCCGTCGACGGTTGCACAAATCAGGAGGATAGCCCATGAGCCGCTTCGAGCAAACATTCGATAATTTCCTGCTGCAACACCAGGAACGGCACAATCGAACGTATCACTTCCTGATCTTGATGGACGCCATCATCAGCGCGGCCAAGCGCATTCAGTATTATTATCTGACCGGCGCGCTGAAGGGACTGCTCGGCGCGGCCGGGAATATCAACGTCCAGGGTGAAAACGTGATGCGGATGGACCAAATCGCCCACGAAATCACCATCCACTATCTGAAATCCTCGGGCCGGGTAATCCAGGCCGTCAGCGAGGAGACGCCGGAAATCATCGACCTGAATCCCGAAGGCAGATACTTCATCTATTTCGATCCGCTGGACGGCTCGTCGAACATCCCGCACGGGCTGCCGGTCGGCTTCCTCTTCGGCATCGCCAAGCGGAACCTCGAAGGGCCGGAGGACAGGCGCCTCCGCCCCGGCAGGGATTATATCGCCGCCGGGATGTTCGTTATCCCCACCGGCACGTTTACCCTGGGGCTGAAAGACGCGGGCACGTGGCGGTTCCACATCGACGAAACAATGACGTTCGTCAAGCCGCGGCGGATGATACTCCCCCGCGAAACCGACACCTGGGAGTTGTCCTTCAACGCCGCCAACCACCTGACGTTCGCCAAGGGCGTTCAGGATTGGATAGCGGAGAACGAGAGCAAGTACGCCTTCCGCTACCTCGGCGCGTTGGCCGCCGATTTTCACCGGGTGTTGACCAACGGCGGCATGTTCATGTATCCGGCCGTGGTCAATCATCCCGATCCGGCGAAGAATCGCCCCGAGGGCAAGCTCCGCTTGATGTACGAAGCGGCCGTCGTGGCGTTCATGTGCCGCGAGGCGGGCGGAACGGCCGTCGACGAGTCCGGCACGCCGATCCTCGATATCCAGCCGCATCGGCATCACCAGCGGACGGCCCTTTACGTCGGATCGAGGGAATTGGTCGATGATATTGCCGCCCGGCTCCTGTCGGGCGGGGGGTAACGTGCGGCCGGGCGATGCAGCCTACAGCGGAACGCATCCCCAAACAGGGCTTTTATTTAGCACTGCCGTCCAAGATATATTCGCCCTGCTCTCAACTACCCATTGACAGCATCGCGACAAGCTGGCAAAATACGTGATTCTCGACATTAGAGCGTAGTATATTGCCAGGAAATACGAGCGGAAAATGCCCACGATCAACCAATTAGTGCGAAGACGCCGCCGAACGGCGCGCAAACACAGCAAGGTGCCGGTTTTGAACAAATGCCCGCAGAAACGGGGCGTTTGCCTCCAGGTCAAGACGATGACCCCGAAGAAGCCGAACTCGGCCCTTCGGAAGGTGGCCCGCGTGCGCCTGAGCAACGGCAAGGAAATCACCACGTACATTCCGGGCGTCGACCACAACCTGCAGGAGCACAGCATCGTGCTGGTTCGCGGCGGCCGCGTTCGGGACCTGCCGGGCGTTCGCTACCACATCGTTCGCGGCGTTCTGGACGCCGCCGGGGTGGACGGGCGCAAGCAGAGTCGTTCCAAGTACGGGGCCAAGAAGGGCAAGTAAGCTTTTGGAGAGGTAACCGATCATGGGTTTCAAGAAGTTCAC
>Ga0209723_1003917_pt1 | contig 17278 bp, 14 predicted proteins | sample BiotimSIPDNA_2_FD_185750 | JGI IMG/M metagenome (GOLD analysis project Ga0209723, IMG submission 185750) | Anaerobic biogas reactor microbial communites from Washington, USA - Biogas_R2 time_0 SIP DNA (SPAdes) (version 2) | ecosystem: Engineered > Bioreactor > Anaerobic > Unclassified | place... | reverse complement strand
ATCAGCGCACTGATTCCAACCACTGGAAATGAGGGTCTTCCGGCCTCAAGGTTTTTGGGCTCCAATTGCATAAAAAACCAGCCAATAGACTCTTCCGGCACCTGTACGCAGGTGCCTTCTTTATGCAGTGCACGATTCCTAGTCCGAGTCCAGCCCGAGACTGCCATCATCTCAGCTGGTGCCGGTAACCGCTATGGCCACCCCCATCCCGGCGTCCTGGCACGCTTGCGCGGACTCGGGATCCGGGTGCACCGCACCGATTTGAAAGGCACCATCGTTATCGAGACCGATGGTGACAAGTACCGGATCAGGCAAGGGAACGGATAAGCCCACAGTTGTTCAGCCCCTATTCGACTTACGGCTGCTGGAGCCATTTTGGACCCGCAACTAGGAGCGGTTCGATTAGGCTGTGTCCCGGTAGAGGGCTCGTAGCCTGTCCCGCTTTCCGGAAGGGCGTATCGGCTTCCGATTACGCGAATCGTGTTGGCTGCCAAAACAGCTATTTTGGTCTTTCCGGTCAGCTGTTACGATTACGACGACTGTCATTTTAGTGTTGGATTAGGTCGGAAGACTTCCCGGAGGTTTTGCTGAAGTGGGTGTGAGTCTGGGGGAATAATAGGGTAATTTTCCATCCATGAAAGTAGAGTTTTATGTAACCAACTACACCTGAACTATTAGGTATTTACCTAATAGTTCTTTTGTCTGGGTGGAGGTACTGAACAAGATTTCATAACGGGTGTAAATATCTATGTAAGGCTGGGAAAAATACGCAAGCCACGCTCCAGAGGCCGATTTCAATAGATGTGCATATCTCTAGCACATAAACACACATTTAGTTTTGGGCATGACCATTCCGTTGAACCAATAACGTATAAATAAATAGGAGAGAAAAGGAAAATGCTCACAAATTGTAGAATATCTGCCTGAATGGATGTGAAACGCCTATTAAAGCCATTCAATGGTTGCAGGTAATATTGGACATTATTTATGTAGAAGTATGGGGGCACTTTAATGAAAATAAGTGGGCAAGAGGCAATAGGGAATCTTTTAGGGTGGCAAATTGACAATGAGTTTCTTAAAGGCAAATCCGATGTAACTAGGAAAGCCTATATAAAATATATTAGGGATTTTTTCCGTGTAGAAAATCTCAAAGATATTCCATTTGACGAAATCAATTCGGTATCAGTACATGACGCTCAATTGTATCATGAAGATTTGAAGAGACAAGGCTTCCAATCAGGTAGCATAAATCAGCAAATGATAGCTTTGTCTCATTTCTATGATTTTCTTGTGGATAATAAAATACTTAGTGTTAATCCTTTCTGTAAATCAAATCGAGCAGAATTTGCATCGGGATCAAGCAACGAATCCCTTGATTCATTGCTCAAAAAGCAAATATCCAAATGGCCCGACCATGCAATCAAACAAATATTAAACCTTAAAAGACTAATCGATGCAAATCAAGATGAAAAAATGGGCTTTTGGGAATTACTAAACTATTTACCTAAATGGAAAGTACAATCGAAGGCTAATCTTATTAGGTTCCTCAATATTATTGAAGAGTTCGGTATTGGTATGGAGCCGGATCTGCGTTATTCTGGGATGGCTCCCAGAATATATAGCGATGTACGGTTGTTCTCACTAGATAAGTATAGAAATAAAACCCAGTATAACCCTGCATTTGCATTTGCATTATTGAATGTAAAGATAGGAGTTCTGGTTTCTAAGATCGATGGTAAAGTGGTGGAAGATGAGATAACGCTTCTAAGAGATGAAATAGATGTTTGGCCAGGTCTCAACAACCTGCAGAAAAAACGGTGCACCTTGTTTCTAGACTGGCTCTTATCGGAACCTATCGCAAAAAAAGGGATTGGTAACATAGTCAGAAATCTTAGTTACCAGCAGAAGAAACTTATCGGCGAATGGCTACTTCAAGTATCTGAGGCAGATGGGGTTATACGACCTGAAGAAGCCAATTTCATGCGAAGGTTATACGATATGATGAATCTAAACACTGAAGAGTTAGAACGGAAAATAGATGGTTCAAAAGCCGTATCCAAAATAATAAAGGTGAAGAGGTTAACTAAGACGGATACTCCAACTGCGGTGGAGTTGTTGGATTATTTGTTGGATTATATTGGGTAGGTACTCGTACTGATATTTATGAAACTTCTAGTTTGAGGTGATGAATTGGAAAAACCAGAAATCTCTATCCATCAACACAGAGTTATTGACAATAAAACCATAACAATGACTGAAGCTTTGACACAATTAATACCATTAGGAACTACTATGAGTATAGCGGTTGGGTATTTTTATCTCAGTGGATATCTACAAATAAGTGAAGTTCTCGAAAAGATGGCTTTGAAAAATAAAATCCGTATTATTATGGGCAACCGTACTGACAAATGGACAGCCAACGAGATTAATGAAGGAGTTCATGGATATCAATATAAGGGCGAACACCTTGAAAAAGCACTTTCACCTAAGCAAGCCTTGGAGACTGAATTGACCCAGATTGAACCCGACTCCATGGCAGCAAGTGCAGCTTACCATTTGCGCGATTTGGTCGCCCAAGGAAGAATAAGCGTTAAAGTATACACGGGTCCTTCCGATTATTTTCACGCCAAGGTCTACTTAATAGGTCGGGAGGACCCTCTAGATGGATATGCCATTTTAGGCTCGAGCAATTTTAGCCGAGGAGGCTTTACCGGCAACAGTGAATTAAACGTCATGACAAAAGACGTGTTTCCTAATCTTATCACTTGGTTCGATGATTTATGGGACTCATCTGATGTAAGCGATTTCAATATTGAATTGATAGACATAATCGAAAACCACATCAAGGTACCACGGCTATATAGTCCGCAATGGTTTGAGGATGAGAGTGGATACTACCCGGCAAGTGGACCCGAGATTCCGCCATATATCATCTTGCGCGACTATCAGAAGGAGGCAATTAGGACTTGGTTTAAAGAAGCTAAAGGCCGAGGAATACTGGAGATGGCAACCGGGACAGGGAAAACTATTACGGCTTTGGCTACCTTCACGGCATTATACAAAAATCTGCAGAATCTTGCCGTGATAATTGTGTGTCCATATCAACATCTGGTAACCCAATGGGAGCAAGAATGTCACCACTTCAAAATGAAGCCCGTTCTATGTTTCAAGTCGAGAAATCTTTGGGAAGAAACACTCAACGCCAAGATAACTAGCTTTAATATTGGAGCACTACAGTCACTGTGCATTATTACCACTAATGACACTCTAAGTTCTAATATAATGCAGGAATCCATAGCAAAGCTGAAAGGCAATGTAATGATAATTGCAGATGAAGCCCATCATTTAGGGGCATCATACTTAAGACAATGCCTGCCACAGAATGCGGAATTTCGGCTAGGACTTTCAGCAACTCCTGATCGCTGGTATGATCCTATTGGGTCTGATGCTTTAAAGGACTATTTCGAAAACGGAGTGATCTATCAGTTTGGTCTCCGTCAGGCAATAGGCGAATTTCTAACAGAGTATTACTATTATCCTCATATAGTTGCACTGACTGAAGAAGAGAATGAGACATATATCGAACTAAGTAAGGAAATAGCCCGTTATTTTGTCATGGACGAAGACTACGAACTAAGCAACAATACAACTTTAAAAAATCTCTTGATTAAAAGGGCACGGCTGCTTAGCAGCGCAGCCAACAAACTTATTGAGCTTCGAAAACTAATTTGCAACCGCAAAGACAGCTTATACAACCTCTTCTACTGTGGTGACAATAGGGTCGACGGCAAAAGGCAAATAGATGAAGTGACAGCTATTTTAGGTTCGGAATTTGGAATGAGGGTACACCCCTTTACTGCTGAAGAGAATTACAGAGAGCGGCAGAAGCTCTTGCAGAACTTTGAAAATGGAGTTTTACAGGGATTGGTTGCCATACGTTGTTTGGATGAAGGAGTTGATGTTCCGGCGACCCAAACGGCCTATATTCTAGCTAGCAGTACCAATCCAAGGGAGTTTATCCAGCGCCGGGGTAGGATACTCAGGAAGCATCCCGATAAGAAGTATGCTTATATACATGATTTTATAGTGATACCGCGTAATCCTGAAGATGTGGGTAGGCTTGATGCTGCTACTTTTAATATTGAAAGGAAAATGATGGCGAGAGAACTAAAAAGGTTCAACGAATTTGCAGGGCTCGCTGAAAATGGACCCCAGGCATCGCTGGAAATCCTCGAGATTGCAAAAATGTACCATTTATTAGACATTTAATTAGGAGGGGAAAAATGGTTAACAATGAAAATGAAACAAGAGCTCTTCTAGAAAAAGCTGATGATGATGTCCGGGAAATTGTGATCTCAGTAATTGACCTTGAATATGCAAAACTACATATGAGTAATCCTCGGGGTATTAAGGACGAAATTGTTCAACTAGTCAGGAGTGTGATAAAACAATGATTTTGGAGCAAATCCGAATAAAAAATTTCAGGCAGTACTATGGGCTGCAAACGGTTCGCTTTTCGAGGGATAGGGAGAAAAACGTTACAGTGATTCATGGCGATAACGGTTCAGGTAAGACAACATTTCTTAACGCATTAATCTGGGGTTTTTATGGAAAGATCAATCTGCCCAAGTCCGGAGCTATATGTAGTGAGAAAGCTGAAGCAGAGGCAATAGAAGGAAGCGAAATAGAGGTTTTTGTTGAGATACGGTTTAGGGATGGGGTAAAGCAGTATACTGTTATGCGTTCTGTAAAAGGATGTAAGAAGCTTGGTAAGTTTAGCTTACTAAAACCGGATTTGCTGGTCACCATTATTGACGAGAGAGGCAGGACGGTGACTCCCGGGAATCCCCAAGCAACCATTGATGAGATCTTGCCCGCCGACATGAGCTCCTATTTCTTTTTTGATGGTGAGAGAATTGATAACTTGTCAAAGGAATCTGGAGCCAATGATATAAAAGAAGCAATCAAAGTGATAATGGGTCTAAAGGTTCTGGAACGCACCAAAGATCACCTAGATGATGTAAGGAAGATCTTTGCCGGTGAAGTAAAATCAGAAGCAAATAGTGATCTCTCAAGGTTACTAACTAAGCAAGAAGCCCTAGAAGAACGGGAAAAGGAGATTAAGAGCAAAATCGAGGAGATAAAAAAAAATAGGAATGCTGCTGCCCAGCAGAAGTCAGAAGTATTATCCCGACTTCGCGAAGCAGAAGAGACTCGTTTGCTTCAAACCCAACGGGACAGTCTTGAAGACCAGTTAATATCGGTTCAGAAGAAGATCAAGGAAATTGATTCAAAGGTAAAGACGCTTTGTAGTACTAGGGGCTACCTGGCTTTTTCGGGGCCAATACTAGCTAAAACCAAGGCCATATTAGATGAAAAGAGAAAGAAGGGCGAAATACCGGCCGGTATTAAACAACAGTTTGTGCAGGACCTTTTAGAAAGGCAGCTATGTATTTGTGGTATGCAGCTATTGCCGGGGAGCGACCATTATGAAAAAGTTGCCGCATGGTTGGATCAAGCTAGTTCAAAGGAATTGGAAGACAAGTTCACTGAAATGACAGCTGGAGTCAAAATGATGGAAGAGTATCGAGGTCAGTTGTTCGATGACCTTAGAAGTCTAAGATTTGAACGAGAAAAAGAAATTGACCATCAGCAGAATATCAAGGAACAGTTGGATGAAATCAGTTCCAAATTAAGCGAGAAGGATTCCGAAACCATACGTAATCTGGAAATCAAACGCCAAGAATTAGATGACAGTATAAGGGATTACTATATTTCTGAAGGGCAGTACATTGCGGAGCAAAAAAATATAGTGGAACAAATGCAGCAAACGGAAAAGGAAATAAAGAGGTATCAGGCACTCGAGGCTAAGACTGCTTTAGCGAAAAAACGAATGGAAGCCTGCGCCGAGGCACGAGACATAGTCTCCAGTATTCACGAAGCAGCCGCTATTAAAACTAAGAATAACCTTCAATCAAGAATTAACCAAGTATATACAAACTTTTTAAGAAAGGGTTATCTAGCAAAATTAAACGATGATTATACACTACAGATAGTAAAAGAATTTGATGACACTGAGAAAAGTGTGGCAATGTCTCAAGGTGAACGCCAAATAACCAGCTTGGCATTTATTGGTGCGCTAGTGGATATTGCACGTGATCAACACGACAAAGGAAAAAACAAATTCTTTCGCGGAGGTGTATATCCTATAGTAATGGATTCACCATTCGGTTCTCTGGACCCCGATCATAGAGGGAGGATAGCCCAGGGCATACCAACCTTATCCCACCAGGTAGTTATTTTGGCTACCGATTCACAATGGGAAGGGGATGTGCGAAACCACATTAAGAACAGAATTGGTGCTGAATACACTCTAATCAACTATTCACCCAAGAGTCCTAATGCCAGTCAATATGAGTATACGGAGATAAGGGGGGTATAACAGTATGGCAGACCGTTTCTATAGACCTAAGGACAAAGAGGAAATCTTCAAACGACTTACAACTGGCGATGATGCACCATTTCTCACGTTTAAGGATCTGTTTGTAATGGCTGCATGTATAGGTTGCAGTAACGATCAAAGAGTTCCCTCGCCACCAAAAGGGGAACAAATTCACTGGAATGTGTTTAAACCCAATACGGATCAGGTTATGATAAATGCTATAGCTTTAGCTGAAAACGGTGATTTTGGATCTTTATTAGACACAGAGGCAGCGACTAATAATAAGTTTTCGTTAATTGAAGAATACGTTAGTGCCGGGATTGACGAATTGAAAAAGGTGCTGCTCGATACTCCCGGTGACCCCCTTGACAATCTTGTCAACTTGATTTTTACCCTAGAACAAAGCAGCGGTGGAGAGCGCTCCCGTGATCTTCTAAACGCAATGGAACTAGATCTTTAAAAACAGGGACAAGCCGCAGGTGAATTGTGATTATTAGAAACCTTGGCAAAATAGAGCTAAAGGATGAAACAAGCCTCAGGTTCAGAATTAGATATACTGCCAACAACCAGGCTATTCCACAGATACTTATAAGGATTCCCGTTTATTTCGGGTGCAGGTTTTCTATTTTGCAAATGCAGGTTCATCAGTGGCAATCATTGAAGGATACATTAGATTTTTCGTTATGGAAATGCAAACGGAATATAACGCATGAAGAACGCAAGGATACAAGAGCTTATTACCAATATAGCAGTGATTATTATGATCTGGTTCAAGTATGGTGTTCATTACTCAAATACTTAAAATTACTGGAGAAAAACATAAATGAAGAAGATTTACAAGAGGGTACAACAGGTGTTGTAGCTGATGAAGTCGTCTACATAAGAGTATCCCCAGAATTGGGACAAATAAGCCAATCTATGGTTAAGGAAATTGTAGAACAAGCTTCCTTGCAACGGTATCCATATGAGCGAGGATTGTGGATAACCAGTGGTGTAGCGAATTCCGAGTCTAGGCAAACGGCTGAGTCCTATGGCTTTGAAATAATTGATCGTTTTGACAATCTTATTTATCAACGCCTAATTGAGAAAAAAACGACCTACGAAGAAATCCAGTTATCCCCTAAAGTCAGTCTTGTTGTGCGCTCCATAGAGAGTCTTATTGATAATTATAAAAGTATTATAGACATAAGAGAGTACAGCAGAACCCAGCAATTCTTTGGATGGAGAAATGGTTTTTCTATAATTTATGAAGAGATTCAGCCCTTATCAGAATTGATTGGGAATATGCTGGAGGTTGCAAAGGACAGAAGTATGATCCCAGTCGAGAGAACCGAAATTGAAGAGCCCGGAATACTATATGAGATTTTTGATGATTTTGGATTGTAAACGAATGGAGGGATTGGATGCATCCGAGAGATTATTTTATCGCCAATGAAACAACTCTTTATAATCTTTTCATAGATGGAGATTACCAGTTTAAAATTCCAGACAACCAACGTCACTTTTCTTGGGGAAAGCTACAACTCCAGCAACTCTGGAAGGACTTAACAGAAACTGTTTTAAGGTCTTACAATTCAACATTCGATGTTTTAAGAGATGATAAAATTGAACCGCATTTTTTTGGGGCTATTTATTTAACCGATAACTCTGCTAATGCAGGATTACAGGATATTTCTGATGGCCAACAGAGACTAATCTCGTGCACAATATTATTGAAACTGTTGTCTGAATTAGCGGCAAAATTGGACACTTCAGAATATGCTGGGATTCAAAGCCTTATAACCCCTTGTTTACAAAAGAGTCGATATGGAGATCCCTATCAACCACGCCTGGTGTTGGATGATACCATAAATGGTTTTTTCAAAGGCTATATCTTATCAAGTGATGGTGATGGACGGCAGCAGTACTTAACATCTCATCCTTATCCCCCTTATATGGATTCAATTGCGAATGTTATAGAATGTTGTGACTTCTTCAAAGAATGTCTTAGTAATGAGTTTACCTCTCAGCTGTTTGAGGAGAATATCACTATTTATCGCAAGAAGCTTGTCGCCTATATTAAAACGCTTCTGGATCTATTTGTAGTCTTGAGAATCCAGGTAAAAAAAGAGGCCACAATGTACGTTATTTTTGAAACACTGAACGACCGTGGACTGGATTTATCTGAGTCTGACTTAATTAAGAACCTCTTCTTTAAGCAGACAGGGATAGATAAGCAAACTATTAAGGACCGGTGGGATAGCATTGCTGAGAACATAGAAAACGAAGATCTAACATCTTATATAAGATTTCATTATAATAGTAAAAATCCTGACATTGTTCAGCCCAAAAACCTCTTTAATAAAGTAAAAGATTATCTCGATAAAGATGAAGTTGATCCAACAGTATATTTAACAGATCTGCAAGAAGAGTCTGTATGGTATGGACGTTTGACCTTAAAAGGGACACCCTATTGGAACAGTTATATTAACGAAATGCTTTCTGACCTTTTTAAAGGAATCAATGTTTCGCATGGTCTACCGCTGTTATTAGCCGGAGCAGTCCGTTTTGGAGACAATCAGACTGAATTTGAAAGGTTCGTAAAAGCCGTAGTGGCATTTTGCTTCAGGTATTTTACGATAGGAAATTCCAAGGTTGAGGAGCTTGAAAAAAAAGTAAACAAGTGGGCTATCTCTATCCGAAATGGTCAAACCATTGACCAATGTATAATTGAAATGAAAACCACTTCTCCAGATGATTTATTTAAGATGGATTTCTCAAGCTTTTCAACAAAGGCAAATGATCTTGCTTTTTATATTCTTTATCAGCTTGAAAAGCATAAGGGAATGGCTGCTGGAGTTATACCATATAAACATAGTGCAAGTCAGCATGTTGAACATATTATGCCGAAAAATCCTGGCAGCAATTGGCCAAGTTTAAGTGCTGATCCACTGTATGGAAAATATCTTTATAGAATAGGAAACTTAATGATTTTGGAAAAAGACATTAACCAAAAAATAAAGAATAAAGGGTTTAGTTATAAGATTACGAATCAGTTCAATAAAGATTATACGCATTCAGCCCTTTATTACCCCAAAGACATAGCTAGAAAATATCAGACATGGGACTTTAGCACTATAGAAAATAGGCAAAAAGTCATGGCGGAAGAAGCTATATCTGTATGGACATTTCAATAGTGTGATGGATTCTCGTTGACTCTTTTATCATCTGTGATATTATGTAGAAAATAATATTACGTACGTAGGTGTCAATGATGGATTCTAACTACACTTATAATTTTCCCGCCGTTAAGGGCATTCAAGCTGGTGCCGAGTATTACGTTGCTATGTGCCCACTTAAACTCATTCCCAAATTGTTTATCTTTAACGAAGATGAATTGCCTCCCCAGTATCGCGCCCAGCGCACTATCAACAAATCCCGTATACCAGAGATAACCAGGTATATCCTCAACAATCCCCTCGATTATGTTTTTTCATCACTCACTGCCTCGATAGACGGGCAAGCCGAATTCTGTCCTATCACGGACGAATGTCCCAATATTGGATCCCTTGTCATTGATATGGATGCCACTTTTATTATTAACGATGGTCAGCATCGTCGAGCTGCCATTGAAGAAGCAATCAAATCCAAACCCGAATTGGGTAATGAAACGATATCTGTGGTTTTTTATAAAGATCAGGGCTTGCACAGGAGTCAGCAAATGTTTGCTGACCTGAATAAACACGCCATTAATACCACCAAGTCAATAGGAATTTTATACGACTCCCGCGATGAAATGGCCAAGGTCACCAAGGAGGTTATTGACAACGTACCTTTATTAGCAAAATTCACTGACCGCGAGAACTCATCTATATCAAAGTATTCCGCTAAACTCTTTACCTTAAGTAGCGTTTACGACACGAACTATCAACTAATTAGGAAGCGGAAGAATATCACCAAAAAAGATATTAGCCTTATGATTGCGTTTTGGAAGACCCTAAGTGAATCCATCGTGGAATGGAAGCAAGTTCAAGAAAAGGAGTTAAGTGCTTCAAATCTTCGTTTAAGCTACATCCACACCCATGGAGTGGTGCTAGAAGCGTTTGGCATGTTGGGACATTACTTAATCATTAATAGGGAAAAGGGGTGGATAAGTTATATAGCTGCGTTGGATAAGCTTGATTGGAGTCGGTCTAACCTGGCTGATTGGGGTGGGCGCGTAATCAGGAATAATGGCAATATATCCAAAAGTCGTACCAATGTATTACTTACTTATATAAAAATTAAGAAGCAGCTCAATCTCTCACTGACACCGGAAGAAGACGAGGAGGAAGAAAAATTTATAAGGGGTGGTCAATAATATGGACGCTAATCTGTTCGAAAAACCGGAAATAGTTAAGATCCGCCACGAGATTCAGAAGGTCTACCTTGGAGATTCAAAACCGTGGGTAATAGGCTATAGCGGTGGCAAGGATTCTACGATGGTGGTGCAGCTGGTTTTCGAGGCAATTGGTGATCTGCCGCCGCAGCAAAGAACCAAGAACATATATGTGATCTCGTCAGATACACTCGTTGAGAACCCACTTATTATGTCATTCATCGATGATTCCCTGCGGAGCATGGCCAATAGCGCCCACAACCGTAAGCTTCCAATAACCACCCATAAAGTAAGCCCAGAGTATAAGAATTCGTTTTGGATCAATCTTATCGGCAGAGGATACCCCTCTCCCCGGCAACATTTCCGCTGGTGTACGGACCGGTTGAAGATTGATCCCACCAACAAGTTCATCACTAATAAAATCAGCGAATTTGGTGAAGTCATAGTGGTGTTAGGTATTCGCAGCGACGAAAGTGCCAGCCGAGCACAATCAATTGACAGGCACTCTGTAGAGGACCGATTATTGCAACGTCATACCACATTAAACAATGCATACATATATGCACCAATTCGGGATTTATCAACGCATGAGGTATGGGAGTACCTGCTGGCAAATACTTCACCCTGGGGAATTGATCATCAGAGGTTGCTGGATATATATCAGGATTCTTCCGAGGAGCCGATTTTTATGTTGGATAAAAGTGCTCCAGCCACGGGTAATAGTCGTTTCGGGTGCTGGGTTTGCACGGTAGTAACGGAAGATAAAGCATTGCTGGGGTTGATTAACAATAATAATCCTGAATTGAGACCGTTGTTAGTGCTCAGAGATTGGATTTATGAAATTCGCGATCAAGAGGATAAACGGGAGAAGAAGCGACAGAACGGGCGAATCTATCATGTGGGCGAAGGCGAAAATCAGCGGGTAGGTCTGGGGCCGTTTACCTTGGAAACCCGCAAAGAGATTCTACGTCGGTTGTTGGAAACACAGAAGGTGTGTGGCGAAAACGAAGCATACATAAGTAAATATGGGCAGCCTAATTTGATAACCCAAGAAGAGCTTCGGCTAATAGATCAGATTTGGCTGGAAAGAGGTAACTGGGAAAGTTCTGTTCCGATAATATGGGAGGAAGTGATGGGGACTCCTTTGGCATGGACCAAACCGGAGCGGGCTTTATTCACCCGCCACGAGATCAATGTACTCGAAGCCCTGTGTGACCAGAATGATGTACCATTGGAGCTAGTCCATAAATTACTCTTGGTAGAAGAACGGCATACCGGTTTTACTGTCAAAAGAGGGCTGTTTGAAGGTCTGGATGGAGTACTTAATCAACAGTGGCTGCATTATGAAGAAGGAGTGTAAGCATGATCATCAATACTGTGATACTAAATAACTACGGTATATATTATGGAAAACACGTTTTTGATTTCAGCAAAACCTCCAATCGAAATATCGTGCTCATAAAGGCCAAAAACGGATCAGGCAAAACTACCCTTTTGTCGGGATTGAAGGTTGGCCTCTATGGGCCGTTAACAATGGGGTATCGCCATTTGGGGCAGCGTTATCAAGCATATTTGAGAGAGAGATTTAATAGCCAGGCTCTAATGGCCGGAGAAAACGAAGCTAGTATCACGATTGATTTCTCGCTCGGTGTAAATGGCATATTCGAAAATATAACTCTTCAAAGGTCCTTTTTCTTATATCCTCACCAGGTCACTGAAAAGCTGTATATAGAAAGGGAAGGTAGAGTTTTGTCTTCTGCAGAAGTTGCCCGGTTTGAGAATGAAATGCGGCAGTTCTGGCCCCCTAACCTGTTTGACTTTTTCCTATTTGATGGTGAGCATATTCATCATCAGCTAGAAGAGGGGACTCTGTTAAGAAACATGAAAGATGCATTCTATTCCTTGTTTAATTTGGATTTGGTAGGCAACTTACATAAAGACCTCAGATCCTATATTCAACAGGACCAGATGTTTAATAAGCTAAACCGCGAGGAACAGAAGCTGCGGGAACTACTTCATCTACAGGTTAACGTTCAAAATCTGCTTGCGGAGCAATCAATGTTACTGGACAAATATGATAAGGAAATATTCGACCTCAAAGAGAAGACAAGACAACTGGAACAAGAATTTCGTGTGAATGGAGGCTTGGCTGCTGAAGAGCGTGATAAAGCCAGACATAAGGTCGCCGTTATGGAGCAAAGAAAAAGAGAAGAACTTGAATGGCTTAAAGAGACAATTGCCGATTTGCTTCCGTTTTTTATAGCTAGAGATCTTCTAATTCGGGCTAATGATCAAGTAATGAATGAAGCGCGGTCCAGGACCTTGGATGTATTCTCGACATCCCATTTTCAAGAATTGGCTGACAGTTACTGGCAGGCCATTAGTAACCAACAATTGTCCATTGTTGGAGCTGACCAGACTGATTGCTCACATGAGTTGCTTGATTCACTCAAACAGGGTTTGATGAATAGACGCAGTGACCACTACATACATGATCTTAACGAAGCTGAGCGTGCTCAACTTTATCTGCTAACCCAACAAGTGAAATCATTTGATGCTCAACGAATTAATGTAGCACTAAAAAATATAGCTCGTTATAACACTCGGATCCATACTCTGAATAAGACAATTGAGATTAATAAAGAGAGCAACGAGTTGAACTCGCTTCTACAACACATCAACCAAAATAATCACCGAATCGGGGAGTTAAACTTACTCAGGCAACAATTGCTGGAGAAGCATGAGCAAGATCAAATGGAAGCGGCTCAGTGCAACAATAGCATTGAGAAACTCCAAGATTTGATTAAGCAGACCGCAAGTCCAAATAATATTGTATCCCTTGTCCTCAAGGTAGACCATGTGCTTGAAGATTTTCAGCACATTGTTGTTAAAGAAAAGACTGAGAAGCTAAGGCAAAACTTTTTATATTGCTTTAATAGAGTCATGCACAAGGACCGTTTCATTCATGACGTGCGTTTTCAGTTTAGGGATAACAATTTCATGATTGATATGGTAGATGAATTTGGCAGCAAGATCTCTTACAATCGTCTTTCTGCTGGTGAGAAACAGGTTTTTCTGCTGAGCCTAACCTGGTCGCTTATAAAAACTTCAGAGCGACAGGTGCCAGTTTTCTTGGATACTTTGCTTGGCAGGCTGGATCAAGATCATAGGGAGAACATCATTCATGGGTTCTTGCCGTTTGTCAGTGATCAGGTTGTGATATTAAGCACTGATACAGAAATAGATAATTACTACTATAAATTGATTAAGCCTTATTTAGATAAGGAATACACCCTTAAGCTTGATAAAGGCGGACACACTGTTCGAATAACACAGGAGGTAATTGAGGAAAGGAGGGCAGTAAGCCATGCAGTTTAGACTTCGAACCTCTGCCAAGACAGCCAATATACTCAAGGATTTGCAGGCCCGTACCAAGTTAACTCCAAATGTTTTGGCGCGTTTAGCTATTAGTCTGTCACTGTTGGATCCTTCCTCGGTTGATGACCTGGAGGCTGATAATCAGGTTGGATTTGAGATAAACCGCCAGACTCTAACCGGTAGTTACGATGTCGTATACAAGGTTCTGATATCTCAACACGCGGGTCGAGCACTCACAGATGATGAGTATTTTCCCGATCATATTAAGAAACACATGGACCGCGGCGTATTAAAACTTAAGAACCACTATGACTATGCGGGGAATACAGAAAAGTTCTTGGTTTCCCTGGCTACATTGGACCCGAAGTCGTAGGTTTTAATGGAGGGTTTAGCATGTATTCTATTGAGGTTACCGATCATTTTGGGTGTTTTTACGTTGGCTCAGATACTGTTGGCGAGTTTAAAAGCTTCAAACAAGCTATGGAGAGATTTATACAGCTAATACAGTATGGATATTGGGATGGTGCATGGGCTTTAGAGCGATACATAGACGAAGAGCTCGCAAACGATTATGATGATCGAGCTGAATGGGATTGGGGCTGTGGTTTCAATATAATGATGAAAAACGAAGACGGTGTGGAACTAATGTCGAATTATACCACATACGATTACCAACTCTCCTGTACCCCTAAGAGAGACCTAAAGATTTTTCAAATACATGAAGAATGCCTCCCTAAGAGACAAAAGCTAGTTCTTGAAGATTACGGCTATACCGGGGGTGATTCGTTTGTTTTAAGTAACCCCCTTGAATACCAGGATAATGGATTGATATATTCGATAGCCGGTAAATCGATAACCATAAACAACTATACGGGTGGGGAGTCCTTAGTAATCCCTCCAGAAATTGAAGGCCTGCCGGTTACAGCCATTCATGATAGTGCCTTCCTTAAGTGTAGCGGCTTGAAGTCGGTTTTCATACCTGGTAGTGTGCTGAGTATAGGTAATGGGGCTTTTTATGGTTGTCAAGATATAGAGTCATTGATTATTGAGGACGACGTCCAGAGCATAGGATCACATGCTTTTTTCAAATGTAACGATTTGAAATCGGCCATTATCGCCGCAAGTGTTAGACAAATTGGCACCAATGCTTTTCATGAGTGTCCCCACTTAACCCTTCACAGTGTTCCTCTATCGCATGCAGAAAGGTATGCCCGCCAAAACAGTATTAAGTTTAAGCCAGTCTCCGGAGTGGGGCAACCAAAGATATACTCTCTTATTGGACCTAATGGACAGGATTATAAGTCTACTACTCCAGGAAACTGGGGAGGCCACAAGGGCCTGAAAATATATGGCCGTCTTGACTGCCCTTCTGCACAAAGACACATAGCCAAAGGCCAGTATGTTAAACATCGTGTGTTTTTTGCTGATGAGGATTCAGCTATAAAGGCTGGTTATAGGCCTTGCGGGGTGTGTATGAAGAGCGCGTATAAGAGATGGAAGGCTAATCAGGTTGAGAAGGGGTAGGGTTTTGGATAGCTAATTAGGTCCGAAAGGGGATTAAATCCCGTAATTCATCCAGAAATCTCGCGTCTATCCCGTGTTTCAGCCTGCGTTTTAGCTCTCGCAGTCTAGCATTGTCTAGTTCGCCGTCAGTCCAAAGCCAATCATGTTCTTCAATCTCTGAATCTAGTATTAAATAATCTATAAGGGCAGATACACCGTCCCTGCCGACGCCGTAATAGATTATACTTGCGATTTCTCCATCGTAAGAAGAACCATCAATTTCGTAGCCTTCTAAATCGGCAAGGCGAGTGAATTGTTTGAATTCCGGGGGTTCTCCGAATTCATTGGTTTCTATTATCTCCCTGTTATTTATGTATACATTGTTAACCAGATCTACAACCTTTTCAAAGACCTGGGACTCAGTACCCATGTAGAGTAGATATCCACCCATGGCCGATCCATAGTTGACATATTTCGCTAGAACTAAGTTAATATCGTCAATGTCAGTAGTCTCCTTGTAATCATCCTTAACCTCGGCTATGACGACCTTTTGTATCAGCGTTAGGATCTCCTGCATTTTGGATTCCAATAAGGAATCGGATTCACCGATAATGCAGCTAACAATACCGAGTTTATCCGACTGGATAGCATTAATCACGAGTGTCTCCTCAATCCAAGCTGTAATTCGGTTAGTTAATTGTCGATTCAGAATCAAGCTAACCTTTTGATATTCGGATTCTATGAATTTGGCTTTTAGATCGAGTAAGGGGTACGCGCCAGAGATTAGCATTCTTCCGCCCTCTAATCTGTTTCCGAATCCCTCTACCGACACGTTCTCAGTACCACTTGAGGTGGTAAGACTATTCAAGCCGTCAAAGATGTCTTGGAGTTGACCTTCATATCCATTTGAACACCATCCGACAAAGGTACAGGCGAATGGTAAGTGTGAATCAGGAAACGGGCTGAGAAGGTTGATTGCTATGACATCGCGCATTCTCATGTTATCATTAGCTGATTGTGACAAGAAGCTCTGCAGATTATCGGACATCTTATCAAGTGTAAAGGTAGTTATTCTATAGCTAGGATTTTTCATAGGGGTCCTTCTTTCGCACTTAATACTTCGTCGGAAAGGTTTAAGAATACTTCTATTTAAGGGTACGACATGGATCATGGAAAAGCGCTATGGAATTTGGGATGCCGAAATCGGAGACAAGCCATTGATAACCTCGGGAAGCGCATATATTACAGAATGCAATTCAACGGCCGTCAAAGACAGGTTTAGGAGCGAGGACTTGGACCTATTAATGGATAGTGATTTTTGGTCGATTGACTTCAAAGATTTAGGCGACGGAATTGAAAATATGTCGGAGGATATCGTTTATCTTATACAGGAGCGTGATATGGATTTACCAGAGCATCTTCACAACTTTGCCAATCGCGCTGCTGAACAATTTGAGCTCAACGGCAGGTTCACCGATGGTTTTATAAACTGCAATGAGACCAAATGGAAGGACTTGCTGAGAAACAACCATTTCAGGGTTTAGATCTTGAAGGATGCACATTTGAAGGATATTCAGATTCGGAAAACGTCCTGGCAT
>Ga0209723_1003915_pt1 | contig 17285 bp, 11 predicted proteins | sample BiotimSIPDNA_2_FD_185750 | JGI IMG/M metagenome (GOLD analysis project Ga0209723, IMG submission 185750) | Anaerobic biogas reactor microbial communites from Washington, USA - Biogas_R2 time_0 SIP DNA (SPAdes) (version 2) | ecosystem: Engineered > Bioreactor > Anaerobic > Unclassified | place... | reverse complement strand
CAATTGGGAAAGATTGGCGGGTCGGTTTGCTGGCCGCCTTCTTTGTCACCTTTGTGACCAAAATGCCGGGTTATTACTTGAGCTGGGGTCGTTACACGCTTCTAACAGGCGTCCTCATCCTGCCCGTGGCGATGGGGGAAATTGAGCTGCTGCGCAACGGAACAGCAAAGTGGTGGCAGACCATCGGCCTTTTTCTGCTTACGGTTGGAACGTTGCTCAGCCATTATCTGGCTGCATTTTTGTTGGCCATTTATTTGGTGATCATTGGTCTTGATTGGGTTATAGAGTCGATCAAAAACAAAAAAGCTGATTGGCCAGCCATCCTCACTCTTGCCGCCCCCGCCTTTTTAGGCCTTTTAGCCAGCACCCGCTGGTACATCCGAGTCTTGCGGTATTCTGCGGAGTTTGTACACAAGACGATTAATTTTCCGTCAGCGAAGTTATCGTTCAATCAAACCCAACTGGATTATCTCAAGTACATCCTTGGTCCTGTTGCTTCCTATTTGTTGATAGGGCTGGCTGTCACCGGATTGATTTGGGCTTGTTTTAAGTCCAAATGGCAGCCTTTTGCACTTTGGTCTTTGATATTGATCCTATTTACTCTCCCATTGGGATTCATGATCTTAAGTTTTCGAAGTGATTACTACGGTTTGATTTTGTTCCTGATAATTTCCCTCCTCAGTTCTGTTTGTTTGATCTGGTTTCACGATTTTCTCCATAATAAACTAAGGAAGAATAAAATAATTACAATTTCTTTCCTGATACTGATCCTGGCATGTCTTGGCTGGGGTGGGTATAACAATCAAGATGCAGTAAACGACTCCACCCTTCTGGTACTTGACGATGATGTTGCTGCCCTTGAGTGGATAAACACGCATACATCTGAGACAGCGAGGTTTTTCGTAAACACAACATCCTGGGGCTACGGTTTATTTCGTGGTGTGGATGGTGGAGGCTGGATACTTCCTTCTACTGGACGTTGGAGCCTATCTCCAACCATGTTCTATCCTTATGGAGCAGAGCAAAATATCAGCAGCATGTGGACTGATTGGAGCAAACGGGCAAGCGTTGTCACAACCTGTGGGAAAGATTTTTGGGAACTGGTTGAAGAAGCTGACCTGGATTACGTCTACACGCGCAACGGAACAAGCGGTCTTCAACCCGAAGAATTAATTAATTGTGCTGGACTAAGCCGTTTATATCAGGGCGAATCAGTTTCTATATGGTTGATAAAAAAACCATAAGTAAAATCTATCTTTTGGGAAAAACCCATTCGCAATATTATTCTACATATAATTTGTCATCGATAAAATAGATGATATTCCAGAATGATATCGATTAGGGTTTTAATTCATAATTTGTGATAATTCCGTCAACTTCCAGAGATATGACGTTCCCGGAATATTCTAAAAACCTCGCATTTTTTTGTGGTCCGGGCAATATAATTGTTAACAGGTTGAGTTCTCCTGTTTTTGGACTCTCGTATTCAACCACAAGTTCACTATCTTTTCTAACTTGGGTTATCGACCCCTCTTCCTGCCCAACCAGTAAGAAATTTACATTACCATTAGGCATTTCAACTCTATCCTTATCGAGTTGATAGTCCGGATTGAAATGCCAATTTATTTTCGCACTATGGGATTTATTACTGGTTGCATCGTCGATGATGAAAACTGGTCCATCCTGAAAAAAGTGTATCGATCGATTGAATGTCCATCCATGCCAATCTTTAATTTGAGTCGTGCTATAGTCGTAAGACTCTGATGTTTCAAATGTCAGGACTTTTGCGTAAAAGGGGGGGTCTTGTGCATAAGGTCCAAAGATGCTAACCAAAGTATTTAAAACCGCATCCAGTCCTGTTCTTGGAATCAACAAAGTGTTTAATTGTTCTATAGGAATTCGTTTATCCCGAACCAAAGCCCTTCCAGCTGGTAGCCATGAAATCGATTCTTGAGTGTGCTGTTCTTCAACCAACGGAGTGCCTGCATAAATTAAAGAAATTGAATTGCTAGCTTTGTATCGATGCCAACCTGTGAAACGAAGGTTTAGTGAAATATACAGGTCATCTTCAAGCCATCCGTTTCGAAAAACGATCTTATCTGGAGCTAAAGGTCCTTTTTGTTCTGGTAACCCTGAATCGCCATAGAGTAAGCAAGCTCCAAGGTCAGGCGTAGTGGCTGCTAGATTTTTGGAGATTTCTTTTTCCGTCCCTATTTGAACAGGTAAACCGTATGTATTGCCCAATGTATCCATGCTTTTATTAGAAATCCATAAAAGGGCTTCGTCTTCAAGTAAGGTTGCTCCAAAGAGTGTTATCGGAGCAACTGATATTTTTCCCGGAAAGTTATATGTTTGCAAGTCGCCATTTGGCAAAGCTTGAGCTTTGATCCACTCAAAAGACAAACTTTGATTAATTTTATTGGTCTCGCCAGTAAGCAAAGATTGAAAATACGAATTTGTGATCCAGACTGGTTGATATGAAATGGCATCATCAGTCACGCGAAAGTTGTTTACCCAACCGCGATCATTTTGTTCGAGAAAATTTGAGTTTCTTGAATAGAGCGCTTCATCCAAGAATGGGAATTGATTTAAGATTGCATAGAGTCCGGCTCCAATATCTTGATTAAGATAAGCACCAATGGGTTTATGAGAAAAGGCAAGCCCGTACATCCAGTCAACCCAACCCACTTTTTGTGCACGAGAGTTTATTTCAAAAATCCAATTTTCTAAAACGTGTGTTTCTTGAGAGTCAAAAAGATCTGGTTTGAGCTCTTTGATTTTCAGATAATAATACAAAACTTGTGATGCTTCCCACTGATCCCATTTAACACTTCCGGGAGGCGTTGTATAAAATCCAGATTTTGCGTCAAGTAAAAGATGCTCTTTAAAGGATGAGAGGTAAGCATCAGTTTGATAGTAGGTTGCCAGAAAACCATAGTCCAAGGTTTTGAGGTCAGCTTTGTTAGCAATGTTATTGGCGTATCGCTCCTGAACAATTAGTCCTGTAATTATTTCAGATTGTTCTTGGTTAGTCAGAGTCTCACAGATAAAGGGATCCTTCTCACTGATTTCTGCGAAGGTTGCCTCGATGTTTTCAGGATAGAAGCTTTTTTGATATGCCATAGAAGCGTAAATCAAAAAAGAAAATAGAGCGATTGTGATAAGCAGAATCGCGGCTTTGGGCGAAAAGGAAAAGAAAGGAAACACTTTCAACTTACTTTTTAACGGAAGCTTTCGAACAAATGTGTGATAGCAGATCCATAACAAAAACCAAAATATGCTAAAAAACAAGACAAAAAGAGCAGTGTAAAACTCTTCTTCAGAGAAACGTATCAAGATTTGGTTAAGAAGTATCGGGACTATCCCGGAAGAAGCTGTTAAAATTGTTCTTCCAAACCATTTTAACCAGGAAGATTGATTTGATAAACCTTCAGATATTAAAATCAGCAAAGTGTAAAAAGCAAACAAAAACAGCCAACCAAATATTTCTTCATCGTAGTGAATACAAATTCCCAGAAACAATATTGAGGAAATTAGCATTAAGATTTGATTTCCATAGTTGATTTTTCCGTTTGAGGAAGGTTCTGATCTTAACAGCCAACTTGTGAAAACAACTGCTACTACAAACAAAACTGAATAAATATTATTAATGAAATTCGTCTGTGAGAGGAAATTTAGAAATAAGACTGGTAGAAAAACAGAGATGGTCAATTTTAAACCGATTCCCACTTCCTTTTTATTTATTTTCATTTAGAATCTACCTGCTTCCAACACAACAGGATGAATCGAATTGATAGATTCTCACATGGTCTTCTGAATATGCCAATGAAAGATAAGAAACGTCTTCCCATTCCTGCCAGTTAAGTAAAGGAGTGGAGTCGTTTATTGAGCCTTGTTTTTGACCGATGTATATATAATCGATCCCCCATGAACACAAAGCGGCTATGCCTTCGTCGGAAGTAGGCGGATGGGTTTCAAAAAGATTGATTACATCCACTGTCCAATCAGAATAGTCTGGAGGATTGGGCTTTTCGTTCAACACAGCATATTGTGGAGGCATCGTATTTTCGCGATTAGTAAGTAAGGAAATCCACCATCCTGCATCACTACCAACAGCAGAAGTGTTGTTATAAATCGTCATCCCATTAACCAGGAATAATGTATTTGCGTCTGTATTTTCAATAATCCATTGAAAGGCTCGCAAGTCTGGCCTTGTGACCATCTCATGTGTCTTGTCCGTTACGTTTTTTGCTGTAAACGCAAAGAAAAGGGAAATTAAGCCTAACAAGACCGCTGGAATTCCTGGATGAATTGGTTCCAAGCTCTCAAATACGAGTGCAAACAGATAAGCTATTGTTACACTCACCCCAATGTATGCCATGAGCTGTATTGAAAAGATGTCAATGAAGTTTGAAAAGGGCAGATTGATTATCGCGCCGATGTTGTAGGCGTACAAAAGAATCATCCCCAAGACAACAGCTAAGACACGCCATTGTTTCATCAATAAGCCAATAACCGCAGATATTACAGCTAAAATCAAGAGGGGTTCTGGGTAATAATACTTGGTTGATTTTAAATTTCTGACAAAGTTTGAAAGTACTTGGTCTAAAGCTTGTGATTGCGCGGAGCCGACAGATTCACCTAATGTGCTACCTGAAATTCGAGAAAACAAAGGAACTAATAGCACTAGCATTCCAAGCAGGATAAGAGCAGCTCTAATAAAAAAGGGTAAAAATTTATTTTCTTTATTTTTTAACCAAACCAGCATTTCTCCAAGTAATATTGGGATCCAAATGATGAGGAAAATGGGCATTCTGTAATAACACAAGGCCATTCCCGCGAGAGATAGAGAGACAATGGCCAAACTCTTCAGGTCACTTTTTTTAGGAAACAAGGCTTCAATTAACAAAAAACCGACTACAGGAAGAAGAACCTGACCGCTAAGCTGAGCGTATCGACCCCAATTTACGTAATAATTTGGATATCTCAATACTAACCCTGCAATAATTACAGCAACCATGCCGGCCCATTTTTTGTTGCCAGAAACCTTAAAGGCAATGGGGTAAAGACTTAATGCTGCCAGGGCATTACTGATTTGAGCCATCCAAAGGACTGATTCACTTGCGTTTAGATTGCTTATCCAAGCAAACATAGCAGAGATGACATGAAAACCAAAATGCACGGTGAGAGTTTCATAAGGCACGTAAGGTTGCCACGATTCAAACAATCCATTGTTATCCAGCAGTAATTGGGTGATTACTGTATGTTGGTATGAGTCTCCCCACATTGGAGTATCAAGAGTACGAATTGCCCAAAATTTTACTAAGAAAATAATACATAAAATGAAAACAAAAAGCACATTTTGCCAATTCTCAGAATTGGTTTGAATACTGCGAATGAAGTTTTTGACAGAAAATTTCTTATACTTCAAATCTAATCGGTAATAAATTAGCAAAAATAATGCCGACAACCCCATTACTGTCCAAACATAAAACGGCTCTCCTGGGTGGAAGTTAATTAAATCAGTAAATAAGAAAAGGATTGGATATAAAGCGTAAGACAATCCAAAGGCCAACGCAAGCTTCAGGAAGAAGTCGTAAGTTTTCCAATCTGACCAGCAATAGGTCATTATCGTCCATCCAGGTAAAACCAAAATCAATGCTGTCAGAAAGAATTGCCAAAACCATTTAAAGGCGATCAACATCAACCCAAGCAGAAGTTGCAGGCGATCATAGGTCAAACTAAACGATAACTGAGCCATAATGGGTGAAGAATTAAGATAGAGACCGCCCATGCTATAACTTTCAGGCGCATCAGTTTGAAAACTGATGGGGGATGAACCAGCCCAGCTTAATTCAAGATAATAATCTTTAAGATATGAGTCAGTTTGAGTATCAAAGTCAAGCATAAAAAATCTTGGTGTGCTGACAGCAACTGAATATTCTTTTGATAAAAGAAGGCTTTCCGACACATTATCGTAAAGATCCAGTTTCAATGTTCCATCGGCATTATTCTGCGATGATAAAGTGATACCTATTTCATTCAGTCCACGATGAAGTGATGTAAACGTTTGACCAACAGACTCACCCGAATTAATTGATACCAGAGGGATTGGATCGGACTGGGCGATAACGATATCCTGGAGAAAAAACAAAGAAGAAACAAAAAGACATAAAAATATAACAACTAAGTTTGTAATTTTGCGATGTTTCATAATTGTGTTTATAAAAATATCCCGTAAAGAGTGATGGCTGTTTTTCTGATTGTGAATTATAACAGCGGAAAAATATCATGCGTTTCAACTTTGTAGTAGTAAATGAATACAATAATGAATTGGTCAGAATGAATAGTGGAAGCTGGAAAGAGAACAAACAATAATAAGGTAAAATCTTGAAATAGGAAAATGCTACTTCTATAGCATATGGATTTCAGTTCAGATAGGGTTTTCAACCACGAGATACTATGGTAGAAGACTTTACTACTTAACGAATAAGCGAAAGTGACAACGAACTCTAAGAAAATCGTATTAATTGGCCCGATGCCACCTTATCGTGGTGGCATTGCACATTTCTCAACTTCTTTAGCCGAACAGCTATTGGAGATGGGTCACGATGTCAAGGTAATCTCTTTTCGAAAGCAATATCCGAAACTACTTTATCCTGGCAAAACCGAAAAAGATCATAGTCAGACCCTATCCAAGGTACACACTGATTTTTTATTCAGCCCTTTGAACATGATGGATTGGAATGTAACTTTCAAACAAATCCAACACTTTCAACCTGACCTTGTAATTTATCAGTGGTGGACTACTTTTTGGGCACCGGCGACCTCCTGGCTCATTCACAAGTTGAAAAAAGCTGGGATAAACATAAAAATCCTGGTTCATAACGCCTTTCCGCATGAAGCGACTTGGATAGATACAAAACTTACCGCTTGGGCACTGCGAGAAGCAAATTCTTTTGTGACCATGACGGAGGGGGAAGCTAAACGTCTGCGCGGCGTGGTTAGCCCTCAGTCAGAAATTCTTACTGCCCCACATCCGATTTACCATCAATTCCCATCCAGTGGTTTGACCAAAGTTGAATTAAGGAAAAAACTCAAACTGCCCTTGGACGCACCGATTGCTTTGTTTTTTGGCTTTGTTCGTCCATATAAAGGATTAAATATTTTGTTGGATGCTATGGCTGTGCTGAAAAGTAAAGGATCAAACATCCACCTGATGGTTGCCGGAGAATTTTGGCAGGATCAAGCAGACTATGAGGAACAAATTGCCGAATTAGGAATTAATGATATGGTAACGATCCGAGCTGATTACATTCCGGATTCGGAGGCCGGATTGTATTTTGAAGCTGCGGATTTGTTTGTGGCACCTTATGTAGGCGGAACCCAGAGCGGTTCTATCAAACAAGCTATGGGCTATGGGCTACCCCTTGTGATTACAGAATTAATTGCTGACCATGCGGTTCTTGAAAAACCAACAGGATCAATTGTTGTCCCTGCAAATGATGCTGAATCTTTGGCTGGTGGAATGCATCAATTGGAAAATTGTCTTCAAAGTTTAATTGGAGAAACAGAATCCTTACAATCGTCTTGGACTGATTTAGTTAACACCTTGTTGCCCTTTCCTTCAATAAAGGATGATTAGCATGAAGCCAGACCAACATACCCCTTACCTTATCATGCTTCTATCACAGGATTTGAACAGTCCTTCTGGGTTGGGCCGATATTTTCCACTTGCTAAATACCTTGTGAGGCAAAATTATCGTGTAACGATCCTTGCTCTGCATTCAAACTTTGAATCTGAGAAGACTCGCGATTACTGGGATCAGGGCGTGCATGTTCGTTATGTCTCTCAAATGCATGTTCAAAAGATTGATAATAAGACACATTATTTTTCACCGATTGAGTTGATAAAAACGAGCCTCAAGGCTACCAACGTATTGATAAAAGAAGCTATGAAAGAAAGCCCCGATCTTGTTTTTGTTGGGAAACCACATCCTATGAATGGTCTTGCGGGTTTAAGAGTGGTGCGGAAAAAATCAATTCCACTAATTGTTGATTGTGACGATTATGAAGCCGAATCAAACAAAACTGGTTCTTTCTGGCAAAAACCCCTTTTGCGATTCTTTGAAAACACTTTGCCCAAAAAAGCTGATTTGATCACAACAAACACTTACTTTAATAAAGAGCGGATGCAAAAGCTGGGAATAGATGAAAAGAAAATCTACTATTTACCCAACGGGGTTGATACAGAAAGATTCCAATCCGCTTCAGTTGAGAAATTGAGTGATTTACGAGAGAGTCTTGGTTTGGGAGACAACAAGGTTGTGGCTTATTTGGGTAGTCTAAACTTGGTAAACCACCCTGTGGATTTGCTGATAAGGAGTTTCGCGGAAATTGTTCCAAACCAGGAGAACGTGCGTCTTTTAATCGTTGGTGGTGGGGGAGATTTGGAAAAACTTCAAGATTTGGCAAAGGAATTGAACATTGAGAAATACGTTGTATTCACAGGCAGAGTACAACCAAATGAAATAAATGCTTATTACCAACTTGCGGATGTTACAGTTGATCCTGTCAATGATACTTTAGCGGATAGGGGGCGATGTCCACTAAAAATCTTTGAAAGCTGGCAAATGGGAGTGCCAGTGATTAGTGGGGATGTGGGTGATCGAAAATTACTTGCCGGAGCACCAACCGCAATCTTACTTTATAATCCCGGAGATGAAGTCCAATTATCACAATTATTAATGAAATTAATTCAAGAAGAAAGCCAATTAACTGTTTTGAGATCCCAAGGATTCATACAAGTCGAAAATTTTACTTGGGGAAAAATCGTAAAGAATTCAGAAGCAATTTTTGAAAATTTGGTAGAAGGAAAAAGTTGAGTTTTCAAACCGATAATCAATTAAAGGATTCTTTGAAAAAGCAAGAAAAAAATCCTAATAAAATACTGACCTTTTTCCAAGTAAATTTTGCCGAAGCTGGTTTAAAAAACTTGGCAATTTTTAGTGGGGGCAATTTGTTGGCTCAAATAACCATGATGGTTTACGCAATATTGGTTGCACGTTTTCTAGGTCCAGTTAAACTTGGAATTTATAGTGGTTTGTACGCAATACTGGGAATAACAATAACACTCGTTAATTTTGGTTTGGACCTTTGGATGCTTAATGAAGCTCATTCTCAAGAATCTATACGGATACTCACAGGTAAAGTTGTTCAGATCAAACTGACAATAGGATTTTTTTGGATCATTGGCTGCTTGGTCATATTGCCAGTCATTAGGCCAGAAGCATTCACATTTACTCTTGTGTTTCTTGCTGTATTTGATGTGCTTGCTGATGTTTTGTTCAACACACTGGTTACCTCTTGGAATACGCAAGGAAAGATTAAACAGATTAACATCTTTCTTTTAACATCCAGAACTGGAAAACTAATATTATTATGCATTTTAAGCTCATTGGATCGGTTAACAATATCGTCGGTCATATTTTCCCGATTTATTGTTTCATTAATAATACTTATCGGCGCGACCGCTATTATAAGACCTGTTTTGAGTAAAAAAAATATTAGTGAATTCCCTGCGATATTGAAAAGCGCTTCAAAATTTGGATATTCAGAGATCCTGGCAATGATTTATGCTAACGTGCATGTAGCAATCCTTTCTTTTTTCTCTTTCATCGACACTGGTCTCTATTCACCAGCATCTGGTATCATTCACGCATTGTTTATCATACCTAATTCTGCCCATGTTTACTTGTTACCCAGATTTGCTAAACAAATGTCAGCAACGGAAGGCAAAGATTATCGACGATTAGCGCAAAAAGCTTTTGTGTTTTTTACCCTTATAGGCTCAGCCCTAACTTTAGGCGTTCTCTTAACCGGACGTTTTGTTGCAACAACCTTTTTAGGCTCAAGTTTTGAGGAGTCAGGCAACTTACTTATGATACTTAGCCCAATATTACTCTTCAAATCTGTTTCATTTGGTTTTGCTCTTCTTATTATCATCATGAACCAACAGAAGAAAAGATTGTTGCCGCAATTGATAGTTGCAATACTTGCCATTTTTTTGAATCTAATATTTATTCCTCGTTTTGGTGTAACCAGTGTGGCTTGGATCTATGTTTTTGGGGAATTCCTGCTTGTACTGGGTTACTTCCTGATTATTTGGAGAAACCGACGCAAATATGAGTAAAAAGCTTGGCAATAAATCTCAGATTTTGAAGGTATTAATTGTTAGTGTGCATTCATCGAAAAATGCCGGCGATTTTGCGTTATTAGCCCAAACCATTTATTTTTTAAGAAAAGCTTTAGGAAACATAGAGATAAGCGTTGTCGCAAACTGGCCGGAAGAACCTGAATGGGCTAGGTTGGATGTTGAAATTATTGCTTCGCCGTGGTGGATATTAAGAATATGGGATAAGTCAATAAAGCCACGATTCCAGGTTTTTTCTTTCATGAAATCATTTTTCTTTTTGTTTCTTTACAAATTAAAAATTTGCTGGAAGTTCAAAAAAATAGTTCCAAAAGAATGGATAACACTTTATGAAAAAATTTCGTCGTCAGACTTGATGGTTGCAGTTTCGGGTAATCAGATTTTTTCGAGTGGCAAATTTGGCTGGCCTTTACCTGTAGTAAGCTTACCGATATTTCTGGGCAAAGTATTTAGGAAAACGATTGTAGTTTTTCCCCAATCTATCGGTCCTTTAAAAACAAAGTTTGAAAAGATGTTGGTTAGATATCTATATAGTAATCTTGAGAAGGTTTACATCAGAGATACTAAATCAATGGAACTGGTGAAAAAATTAGGTTTAACAGGTTCAAAACCCTCGTTTATGTTTGATCCGGCTTTCACCTTTCCCCCAATCAGTAAAACTCAAGCCATCAAAATCCTTACGACATTAGGATTTGATACTACACGGAAGAATATAGGAATTACTGTAATTTCAAATATGCCAAGCTACCTCGCTGATGAAGTTATTACTTTATATTATCAAAGTTTAGCTGAGACAATTACTGAGCTGGTCGAAGATAATGATGCCCACATATACATGTTCAGTCAAGTGAGAGGGCCAACAGATGATGAGGACGACCGCAAGGGTATTGCCAGAGTCTTAAATCTGATTCCCGAAAACTGCAGAACAAGGGGGGTCACACAGATTGAAGATTTGTTGTCCCCTGAAGAGTTAAAAGCCTGTTATGGGCAGATGGACTTATTTATTGCCAGCAGGCTTCATTCGGGAATTTTTTCAATGTCGATGGGTGTACCAACATTGTTTATTGGTTATCTTCACAAAACCCTTGGAATGTTGATTTCACTTGGAATGGAAAAATACTATCTGGACATTAATTATTTATCGACAAGCAGTATCTTGAATTATTTCTATGATATGTGGGGAAACCGAAGTGAGATAATCAAAGAAATAGACACGACCATGGTGATGGTTGTGGACACATTGAATACATTTCCCTATGAACTCACAGAGGTGTTTCTTGAATCAAAAAATTAAAATTGTCCAGATAATTAAGGGTTTAGACATTGGTGGAGATAGCGGAGGAGCAGAGCTTTTTGGTATAAAACTTGCGAGAGCACTCAATCAACAGGATATCTGTGATGTGTGGATTTGTGCTTATTACTCTGTTCACACTGAGGCTGAGACCAAGTGGCTTGAGACTCTAAACAAAGAGGGGATTAGAACCTTTTTTGTTTCAGAATGGGGCGGTTACAACAATCTTCTAAAATTTTTTCAAGGTTTTTTTCGATTGTTGTCAATAATTAAAAAGGAAAAGGTTGATGTAATCCATAGTCATTTTCAATTAGGAACTCTTGCGGCCGTATTGTTGAAAATGCTGGGTTTTACAAGATCAGCATTGCGCACATGTCACATTAGTAAAGAGTGGGATAAAGGACGTTGGACATGGTTACTCTTTCCAATTTTTATAAAAAGATTGTTTCCGACTGTTCTTGATGCCGAGGTAGGCGTCTCACAAGCATTGTGTAATTACTTGACCAACCTTCCAGGCAAAAAGGTTGATAAAAGGAAAGTGCACCTGATTTATAACGGTGTTGAATTAATTGAAATAAAAAAACAAAGTCAGATACCCCTTATTAATGAGGATCAAAGTTTTTTTTCTCAGAAACTCATTTTTATTGGATGTGTAGGACGACTTGCTGAACAAAAGGGATACCCGTATATTTTTGAAGCAATGTCAGAGGTTATAAAACTCTTTCCAAATTGCGTTCTTGTTGTTGTCGGAGATGGTGAATTGCGAGATAACCTGATTCAACTAAGAAAAGAACTACATCTTATTGACAACATTAAATTTTTAGGGCTGAGAGATAATGTGCCGGCATTATTGACAAATATGGACATATTTGTTCTCCCATCACTTTGGGAAGGTTTGCCAACCGTAGTTATAGAGGCAATGGCTTGTAGAGTTCCTGTGATTGCTACCGATATCCCAGGGACAAGAGAGCTTGTTCAAAATGGGGTCAATGGCATATTGGTCCCAGATCGGGATCCGGTTGCACTTAAGAATGCTATCGTTGAACTGATTGATGCTCCTCACAAAAGAAAACTATTTGTGGAAGAAGCAGAAAGAACAATCTGGCAATATGATATCCAATCAATTGCTGATAATTATTTGAAATTATATAAGAAGATACTGCGTTACTAAAATACTCTTTGGAGATGTAAGCGCGATTTATGAAGTTGCTTATACTTTTTTATGTTGTTATCAGAATGCAAAAACTCATCAACTGCTAACTTACATCCTGACCAGTGATCATAATCATCAATAACAACGCGACCGTTAACTTGCAAGTTGGGCATAATTTGATTCAGGCAAAATTTTACTGATTCGTACCAATCTGAATCAATGTGAGCAAAAGCTACTGGCTGATTTATTATCAAGGTTTCTTGAAATAACCCCTTGATCAGGTGTGTGTGATTCTCTATTAAATCAATACCGAAAATCGAAAAGTTTTCTTTCACTTGATCATATAAATTTTGGTTATATCCGTAATAGACATCCCCACCTATTCCCTCAGCTTCTCCGTTGATTATCTTCTTATAGCGTTCCACGACATCCCGCCCATCTTGGTTGGAAGGAGGGGGTATTTGTGTAAAGGTATCAAAAAGAAACAGTTCTTTTTTTGGCGGCTTTACTGAAGCAATTAAAATGGCAGACCCCCCTAAAGCAGTACCTGCTTCAACCATTATTCCAGGTACATCGATTGTTAAGTTTATAGCTTGGACTAAATCAAATAACGCTGGATTATCTAAATATGTTAAGTTATGTGACTTTATATTTTGGATTAGGTTATAAGTTTCAGGTTCTTTAATTCTGAAAAAAATCTCCTGGAAACTTTCAATAAATCTGTTTTTCATGTAGTTCGGTTAATCAAATGTGGCAGTTATAGTCTCAATCTCAAGGATTTCACCTGGATTGGCTTTATAAACCACTGCGGAACCATCCGAGTTTTGAACTATCATAAACTCAGTTGTAATCGAACCAATAAAAAGGACATATTCACCCGCAGGAATGCTATTAAAGATAAAAAAGCCCTGATTGTCGGTGAGTGCAGCTGGGCTAAAAGCTTCATCCAGGGCGAATGCTGCATTTCCGTCCTCTCCCCGATAAACTTCCGCTAAGCGAATGGAGATGTTTATCAGCGGTTCACCGGATGAGTTTAAAGCTCTTCCAATGACAGTTGACTGACCTTCGGCTGGTGTGGGTGCAACTGGGGTCACAGCATCCTTTTCTATGACAGGTACCCCGCTATCAATTTGACATGCTCCAGTAATTAATAATATGGCTATAAGAACTAATGACCACAGATTTTTCATGTTTACCTCATTATTCTTGGTGTGAGATATTATAACGCATGTGTTTTTTCGATGAAATAATTCTTAAGGATTATTGCGTGAGGTCAGATTTTCAGTTAATATTTGTTTAATCAAATTGGAGGATCAATATGAAATCAAAATTAATGTCAATACTTGTTGTTTTGCTTTTAGTAACAGCATTTGCTGGTATCCAGAAGCCTGTAGAAGCTGCTGCCTATGGTACTGCATTTGTAACCTCGATAACCTATCAAAACGTAGGAGCTGGAGATGCGAATGTTAGTCTGAACTTCTATGCGCAAGGAAGCGGGACGCCAATCACAATAACCAGGCCAGTTTTACCGGCTGGTGCAGGAACTTCGCTCTATGTAGGTGGTGTAACCGAAATTTCAGCAGGATTTTTAGGGTCGGCGGTTATGTCATCAGATCAACCATTAGTAGCGACTTTGGTACAGATTGGTTCTGGCTCTGTGAAAAATCGACCCCTTTCAAGCGGTTTCTCCGGTGGTGCTAGTGATGTTTTAGTGCCTACAGTTTTAAAGAATACATTTGGTTATCACAGTATGTTTTCTGTGCAAAATGTAGATTCAGTAGGTGCTGACATAACCCTGACGTTTGTCCCTGTCTCGGGCACGCCGATAACTCATACCATCACAAACCTGCCTTCAGGGGCAGCAGAGTTTATTGATATGGGAGATTTCTCAGGTATTACTGCATCGACATTCAATGGTTCAGTTAAGATCAAATCGGTAAAAACTGGAACTACGACACCTGGATCTGTTGTAGCTTCATCTATGGAACTCCAGATTACTGGAGATCTTGCGTACGCATTTGAGGGCGCTACTGAGTCAGCGACAAAAATTTACATGCCATCTGCTCTATGCAATTTCGGTCCAAATTCTGATACTACAACGGCGTATGCTGTACAGAATACCACTACTGCTTCAATAGATGTAACCGTTACGTATAGTAATGGGAAAATTGATGGACCTTATCCATTAGCAGCAGGCGCAAAGAAGAGTTTTGATGGTTGTGGTGCTTCCAATCCGGTTGGCTTCCTTGGATCTGCTACAATCACTGCTACCGGCGACATCGTTGCTGTTGGGAAAGTATACGGTGGAGGGTTGTCTACAGCTTTCCTCGGTTTCCCAGGTGGTGGTGAAAAAGTCGCATTGCCTTATGTCCGTTGGACAGAAGCCCATTGGTTGGATGGAACTCGCCAAAGAGCTTATATAGCAATTCAAAATGTTGGCACAGCAGATCTTGCTGCTGGCACCGTCTCAGTTAAGTATTACGACAAGACTGGTACTCTGGTTGGAACTCACACCCTTGCAGCTATCCCGGTTGCTGGTAAAGTTAATTCAAATCCAACAAATATTGGATCTGCCGGAAGTGAATTTGGAGCCTATCCTGACGGTTCATTCGGTGGTGCGGCTATAGTTGAAGGACCTGCAGGTAGTGAATTGGCTGTAGTTGTCCGAATCCAGACCTACATTGGTGGTGGCAACTCTGTCGGTGAAGATTACCAAGGTGTAAATATTCAATAGAGTAATAGTTGTAACTTAAGAGCTGGCCTCAAAGGGCCAGCTCTATTTTTATGCCTTCAAACAGTCGAACTAATAAAAGGTGTTCGACAAAAAAACGTTCATGTAGCATGTGGGGGCAAAGAGGTAGACCCAAACCAAAACACCTTTACGATGACCATGTGAGGTTTCAAATTCTAAACGAGATAGGGAAGCAGTTTTGAAAAGCCAATATAAGATAGTTTATTGCGCACGAAATTGATGTGTAAAAATCAAATCGTGTTCGTTCCAAAGCAAAGGCGAAAAGTAATTTACAATCAACTTGTGCAAATGATCAAGTAGGTACTGATAGAGGTTTGGAAAGTAAAAGAGGACCTTGGCTCACAAAAGAAACATGATAGTGCCCGGTATTGACATTCTTGTGTCAATAATAAAAAGAGTGGAAGATTCGAAATAAATAACAACGATTTTATTGTTAGTTCTGTTTGTAAAGTTTTGTCATACTCAGTTTAAGAATTAAATATCAGAAATTGTAACTACTAACGGCATTGATCTTGTATCTTGATTTTATTTTTTCGCTATTTATTAATAATGGGAAACATAATCGTGTAGGTTATCATAAACCGTGAAATGCGGTCATGAATCTGTTTCTCGTCATTATATCCTCCCAAACTATAAATGTAACCATCCAGCGCAACCAGGCTGGAATAGTTGTTGTTGTGCTGGTATGAATCCAAATCGAGCGTCGACCAAAAATTTGAATCAAAAGCAAATTGGTAAATAGAACTTGATCCTGCCACATAGACATAATTTGAAATGCTCTGAGCACATATGCCTTTTTCAGGGACAAGCAGAGGTGCTAAAGCTGACCAAGGGGACTCCCCTTCAAAATCACGACTTGGATTATAGCTGGAACAATCATCAAGTGAATTTCTACCGTCCCAACCTCCAACAATTATAATTTCACCATTTATTTCTGCGGCTCCCATAAACGCCATTTCTGTTAACATGGGTGTACCTTTTTGCCAGGAGTTGCTAATAGGATCATACCTGAGGACCACATTTAGCACCTTCATTCCATCCCATCCCCCAAACAGATACATTTGACCTTCATATGCCGCTAAGGCGTAACCGCTTATCGCTGTAGGTAAATCAGCTTTTCGCTCCCACAGGTCCTTACGAGGATCATAAACCTCGAGAATTTTTGTTGGTCTATTCCCTGCAGTCATTCCGCCGGGAACATAGATTTTTTCTCCAATAAGTACGGCTGATATATCCTTAACGGGTGTCGGCTTGTCTGTGAGCTGGCTCCATGAATTCTTATCCGGGTCATATCGCTCAACAATTGCGGAAACACCCTGATTGGTTTCACCAGCAATAACATAGATCTCATTATCAAAGGCGACTGCAGCCATTCTTGCTCGGGCACGTGGCATAGGTTTCAGATCCTGCCACTGTTGCTTGATAAGGGCTTCATAGAGTGGGTCAACAGATGTGGTCGGCGTTGATGATGTTGAAGCAGAAGCAATCAATGAAGAAAAATAAATAATCAAAATGATCCCTAAAGGAATTATTACCCACAAATATTTTTTGACAACCACTTTCCAATTGTTGATCTCATTGTTGTCGGCTAAAGTAGTTGATGGGCTAAGAAGCGCATCTGAATTACTAGGGGAGGCGGGTGATTCTATTATCCCGTGTTCAATCCCATAGCGAGTTGCTTCTGTTCTCGATGAAACACCTATTTTTTGGTAGATATTTGAGACATGGACTTTTACAGTATTAACGCTAATAAACAGGTCAGCAGCAATTTGTTTATTGCTCTTTCCCTGACTTACAAGTTGGAGAATTTCGCGTTCGCGATCACTTAGTGGGTTGTTGTCCATATAATAGCCAATTAAATATCAGGTAATAACCT
>Ga0209723_1003914_pt1 | contig 17288 bp, 16 predicted proteins | sample BiotimSIPDNA_2_FD_185750 | JGI IMG/M metagenome (GOLD analysis project Ga0209723, IMG submission 185750) | Anaerobic biogas reactor microbial communites from Washington, USA - Biogas_R2 time_0 SIP DNA (SPAdes) (version 2) | ecosystem: Engineered > Bioreactor > Anaerobic > Unclassified | place... | reverse complement strand
CCGCGCTTGAAGAGATAGTAATGGCATTAAAAACAAGAAGACCACTATTTAATGCATATACAAATATAGATACCAAACAGATAAGCAGGTCAAGTAAACTTGTTTATAACATAATCGGACAGACTGCGCCTATAAATAAACCCATAGTCGGAGCAAATGCATTTGCTCACGAGTCAGGAATTCATCAGCATGGAGTTCTTTCAGCAAGAGAGACCTACGAAATTATGAAAGCTGAGGATCTTGGCATAGTCGAGAATAAGCTTGTTATTGGAAAACACTCCGGTAAACATGCTATAGCAGACAGGCTTAAGAATATGGGTTATGATTGTACGGCTGATGAACTTGCAGCCTATTACAACAAGGTAAAAGACTTATCAGACAAGAAAAAGACTATAACAGATAGTGATCTAGAAGCTATAGTCAACAACACTGAGAGATTTGTCGGAACATATAAACTGGAGCATTTTGATGTTCATACATCAAAAAATTCAACATCATCATGGGTGGACTACATCTGATTCAAGGAATAATCATGCTGATACTGGCCTACACGGTGATTCAGAACATCGCGGAATTCACCCCGACGATCACACAGTTGTACCTGACATATGATCCCATTACTCAATCATTAGTACTCCAAAGCAAAGAATTGTTTCAACTCCCCTTTGGTGTGTTTGTGGCTATCTTTTTATTCTTATCGGCTATCGCGCACGCCTTGATCGCTTTTCCCTTTAACAAAATCTATAATGATGATTTGACAAAAGGGATGAACCGCTTCCGTTGGTTCGAGTATGCGCTTTCTTCATCGGTCATGATTGTCCTCATTTCCACATTGTTTGGGATTTATGACATCGCATCGCTTATTCTCATATTTATCGTGAATGCGGTCATGAACCTCTTCGGCTTGGTCATGGAACAGATGAATTCGAGACGCAAAGAAGGCGAAAAAACGATTTGGGGTCCCTTTATTTGGGGGACGATTGCCGGATTGGCTCCGTGGATTGCCATCATCCTCTATATGGTTGGCAACACAGATCTTAGCATGGTTCCTTGGTTTGTTTGGGCCATTGTCGGAACATATTTTGTAGCGTTTAACACTTTCCCCGTGAACATGGTCCTGCAATACCTCAAAGTGGGAAAATGGAAAAATTATTTGTATGGCGAACGAATTTACATCATTCTGAGCTTGGTCGCAAAAACATTTCTTGCCTGGCTTGTGCTCTTTGGTGCGATGCAACCCTAAATTAATTTAATTCATTTAATAAGATGTCCCGACCACAAACTGTCGGGACCTTTTTTTTAATTATTCAGTTTTCGACCCCTGGAGGGAGAGAAGCGGGTGTTTTGGGATGGCGTGATGGATGACGATTCATCCACACTGTGCCATAAACCCCAGAGATGATCATGAGTGCCCCCAAGATGTGATATAGTTCGATGGATTCTTTTAGAAAGAGAGCACCAGCGATAATGGCGACAACTGTGGAAAGATTCGAGTAGATACTGGAGACATGGGCAGGCAAACGCGATAAAGCGTAGTTGACTAGAAAGAAGCCACCTATGGATGCAACAAGGCCTAGATAAACAAGTGGTATCCATACAGTTGGATCAGCGAGTTCGGTCATGTATCGAAGTGGTTCTCGCTGAATCAATAATTGAATGAAGTAGATCAAGTTAAATGAGATAGCTCCCATCATCATCATGAAATAGGTGAGCTCAACGGGTTTTAGAGTTTTGGAAGCATGCCGGGAAGCAATGTTGAAAAGCGCGGCGGATAAAACGGCAAAGGCGAGCAAGATAAAACCCCAAGTTGAATTGCTTTCGGCACCCATTCCTTTGGCAATTTGAATGGTCACGATTCCGGCGACGCTTAACAAAATGAAGAACAGTTGCAAAAGAGGCGGTTTTTCTTTTAGAAACAACGTACTGAAAATACTGACAGCGATCGGAATCAAAGCAATCATCATTCCCGCTTCGCCACTGGAGGTGAGTGAGAGTCCATAGGTCTCAAAAATGAAATAGAGTATCGGTTGGAAAAGCGCCACAAGGAACAAAGGCCATAAATGGCGCTTATCAAAGCGAATAACAATTATTTTTGTGAATCGAAGAAGTGTCATTGCCAAAAACGCAAGCAAAAAACGATAGGCTATCAAGCCAATTGGCGAAAGTGTTTCTAAAGCTATTTTTGAAAACATAAAGCTAAACCCAAAGATGATGGCAAAAGCAATACCCGATAGATGCGCTTTCTTTTCCATAGTTCGTCCCTTTTGGCAATCAGATGTCATTACAATTATAGCACGAGTCATGAATAACCACTAAACGGAGTTTTGGCTTTTTTTAAAAAAACTGCTTCCTTTTTAAGGAAGCAGAATTATTTAAGCGATCATCGTTTTCCAACGTCGTAAGGAATTCCTTCGGCTTTGGGAGCCCGAGATTTCTTTGAGGTGAACGCAAGCACTAACATGGTAATAAAATAAGGGAGGATATTGTATAAATACTCGGGATTAGACAGACCAAATTTAGGTAAAAATGCCATTCGCTCGTCGAGTGCCAACGCTGAAACGGTTCGGAAGAAAGCAAAGAAGAAGGCGGCACCCATGATACTAATAGGTTTCCAGTTACCAAAGATCATCACAGCGAGGGCAAGGAATCCATAACCGGCGACATTGGCAGTAAACGTGGAATTGCTGCTGGTCATGACGAAAGCATAACCACCAATACCTGACAATACTCCCGAGATGATGACGCCACTATAGCGCATTTTCTTGACATTGATACCCACCGAATCGGCCGCTTGTGGATGCTCACCGCAAGCACGTAACTGCAGACCGAATGGAGTCTTATAAAGCAGAATCGTGCTGGCGATCAAAATCAGAAATGCAACTGGTATGGTCAAATACATTTTTTTGAAGAGCAACGTGTTGAGCCAAGTGGGAATCTCGGAGGGATCGATGCCAAAACTGGCGGCATTCAAGTTAATGAACCGAGGAAGCGGAATATCCGTCAATCCTTGTCCTTGAATCGCCCACACAAACACCACAGCGAATGCGGGAGCGAAGATGTTGAGCGCCGTTCCGGAAATTGTCTGATCCGCTTTCAAGCGAATTGCAGCATATCCAAGCAAAATAGAGAGTAAACCACCACTTACCCCCGCTATCAGCATACCGATCAATACCGTGAGTTGGGGGGCGTTTTCGGCAAATGTGCTATTGGCCATCAAACTTAGGAAGATGGAGCCGGCCATACCGCCAAAGATCATGATACCTTCTAAAGCAATATTGATGATACCACTGCGCTCACTGAACATCCCGGCCAAGGCGACGAGCAGAAGTGAGACACCATAGGCGATGGTGGAAGAAAGAACCAGGGCAATGAAATCCATTAGTTCTCAACTCCTTTCGATTCGGTAACCGGTGGTTCGACGGGAGCATCCGGAGTTTCTGGTGTCTCCTTTTTTTCTTTTCTTTTGATAAACTTTCTGACCACGCCACGCATGATCAGAGAGAAAGCACTGAAATAGATGATGATGGATAAAATCACGTTAACCATCTCGGCACTGAATTCTGGCTGCATGGCTTCTCCACCTACTTGCAGATAGCCAATGAAGACACTGCTAGCAATAATCCCAAGCGGGTGCGAAAATGCGAGTAGAGCGACAGGGATTCCATTAAAACCCATCGGCAACAGCGATGTAGAAGAGATCGTATAATCAACTGTGCCAGCCAAATAACTGATAGCACCACCAATACCCGACAAACCTCCGGCGATCATCATCGCGAAGAGGATGTTCCGTTTGGACTTGATCCCTGCATAAACGCTGGCATGACGGTTGTAACCTCCCGCCTTTAGTTCATATCCAAAGGTGGTTTTTTCGAGGATGAAGTAGACTATTACAGCAATCAATATCGTGATGAAGATGCCGATATTGGCATAAGAACTGTCAAGCAGCTTATCCAGTCCAAACCTTGGCAACAATCCTGAAGGATTTGCCGTAACGACAGAAATCGTCCGTGAGCGGTCAGAGGGATTCAGCCACATGCCGGGTGTATTCATGAATATCAAGTTGCATAAGAACAACGCTGTCCAATTACACATGATGGACGTGATGACTTCATTGACATGGAAATAGGCATTGAAGAATCCAGGAATTGCCCCCCACACGGCTCCAGCCAACATAGCGATCAAGATGGCAGCCCACCAGGGGAATTTCCACATGATCGCCGCAAAGAGACCGAAGAAGGCGCCAATCGTATATTGGCCCGTCGCTCCAATATTGAAGAGGCCGGTTCGAAAGGCAAAACCAATCGACAAGCCGGTCATCATCAACGGGGCTGCTTTATATAAGACTTTTGCGAAGCTCTTCGCGCTAGAGATACCATATGTGAGCAAATCACTCATTCCCAAAAAGGAAGATCCAGCATCGATGAAAAGAAGCAAGATGAAGCCTAATATCAAACCAACTATAATTGAAATGACGGATGCGGACACACTGGTAAAACCTGGTGCCGCTGTGAGCCGATCGAGAAAACGCCGATCGGCATAGACAACCGGTTTCGTTTTCTTGGTCATGCCAGATCACCCGCTTCCTGATTTTGGGGAGTGGATCTATTTCCACCCACCATGTATAAACCCATTTCATTGGGGGTCGTCTTGTGGGGATCCAGTTCCGCTACGATTTCACCGTTATACATGATTAAGATGCGATCGCTGAGAGCGAGCACCTCTTCCAACTCCAAACTGATGAGCAAGATTCCTTTACCGGAATTTCTTTCTTTGATCAATTGGGTATGGATATATTCAATGGCTCCTATATCCAAACCGCGAGTGGGCTGGACGGCCACAACCAGATTTGGTTTAAAATCGATCTCTCGCGCAATGATCGCTTTTTGTTGGTTTCCTCCGCTCATACTGCGAACGATGGTTGTGGAGCCTTGACCACTGCGAATATCGTATTGTTCAATCAATTTGTCCGAATAATTTCGGACCGCTTCTTTCAAGATGATGCCGTGACGGTTGAAATCGGATTGCCAGTATCGTTTTAAAACTAGATTTTTCTCCAAACTGTAATCCAGAATCAAGCCATATTTGTGACGATCCTCCGGGATATGGCTCATTCCCAGTTTCACACGATCTCGAATGGAGCTGTTGGTGATATCCACATTCGAAAAATGGATGATTCCTGAAATCGTTTTTTCCAATCCGGTTAGGGCATAAGCCAGTTCACTTTGTCCATTACCTTCAATCCCGGCAATGGCTACGATTTCACCAGAATGGACATCAAACGAGACGTTTTTAACGGCGTTTAACTTTTTGTGAAGCTTATTAGCAACGGTGAGATGTTCAACTTTCAATATCACGTCGGGAGATTGCGCCCTTTTATCACTGCGGATCGTCTTCACTTTGCGACCCACCATCATCATTGATAATTCACTTTTGGTGGTGTCTTTGATATTGACGGTACCCATCCACTTACCTTTTCTGAGAACAGTAACACGGTCCGACACCGCCATGATTTCATTGAGTTTATGTGTGATGAAAAGAATCGATTTGCCTTCCTTGATCAAGTTTCTCATAATTTGCATGAGCTCCTCGATCTCTTGAGGCGTCAGAATGGCGGTTGGCTCATCAAAAATCAAGATTTCATTTTCCCGGTACAGCATTTTCAAGATTTCGACTCGCTGTTGCATTCCTACCGATATATCTTCGATCTTTGCATCCACATTGACGTGTAAGTTATATTTTTCTGATAATTCAATCACTTTTTTTCGAGTTTCATTGAGTGTCAAAAAGCCTGATTTTGTGGGTTCTGCACCCAAAATGATGTTCTCTAAGACGGTGAATACTTCCACAAGTTTGAAATGTTGATGAACCATGCCGATTCCCAAAGCGTTGGCATCGTTTGGATTGGTAATCTTGACTGCTTCACCATTTTTCATGATCATTCCCGTATCTGGGGTATAAAGCCCAAAGAGAATACTCATCAACGTAGATTTCCCGGCTCCGTTTTCTCCCAGCAGTGAATGGATTTCTCCCTTTCTTAGCTGCAGGGTGATATCATCATTGGCTCGGATACCGGGGAATTCCTTGGTGATGTTCTTCATCTCGATGATGTAATTGTCCATAATGACCTCTCGATTAGAAACATATAAAATCTTAGAATTCAATGATAGTATAACATAAACAAAAAGAAAAGGGCTAGGCCCTTTTCAAAAACCAAAATATGTTTGAGATCACGCGTCGTAGTCAACCACGATTTTTGTAACGGTTGGTTCAGCAGCAGTGCTTGCGCTTACCACAATATCGCCATCGACAAGGTCCGCAAAGAGGGCGTTATATTCCGTTACTGTGAAGTTTGTCAATCTCCATGAAGCCGCAGCAGTTGGTAAACCGATACCGTTTTCAACTGCACCCATCGTTCTAGTTTTACCGGCGAGGGTTGCTGGCCAAGCTTTTTCATTATCAAAGAAGGCTTCAAGGGATTCTTCCACAGACAAAGTTAAAGCTTTCATTGCGGAGGTGATGATTCTATCGCTTTCAGCTTGTTGGTCGACGTCAACACCGATGACTTTTCCAGCAGTCGTGTTTGCTGCCGCAGCCACAACGCTCGTATAGAGCTTTCCACCACAAGAGAAAATGACTTCAACACCAGCGGCATACCAGCCATCCATCTTGGTTTCTAGCGCATCGCTTCCTTCAAAAGCACCCACATAGTAATACTTCATCGTTACGGCACCGGTAGCCAGACCGAGATCCACAGCCGCTTTTTCCGCACCTTGGACATAGCCATAGCCATAACGGATCACAGCCGGAACCGCCATTCCACCGATGAAGCCTAAGCTCCGGAATCCTTCTTGAACAGCCGCATATCCGGCAAGGAATCCAGCTTGTTCTTCTTGATATAAGACGCAGTGAACATTGTCGGCGGTTTCATATACGAGGTTTGCACCGTCATTGCTGAAGTCGCCATTGTTGGGTTCGCCATCCAGAATCAGGAAGGCAACATCGGGATAATCCGCTTGAACTTCAAAGATCGCTGTTTCAAACAAGTATCCCGGGCACACAACTATTTTCGCGCCTTTATCAATCGCGGCTTCGATGGTTTCAACCCGAGCTGCTTGGCTATCTTCAGCTGGGCGGAAATAGTCGTATGAAATATCGTTGGCTTCTGCATAGTTCTTTACACCTGTCCATGCTCCTTCATTAAAGGACTTATCATCGATATTGCCAACGTCGGTGACCAAAGCAATCTCGTAGGTCCTTCCTGCACATCCAACCAAAGCACCAAAAGCAAGCAAAGCGAGAAGAATAACACTAAAAAACTTTTTCATTTTTTCCCTCCATATTGAATTTTATTGATACTATTCATATTAGTAATTCTATCACACAGATTTTTAAATAACAAGATTGTTTCCAATTATCCGCGAACAGTGTAAAAAAACCTTAGATTCGTTATAGAAAAATATCTTGGTAAAAATCTGGTTCGCCTTTATTATATGTCTGAATGTCTTTGAGGTCAATCATTTTTAAGCCGATTATTAATAAATAATTACTAAATGGTTTTTTTAATCGAAATATAATCAATTAAAAAACACAGAGAAATCTTATCATAATCAAGTTCAATTTGGGCGATGCACTGCTTTGTTTCAGCATTTAATCGGAAGAGCAGATGAGTAGGCTATTTGCTCAATGAATGGTATAATAAAGTGGGAATAGCATCACTAGAATATATTTAATAGGGAGAACTAATAATGATAAAAGAAAACCATTTAAGAATAGGAATAATCTTAGGAAGTACTCGAGAAGGTCGAGTCAGTCCGCAAGTCGGAGAATGGATCAAAGCCAATGCCGAAAGCCGACAGGACGCCGTATATGAGATCGTTGATATAAAAACCTATCAGTTACCGTTACTGGGAGAATCGAATAATCTGGAAGGGGTCAATCGCTGGAATGAAAAAATAGCGAGTCTCGATGGCTTTGTATTCATCGTGCCAGAATACAATCATGGAATGACCGGGGTCTTAAAAAACGCTTTAGATTCCGCCTACGAAGCCTGGAACAACAAACCGGCCGGGTTGGTTAGTTATGGCTCCGCTCTCGGGAGTCGAGCCGCGGAACAGGTCCGGTTGGTTTTGGGAGAACTCCAAGTAGCGGATGTTCGGGCGCAGGTTTTGTTGTCATTGTTCACGGATTTTATAGATGGTGTCGAGTTCAATCCCCATAAACGCCATTTGAAAAATCTAAATACGATGCTCGATCAGTTGACCCGTTGGGCTGAAGCGTTTCAATCGATTAGAAACCAATAATCAGTAACGTTCACACTCGAAAAAAAAGCCGTTTTTGCGGCTCTTTTTGCTTTTCATTGTTGAGAAATCCATGATTCTAACGCTTTTTTCAAATAATAGTCGGCGTGGGACATGCCAATTTTCAATTCGATGTCTCTTGGCGTGATTTCATGGACGTTCGTCAAACCAAGAGGAAAATTCGAGGATTCGAGATCCAATCTACCGACAAAGGCAATGAGTGGAACGTTGCTTTTATAACATCTGGATGCAATTCCGCTGATCGCTTTTCCTTTCAGCGTTTGTTGATCCAGTCGCCCTTCACCCGTGATTACCACATCTGCTTGGGACAAAATTGTATCAAAATTAAGTCGGTTTAAGACTTCCTCAATTCCTAGCGCGACGGTTGTGTTGAAAAAGCATCGGAGGAGAACGCCTGCACCGCCAGCCGCTCCAGCGCCAGCATAGTCGGTTAAAAACTGATATTGCTGCGAAAGCAACCGGGAAAATGCTTGCATATTCTCTTCAAGAAGTATAGTGGCAGTCGAAGGAGCTCCTTTTTGCGCCGCAAAGACATGCGATGCACCACTTAAGCCACAGAGCGGATTGGTCACATCGGTGAAGAGAGTGAAATGGACTTTCAACAAGGCATCTGAGATTTTATTTAAAGCGATGGACTGGATCTGGGATAAGGTGTATCCGTTTGGATGAATCAGCAACCCTTCTTTGGAAAAAAACTCCATTCCCAAAGCTTCTGCCAAGCCACAACCTCCATCATTCGTGGCGCTGCCTCCCAATCCAATCCAGATTTCGTTGGCTCCATGAAGGATGGCATCATGGATCAGTTCACCGACACCAAACGTAGTGGCGAGACCCGGATCATTGTCCACGCTTGCTTGTAGAAGACCAGAAGCCAGCGCCAATTCAATAATCGCGACCCGGTTTGACAGTAAACCATAGGCGCTATTGATTCTGTATCCTTGAGGCCCCTTTACTGTGAGTGGAATTCGTTTCCCAGGGAAAATTTGCAGAAGACAATCCAAAAAACCTTCCCCGCCATCAGAAATCGGTATTGAAACAATTTGACAGCCTGGGTGGTGTTGATGAATGACTTCACTCATGATTGCTGCGACACTCTGACTTGAAAGCGACCCCTTATAAGAGTCTGGGATCAACACCACTTTTTTCATGGCATTTTCCGCTCATTGATTGTTGGCGCAAACGGATGTTTTCCCAAGGCGAGGCTGCGTTTGTTCCAAGGAGATTTCAATAAAGAGGGAGTTTGGCGGATTTGTTCGATCAAATCCCGATAGGTTTCAATCAACGCCTGTTCTTTTTCGTGACACTCGCGGGTGAAGGCGGCCAATTGATTGGAATTGACCGGTGATTGGCGATAGTGGGCTTCTTTTTCGATAAAGGAAGCTTGAAGTTCATTGCGACGGGAAAGGTATGATTCGATATCAATGAGATTGGAATAGATTGCCCGATGGAGCCATTCGCGATCAAGCCAGTATGTGAGACTTTGAAAGCAATCTGTGAATACGGGAGGTTGAACGTCGCCAAAAAAAACGGGAATGTAGAGCCCGAGACAAGGTGAAGAAGATCCGGAAAGCCAAATAGTCATTCGATTGACATCAGATTCCACCAAAAAACTGGCTGTCGTTTGGTCGCCAAGCAAACTTTTATGCATACAGACACTGGATACACTGCCTTTTAAAAATAACTTTGTTCGATTTGATTCTTGGTGTGATGAAAGAAGAGAAATGAAATCTGTGACCGAGTTGGTGTTTTTTAAACGTTCGCAGACTTGAGTCTCTCTTTCCTTGGCGCGAGAAAAGAAGGTGAATACCGGTTCGGATTGGGTTTTGGAAAACCGCATATTGTCAGAAATGTTAGCCAAGGTATAATCATTGCTTAGCGTCAATCGATTGGAAATATTTTCTCTATCATCTACTTTTTTTGCTACCCAGTGATTTCCGCTGGTCTCCAAGAGATAGGCTTCTTTCTGATCGGCAACCAGAAAAGAGTTGTCATAATAAAAAGCTTTGTCAAACCCAGAGTTGCCACCCTGTCCGTATTTTTCCAAATAATGGATGATGATGTCGACACCTTTTCGAGACGAATCCGCTTCCTCCAAAGCTAACCGCAATAAATCCATTCCTAAAAGTTTGGGAGTCTTCTTGCCCTTGCTCTTGGTGAAGACTGCTTCGTTACCAATCATTACACCCGCATCATTGATGCCCATCTCCGCTCCCCAAATCCAAGATGGTTTTACAAGGAGCACGGCTCTTGCATCCGCTTGAGCAATCACGGAACGATAAGTGCATTCGACCTCGTTCGCTGGCTCTCGGCGATGGGCGGGAATGAAGAGAATGAGATTAGGTTCATTGGGACTTCGATCGCTATTTTTACCAAAAAATAGCCGATTTGTGTCATATTTGACAAATGTATCACACATGAAAATTCCTTCCTTTCAGATCACATTCAGTTTAATATTCGCGGAGGTAATTGTCAATGTGAACAGCCATTTTTAAGTGAATATGACCAACTGAAAACACTTGATAACAAAAATAAAAAATATATCAATATTTACTTGACAACAAATACAATGTAATGTATAGTATTGTGTGAGAGGAGGTATTGTATGGATGCGCAACTGAAAAAAGGCTTTTTGGAACTCTTAGTCCTTGCGGCAATCAAATATGAAGATTCCTATGGATACAAGATCATCCAGGACGTTTCCGAAGTGGTCGACATCTCCGAATCGACAATGTATCCGATTTTGAGACGTCTCGAACAACAAAAACTTGTTGTCACCTACAATACCGAATTCAATTCAAGAATCCGCAAGTACTTTTGCATCACTCCCTCCGGAAAAGAACGGCTTATGGAAGCTGCTCGAGAATTTCAGGAGCTAAAACAGCTTTATGATTACATTTTGCGGTAACGAAAAAACCAATCAGAAAGAAGGAAAAGAAAATGAACAAAGCTTTACGCATCACTTTAGCCCTAGTCTTGATTGCCCTCGTTGGGGTCTTGGTATTTGGGCTTATGACCAAAGGAACCTTCGGGTTCATCCAAAACGAAGAATACATACTGGTTGAAAAAACGTATACCGCTTCTGAATACAGTAAATTTGATTTTGAAGTGGACAACCGTTCTGTGACCGTGTTGCCAAGCACGACCGGAAACGTCGAACTCTCTTATTACGATTCCGAAAATGATTTTGTGGAACTTCTTGAAAACGGGGATACCCTAAAATTAATCAATGATCCTGTTTGGTATCATGCGATATTCTCGGGAATATTTCCCACAGAAATGTCGATTTATAACAAAATGACACTTTACTTGCCTCAAACTGTTGATTATGAGTTGGATATCCAATCGACCAATGGTCGTGTGGAGGTCTCTGAGTGCGACAATCTCCTTGCCTTAACCCTTGAAACCACGAATGGATCGTTGTTCGTCAACTCGGTCAGCTGTACAGGTTTGGTGTCAGTTGAAACGGTCAATGGTGGTGTTTATCTCGATTCCGTGGTTTTTCAAAGCAACGTAGAACTGACCAGTTCCAACGGAGGAATTCATCTGGAAGATGTCCTAGTATCCGGTGAAATAGTTGCTGAAACGACGAATGGCGGCCTTGAGATGGATACTATTCAAGCCAATCAAATGGATTTGACCAGTGTCAATGGCAGTGTCGATGGCGATAAAATCGTTGCCAGTCAAGTCAAAATCGTGACCACCAATGGTCATATCGATATGGAAATTGACGGATTATTCGCTGATTATCATGTGCAAATGCTGACAGGAAATGGCAGTTATTACCTCAATGGTACCCCGGTTACCATCAACATCTATCATACCGACCAAACAAACAAATTGGATTTTAAAACAACCAACGGATCCATACGCGTCAGTTTTACAGAATAGTCCAAGCAAAGGCATCTTCGCGATGCCTTTTTTTATGGCAATAATTACTAAATATTATAAATTTGTTATAATTAAACATATAATCAATATATAGGATATAGTTTGAAAGTATTTCCGAAAAAAAAGAGGTGAAAGCATGTCGACGTCCTTATCCTGTCAGATTCAACTGACGATCATGGGGTATGACTGGGGACCATCGCTTCGATTGATTGATTTGATATTTGATGAGCGTCTGAAATTCGATAACATCCAGATTGATCAGATGGATGCCTTAATCAAAAAACAGCTGCAGATCACCCCAGTCATCATTGAAAAGCTCGAATCATATCCAGGAACACTTCGACTGACCCTTCAAGTACATCCAACGAATTCACACTTGTCCCCCTTGATATATGATCCCAAGACGAAATTGCATCGCTTTACTTCCCAATTCGAGGCGATTATCTCATTGAACCAGCCAATCGAGACGTCAATAGGCACTGTGGATTGTCTTAAGGTCGATGAGCACCAATCCCAAACATATCCGAATTTGTCGGAAATCGAAACCGGATACTACCGGTTTAACCATTCGCATCAATTGGCTTATGCGATCTATGATCCCAAACCTATTCGACCGATTCCCCTGATCATCTGGCTTCACGGGGCTGGAGAAGGCGGGAATGATCCCAATGTTGTCTTACTAGGGAATCCCTCATTCCGCTTGAAGGAATCCCCGATTCAAGCAGCATTCGGATCCGCTTTTGTGCTCTATCCCCAATCCCCGACTTTTTGGATGGATGACGGGTATGGCAAGTACACGTTGAAGGGATCCTCATTCTATGCCAAAGCCTTGTTTGGGCTTATCGATAATATCGTTCAAAAAACACCTTGGATTGATCGCGATCGCATCTTGATCGGCGGAAATTCCAACGGGGGTTTCATGACCATCCGAATGTTGTTGGATCACCCCGGATACTTTGCTGGGGCTTTTCCCATATGTGAGGCCTTCGCGGACCGATGGCTTCAGGAAACCGATCGCAATTCTTTAAAAAAAGAATCCATCTGGTTCAACGTGTCCAATGACGACAACGTTGTGGATCCGAGATTGTTTACTTTAGCCACCTATGAATCGTTGGCAAAAGACCCTGAAGCGGACATCCATCTCACTTTATATGAGAAAGTGAGCGATCCGAGTGGCTTGTTCCAAGATGCTCACAAGAATCCCTATCGCTATGGCGGACACGCTTCCTGGATCCCTGTCTTGGCAGGGTTGTCTACGGCACGAATCAACAATCAGGAAGTGTCCCTTTTTTCCTGGTTGGCGTCTAAGAAGCGGACGAATTAAGATAAGCATCTGATTTGGGTTATGTCTTCAAAAATGGTATAATATAATTAACAATAAGTTTATTTGATATTCAATATTAGGAGGAGACTATGAATCAATATCATGAATCAATCGATCTATTAAGTGAAGAAACAAAAAACATCACCCGCGCCATTCGCAGTTTGGTGGAAGAGTTCGAAGCGGTCGACTGGTACAATCAACGCGTGGATGTAACAAAAGATGCCGAGTTGAAAGCGATCCTCGCTCATAATCGGGACGAAGAAATCGAACACGCTGCCATGGCCTTGGAATGGTTACGGCGAAAACTTCCGGTCTTGGATAAAGAACTTCGCGACAATCTTTTTAAAGAAGGTCCCATTGCCGGTCATCACGGCGATGAGGAAGCAAGTGCAACCCAACCCGTTCTATCGGGAAAACTGAAATAAAGGAGAATGAAAATGGACCTATTTAAACAAAACCTCGCTCCCATTCCCCAAGCGGCTTGGGAAGAATTGAATGAGAGGGCAGCTTTGGCCCTCCAATCGGTATTGGCTACCCGTAAAGCCCTGCATATTGATGGACCGCTGGGGTTACAAAAACAAGTTGTTACGACTGGAAGATTGGCAATGAACAAAAAAGCGACCGATCAACCCGTCGAATCCGGCATCTATGAAGTCAAAAGTTTGATTGAAACTCGCAATACGTTCGAGTTATCGCGCTGGGAACTTGACAACGTTCTTCGAGGAACCAAAGACATTGATTTGGAGCGCTTGGATCAAGCGGCCAAAGCAAGCGCCTTATTCGAGGAAAACGTCTTGTTATACGGTCATTCGGAAGGACAAATCAAAGGCTTAATGAATGAAGCGCTTATAAAAAGCAAATTACCGGCAGATTCCTCTGGCATGTTGAAAGCGATCGCTGAAGGTGTCATGAACCTTCAAAAAAACCTGGCTCAGTCCCCATTTGATCTTGTTGTCAGTGACAAGTTGGAGCTGGCAATGAATCAGATTCACGGATCAAAATTACTGAGAGAGTTAGTGGAAAAAGTAATCGGTGGACGAATCATTCGCTCGGAAGTCATCAAGGGAGCACTATTGTTGCCCTCCGATCATGCGGATTTGGAAATGATCATTGGTCAAGATTACACTCTGGGATATGACACCCACAATTCCGAGAACATACGCTTTTTCTTGATGAATTCTTTTACGCTCAACGTCTTCGATCCCAGTATTTTAGTCGCATTCGATTTCTAAATTCTTGCTCTGGAGAAACCACCCGTTTGCGGTGGTTTTTTTCATTTTTGCATAAATACCAAAAACAAGATATAATAAATAGCAAGAAATCCTCTGTTTTATGAGGTGACATGATGTCTGAAAGGTTTCATTTTCGATTGTTGGCCATGAGTGATCTTCATGGACATCTAATCCCAGAATCGCTCACAGATTTCACGCAAAAGCCCTCGGGGTTATGCGCAATTGCCTCGATTATCGCCAAACATCGGACCGAGAATACCCGCGTGTTAGATTTAGGCGACTCGATTCAAGGAAGTCCAATGATGGACTATCACCAAGCTCATCGCCACAGTTCACCCAATCCTGTGGCTGTTTTGTTTAACCATCTTAAAGTGGATTATTTTGTTCCCGGTAACCACGATTTCAACTATGGGCGATCGTATCTGGACCAATTCATTGACAATCTCAATACGACAAAAGTCCTCTGTGCCAATATCTTGGATAAGAAAAATCGCCCAGCATTTGGGTTGCCATATGATCTGTTCACACTGGGTGAGGGAATTAAAATCGCAATCATTGGCGTCACTACACAATACATTCCAAACTGGGAACGGAAAAGTCACATCACCAACTTGCGTTTTGAGAATGCATGTCAAGTTGCAAAGCGACTAGTAGAGCATCTGAAGAAAATAGAAAATCCTCATCTCATCATTCTTGCTTATCACGGCGGGTTCGAAAAAGATCTTGACACTTTCGAGGCGTATGTGGCGGATACAGGTGAGAATCTTGGTTCGCGCATGTTGGAAGAAATTCCGGAAATCGATATATTGATTACGGGACATCAACACCGATCAATTGTGTCAACCGTTCGGAATACCTTGGTGATTCAACCAGGATACAACGGAAAGGCAATGGCTGTCATCGATGTGGATTTCATTAAAGAAAACGGCCGATATGCGATTCGTAAAAAGGCAATTCTAGAAAAAACGGACAATTATCCTGTGGATGAGACATGTGTAACGCTTTTATCCAATATTCGTAAGGAGACCGAGAAATATCTGGACATACGAATTGGGAAAACAACACAAGATTTATTGATCAAAGATGCCTTTCTCGCCCGGCGAGACAAACATCCGATTGTCACGTTTATCAATCAAGTGCAAAGAGAAAAAACAAAAGCGGACATCAGTTGTTGTTCGCTCGGAAATCAAGTATCAGGTTTTCCTGACATCATCCGAATTCGGGACGTGTTATCGACTTATGTTTTTCCAAACACCTTAGTGGTCTTGCGAATTGACGGTCAAACTTTGAAAAGAGCCCTCGAAAAGAATGCGGAATACTTTGCGTTGGACGAAGAAGGAAGAATTATCGCCAATCCACGCTATTCGTATCCTAAAACCGAACATTATAATTATGATATGTTTGATGGCATTGATTATTGTATTGATGTGGCTCAGCCATATGGAAGACGAATTGTCACTTTGACGTATCAAAACAAACCGGTGTCCACTCACCAGTCATTTACCTTGGTGATGAATAATTATCGCTCGACAGGAGGAGGAGAATTCCAAATGTATCGAAATTTAGAGATTGTCAAGGAAATCAATATCGATATCGCTTCGCTCTTGATCGATTATATCAAGAAACATAAAACGATCACCATCCAAGCGCATCATAATATTCGGGTAATCAATTCAAATCAGTAAAAACGGGAGACAACTCCCTTCCTTTTTTATCAAAAAATCTTGATCGCAACTGGTTTTACGTTTGTTCGCGTGTTATAATAAAATTTACAATAATCATTCAATTCGGCTCTTTTCCTTGTATTTTTTGGGCCTTTTCCCAAATGGGGCTAATGGAAAGGATGACAAATGGCAGAAGGCATTATCTTGGCAGGCGGTTATTCTTCACGGATGTCCGAAAACAAAATGACGAAGCCACTTTGGGGAATTCCGTTGATTCTTCATGCCGTTCAACGAATGAAACCGATTGTCGCCCGAGTGGTGATAGTCACGGGATATTATCATGAACCCATCGCTTCGCTCTTCAGCATGGATTCGCAAATAGAGATTATTCATAACGATCAATATGCACTCGGCATGTTTTCATCGGTCCAATGCGGTGTCAGGGCGATTCAGTCCGATTTATTTATCCTCCCGGGAGATTATCCCTTGATTCATACCGAAACTTATACCGAACTCCTTCAGGCCCAAGGAGCGATCCGTGTTCCGACATATGAAGGAAAACGAGGCCATCCGCTTTTTATGGTGCAAGAACTTCGAGAGGCATTACTGAAAGAACCCATCGACTCCAATCTCAAGCGATTTCGTGATCAATTTCCTGTTAGTGAGGTCGCTGTGGATGATTCAGGAATTTTGAAAGATGTGGATACTTTTTCAGATTGGATGTTGATCGAACATTTGATGGAAGGAAGGGGATAGCGAGTGATAGTTCGAAATTATTTTCGGGCAGAAAGCCCAGAGGCGGCATTTCAAGTGTTGACTGAAGATCCAAAAAGTGTCATTCTTGGAGGTGGTCTTTGGCTGA
>Ga0209723_1003910_pt1 | contig 17307 bp, 14 predicted proteins | sample BiotimSIPDNA_2_FD_185750 | JGI IMG/M metagenome (GOLD analysis project Ga0209723, IMG submission 185750) | Anaerobic biogas reactor microbial communites from Washington, USA - Biogas_R2 time_0 SIP DNA (SPAdes) (version 2) | ecosystem: Engineered > Bioreactor > Anaerobic > Unclassified | place... | reverse complement strand
CGCGGCATCATTAACTATAATATCGGCCAATACGACCTAGCTATCGAAGCCTTTGACCGCTACCTGCAGACGCCTGAAGCCGACCTGGCAGCTGGACTTTACAACAAAGCCCTAGCCGTGCGTGCCTTTGGGCTGCAGAAGGCCAGCTTTGATTCGGATGAACGCGCAGCCGCTAACCAGGCCGACGGGCTGCCGGAAGACCTGCAAGCGATTGCCATCTGGCGCGAGATCACCCTCAAGCACTCCAAGAGCATTTACTACGTGGATGCCTGGGAGGATATCGCTTACACCCAGTATGCCTATATGGATGACGTGGAAGCTGCCGCACAGACTGCCCTGTACTTTGCCGCGGAAGAGCCGGAATCCATCCAGGCAGCCAGCCTGCTCTTTACGGCCGGGCGTTACTTTGAGATTGCAGGCAAGATCAAAGAAGCGGCCGATACCTGGGCCAGGCTGGGCACGGAGTACCCTTCCGCCCCGGAGACTTTTCAAGCCCTCTTTTTCGGCGGGATGCTTTATTACCGCCTGGAAGAATTTGAAAACGCCCTGATGGGCTTCAACCGTGCCTTGGTCTTAGGCCTGGATCCACTGGAGACTTCGGGGGCTTACCTGTGGCTGGGCAAGACGCATGCCGCCATGGGCAACCAGGAGAAAGCCATTGATGCCTGGCGGGCAGCCGAGCTTGCCGCGCCAAACGGGTATTACGGCATGCGCGCGGCGCAACTGCGCGCTGGCGAGGATGACTTTCGCAAACCCGCCCGAGTGAATTACGAGATCGATTGGCAGGCTGAACACGAGGATGCCAAAATCTGGATGCGCAGCACCTTCCTGATCCCCTCAGGCACAGACCTAAACGACCAGCGCAACCTGGCTCTGGACCCGCGTTACAAGTCTGGCCTAGAGTATTGGGCTTTGGGCATGTATGAACAAGGGCGCAACCAGTTTGAGAGCCTGCGCAACGACCTGCGCACAGACCCAAGCCAGACTTTCCGCTTGATTCAGACCCTGCTAGATCTTGGTTTGTACCGCTCGGTCATCGCTGCCAGCCAATCTATCCTGGCTTTGGCGGGGGTGGATGGCAGCCAACCCATTCCCCTTTACTTTGAGCACCTGCAGTATGGGCCTTACTACCTGGACTGGGTGCAGGATGCGGCCAATTTTTACGGGCTGCCAGTCATGCTGCTGCTCTCCGTCATCCACCAGGAGAGCCGCTTTGAAGGCTTTGCCGTCTCGTCAGCTGGGGCTCGCGGCTTGATGCAGATCATGCCAGAGACGGGCGGGCAAATTGCACGCGACCTGGCCTGGCCGCCTAATTTCACGGTTGATGACCTCTCCATCCCTTATATCAACCTGCAGCTGGGTGCTAATTACCTTGGGCGGCAGTTGTACCTGTTTGAGGGGGATATTTATGCCGCGCTGGCTGCCTACAACGGCGGACCCGGCAACGCCCAAACCTGGAAGGATAACGCGGGTGATGACCAGGATTTGTTCTTAGGCTCGGTGCGATTTTTGGAAACGCGCAGTTACATCCGCACCATCAGTGAAGTCTACGCCAAGTATCTCAGTTTGTACGGCGTAACGGAATAAATAATATTTTTTTGTGAATTGCAAACGGGGGAAACGCTAAGGCTGGTCTGTGCTTTCGCGCTGGTCGAAAGGCACAAACTGCTCACAGATGACGCTGTCATCTCGGTCAACCGTCAAACAGGTAAGCGTGAAGTCATCCTGGAAGTGTACCAAAACGATGCCTTTTTCCGATTCGGGGATGCCTTCCGGAGGCTGGCCGGCATAGAGGGTGATATCGCGGGAAGGCTCGAGGGTATAGGGTTGGTCTGAATAGCTGAAGTAACCGGGAATATCACGCAGGGCTTGGGGCAAATTGGCCGCAGTGAGGGCACGCGAGCCTTCCTGCAGGTAGGCATCCACCAGGCGCAGGTCGTGCCGATAGTCCGACCGGTAGAGTGAAAAGCCACCAAACAAGGCCGCTACACCCAAGGCAACCAGCAGAGGGTAAAAGCGTTGCCAGGTAAAGCGATTTGCTTTAAAGTAGTCATTTGCCAGGTTTTCCACTGCCCAACGTATTAATAAGCCAATCACACTGAAAAGCACAAAAGCAGGAATATAGACTGATAGGAAAGCACCAATTACGCCGATAAAACCGATTGCAGAAAACCCAGGCAGGAGGAATGCACGCAGGGTTTGCAAGGCCGCGCCTGCTGCCCCACCCAGCAGGGCACCATATAACATATTAGGGTGAAAGCTGGTGAGCACACCCAGCAGGGCAGCCGCCAGGGTGATGAGCAGGACCGTCAGCCAGGGCCTGGGCGAAGTGCTGTAGAGGTTGATCGGCCGCAACACCAATGGGTTCATAAGCTGGCTGAACAAGGCATAAAGCAGACCCATGCCTGCCCCTATGAGTGCCCCAATTTCAATGCGAATTAATCTCTGCATGCCAATCCTCTTAAATAAAAAGGCTCTGAGTGATTATAGTGTCACTCAGAAGCCTTTGTCAATTCAATTGCGGCGGTTTAGCGGTGGCGAAGGGCAGCCTGGGCTGCGGCTAAGCGGGCTAAGGGCACGCGGAAAGGTGAACAGCTGACGTAGTTATTGCCAACCAGGTGGCAGAACTCGATGGAGCTGGGGTCACCACCGTGCTCACCGCAGATGCCTACCTCGAGGTTAGGACGTACGGCGCGGCCGTCATCAACAGCCATCTTCATCAGTTTGCCGACGCCATCGCGATCTAAGACCTGGAAGGGGTTGAGGGGTAGCACGCCCTGTTCCACATAGGTGACCAGGAAGTTACGCTCGGCATCGTCACGGCTGTAACCAAAGGTCATTTGGGTCAGGTCGTTGGTACCGAAGGAGAAGAACTCGGCTACTTCAGCAATCTCACCAGCGGTGACAGCGGCACGTGGGATCTCGATCATTGTGCCAAATTTGTACTCAAACTCGACGCCTTTCTCAGCCATCACTTGCTTGGCAATTTGCACCAGGGTAGGCTGAACCAGCTTGAGTTCGTTGACGTGACCGGTCAGGGGGATCATGATCTCGGGTTTGGCAACAATGCCCTTAAGGGTGGCGTCGCTAGCGGCTTCAAAGATGGCACGCACCTGCATCTTCATGATATCGGGGTAGACGATACCCAGGCGGATACCGCGCAGACCCATCATGGGGTTGCTTTCGTGCAGGCTCATAATCACATCCAGCAAGGCTTCTTTCTCTGCCAAGCCTTCGGTTTGGCCCAAGGCGCGCATGGTAGCAACATCGGTGAGCATGTCTTCCATCGATGGCAGGAACTCGTGCAGGGGCGGGTCGATCAGGCGAATAATAACCGGGTAACCGTCCATGGCCTCAAACAGGCCGTAGAAATCAGAGCGCTGCTGGGGTAGTAAGTAGTCCAACGCGCCAAAATAGGCTTTTGCGCCCTTAGATTCAGCAATTTGTTTCTTTTCTGCTGCAATTTCCGCTTCCAAAGCGACGCGGTCAGCATCGGTCAGTAACCGGCCTTCGCGACGGCCAGCCTTGAGGGCTGCTTCCAGTGCGCCGAGGTTATTGAGCATCTTTTGGGTTTTTTCCGCGTTCATGATCATTTCCTGAACGTAGGGTAAGCGCTCTTCTTCAAAGAACATATGCTCGGTGCGGCAGAGGCCAATACCAACAGCGCCATAGGAGCGGGCGCGGCGGGCATCTTTCGGGTAATCTGCGTTTGCCCAAACCTGCAGGCGGGAAAGCTCATCTGCCCAAGAGAGCAGGGTCATTAATTCAGTTTGTTTTTCCACGTCGGGGGTGGTCAATTCGAGCTTGCCAATAAAGGCTTCACCAGTGGCACCATCGAGGGAGATCCACTCACCTTCTTTGATGACTTTGCCTTTTGAGGTAAGCTGGCGTTTGTTCATGTCAATGCTGACCATGGAGGCACCGACGATGCAGGGCACACCAAATTGGCGGGCAACCACAGCTGCATGAGAAGTGGCGCCACCTTCACTGGTGAGGATACCCTTGGCAGCTAACATACCGTGAACGTCGTCCGGTTTGGTGAAGGGGCGGACCATAATGACATCCTGGCCTTCGTCACGGTGCATTTGCTCGGTTTTGTCAGCGTCAAAGTAAACCTGGCCAACAGCAGCGCCAGGAGAGGCATTTACGCCGGTTGCCAACAAGCGACCTTCTTTCTTTGCCGCTTCTTTGGCTGCCATGGAGAACTGCGGGTGAAGCATTTGGTCGACCTGCTCAGGGGTAACGCGCTTGATGGCTTCTTCCTTGGTGATGAAGCCTTCATTGACCATGTCATAGGCAATCTTGATGGCTGCCAGGGCACTGCGCTTGCCATTGCGGGTCTGTAGCATCCACAACTTCTTGCGTTCGATGGTGAACTCCACATCCTGCATTTCATGGTAGTGATTTTCGAGTTTCTCAGCAATTTCCATGAAGGTGGCATAGGCTTCTGGCAGGTCGTTGGCCAGCCCAGCGATAGGTGAGGTGTTGCGGATGCCCGCCACCACATCTTCACCCTGGGCGTTGATCAGGTAATCGCCAAACATCTTCTTTTCACCAGTCTGCGGGTCGCGTGTGAACGCCACACCAGTACCTGAGTCGTCACCCATATTACCAAATACCATGGTCTGGATGTTGACAGCGGTACCGAGGTCATCAGGAATGTTCTCGCGGCGGCGGTAGTCAATGGCGCGCTTAGAATTCCAAGAATTGAACACAGCTTTGGCAGCAAGTTCTAATTGTTTGAGCGGATCCTGCGGGAAGTCAAAACCTTTCACTTTCTTGACAACTTTTTTAAAATTGTCGGTCAGTTCCTGTAAGTCAGCAGTGGTCAACTCAGTATCCAGTTTGGCACCTTTTGCCTTCTTAACTTCATCCAAGACTTCTTCAAACTCTTCGTCATCAATGCCCAAAACCACACTGCCGAACATCTGGATCAGGCGACGGTAGGAGTCGTAGACGAAGCGGTCATTCCCGGTCAGGGCGACCATGCCTTTGGCGGTTTCATCGTTCATACCAATATTGAGCACGGTATCCATCATGCCGGGCATGGAGAACTTTGCACCAGAGCGGCAGGAGACCAACAAAGGATTTTGGGAATCGCCAAATTTCTTGGCAGCTCTTTCTTCGACAATCTTTAAAGAAGCCAGAGCCTGGTCCCACATGCCTTCTGGGAAATCGTGAATATCCTGGTAAGCATTGCAGGCTTCGGTTGTGATGGTGAACCCGGGGGGTACCGGCACGCCGATGCGCGACATTTCGGCCAGGTTGGCACCTTTGCCGCCCAGTAAACCGCGGACGCCATCCCAACTGCCCGCATATTTCTCTGCTTGTTCAACTTCGCTGAACAAATACACCCATTTTTTTTCTGTCATATTTCCTCCGAAAATTATTAAACTTTACGCGATAATGCGTGGAATTTCTTACTAAACGCCTAATTTTACCATTAAGTAATTTCTAATAAAATATTTAACCGGCAGTTAACCTTCTACGACCTCGTGTGTAATTGGTTTGGATTTTTGGTTTTTTTGCAAAAAATGATTATGATTAGAGGTGGAGCCTGAGCAATGAAAACCCTGTCTAAAATAACCCTCTTAGTGTTCGTCAGCCTGACGCTGATGCTGAGCAGCTGCCTGCCAGACCCCACCCAGCCTTTACAAATTGAGCCTACACTGGAAAGACAGGCAGATACCCCAACTGGCGAAGTGACGCCCACCCCTAATGTTGACGGTGATCAAGAGGAAGATTTCGCCTTGTTGGTGAAATTAGAAGACGTCTTCCCCACGACGATCCTGAAGCTGGACGTGAACACTGGCAGCAGCACACAACTCAACCTGCCTGCAGGTACAGTCTTGGACAGCCTTTCCCAATCGCTGGCAGTCGACCAAAAGACGGCCGTGACCCGCCAGCCCCTGAGCAGCAGTATCAGGGATATGATTTTGGTGGACCTGCCCAGCGGGGAAATCAAGCAGATTTTGAAGCTGTATCTTGAGCAGGAACCCGATTTTCCAGCGATTTACGAAGGACTGCCAGAAGAGACCCGCGCCGCCATGAGCAGGCAAGGCCTGGGGTCTACCTCACTGAGCCTGAGCTATTACGACAGCCTGGGCAAGTATTGGTGGTCTGGGCATGAAGCAAGGTTGTTTTTCGTCGCTGCCAACGCGGACGGTTTTACGCACCTTTTTAGCTATGATGTGCAAAGCCAAGCTATTCAGCAGTTGGAAAACGCACCTTTGTACGTGCGCGATGCCCTGCCCTCGCCAGAAGGCCAGCAGGTCTTGCTAAGCAAGTCGGCAGGTATCAGCCTGGGCAATACGAGCATCAGTGACTATTACCTGCTGGCTGACGATGGATCACTGACCAGCCTAGAGATGCCAGGCACGGGTGAGGATATAACATGGGCATTCCAGTGGCAGGATGAAAGCAGCTTTTTGGCTGAAGCGAAAACAGGCGAAGGCTTGGGGGCATTTGCTTTATACCGATTTAGCATCGCTGCAGACCAATGGGAGACGCTCAGCACGGCACCTTTCCGGGCATTTTACCAGGTTGCAAACCGCTATTTCTTCTTAGACGGCAGCCAAACAGCTGGCACAACCCTAACGGTTATCGGCCCTGAGGGCAGGCAGCAAGCCTGGGTTGACGACGACTGCTTTGGGTTCAAAGCCTCAATGATAGAAGGCTCGGTAATACTCCTGCGCTGTGCAAGTGGCGAGCGCGCCGTGCAGCTTCCTCCGACGATAAGCGACCCAATGTCTGAAGGACTGCGGATAATATTCTCACATGAAAGGTCATCAGTTTTAACCTTACCGCCCCAAGATGACTTTGCCGAAAGTGATTTGATCCGCTTATATGACGAGCAAAGGCAGCTCGTTTTAGAACTAGTGACTGACCCGGTCAGGCAGGCTTTCTGGCAGCCAGATGCACAAGCCTTTTATTACCTGACGCGGCTTGGCTTATACCGGGTGCGCCTGGGTGAAGACAGCCCAGTTTTGCTTTTAGAACTGACCAGCGATGATTACCGGCAGCTGGATTATGCCTGGGTAGAGTGGTAGACAAAGGACAAGGAGACCATGGTGATACAAGTACCCGCTAGTTTTATTGAATCACTGCTTTCACATCAAGAAGCCAGCATCCGCTACCAAACGCGCTTGCTGCTGCTGGATGAGCCAGAAAGCTCAGCGGAAATGCAGGCACTGCGCGAGGAAATCCGCCACTCACCGGCCGCGAAGGCCCTCTTGGCCGGTGAATTTGACAGCCACCCTTATAAAAAATGGCAGGGCGCACACTGGGTGTTGGTGAGCCTGGCCGAGATACACTACCCGATGGGCGACCAAAGCCTAATGCCGCTGAGAGACCAGGTTTACCAGTGGCTTGATTCACCCGAACACAAGAAATACATCCAACAAATAGAAGGACGCACCAGGCGTTGCGCCAGCCAGGAAGGCAACGCTTTGTACGCTTCGCTGGTGCTTGGCTTAGAAAACGATTACACCGCTGAACTGGCAGAGAACTTGCTTGCCTGGCAGTGGCCGGACGGGGGTTGGAATTGTGACCGCAAGCCAGAGGCGCAGCATTCCTCGTTTTGGGAAAGCTGCGTGCCCCTGCGGGCTTTGTGCTGGTATGGCAAGCTGCACCCCAGCCAGGCAATCGCGGATGCAATCCGGCGGGCAGCAGAAATATTCCTGAAACGTCATTTATTCCGCAGGCAGGCTGACGGCAGCGTGATGCAGCCTGAATTTACCCAGCTGCATTACCCGGTCTTCTGGTATTACGATATCTTAACTGGCCTGGAGCGGATGGGAGAGGCTGGGTTACTAGAAGACCCGCGCTGCGCGGACGCCTTAGGCCTCTTGGAAGGCAAGCAGCTGCCAGATGGCGGGTTCCCTGCTGAGGGGCGCTTTTACCGGCTGACCAAACCAGAAATTTCAGGCTACTCCAAGTATGATTGGGGCGGGGTGAGCAAGCGCAAAGCCAACCCCTGGGTGAGCGTGCATGCGCTGTCGGTGTTGAAGCAGGCCGGCCGGCTACAATTTTAATTTGGATGCTTAGCTTTTTGCTTCGTTCTATTTGGGTTTATTAGCTTGTAGTAATTCACCAGGTTTAATTGTATGATATAGGTATTCAGACATTTAGCAATGTTTGGAGTACTTGGTTTAATCTCGGGAGTCACGGCTATGAATCAACCTCCTTCCGGCACTGTCACCTTCCTCTTCAGTGATATTGAGGGCAGCACCAGGCTTGCACAAGATTTCCCAGACACCTGGGAGGATTTACGCGCACAACACCATGCCATTCTGCATTCTGCAATGGAAGCGCATAATGGTTATGTATTCCAAATTGTTGGCGATGCGTTTTGTGTTGCTTTTCATACCGCCAGTGATGCACTTCGCGCTGCGCTGAAATCACAAGTAGGCCTTTATAACCATGATTGGGGGCTTAATCCACTCAAGGTCAGGATGGGTATTCATACTGGGAAGGCTGAATTCCTTGAGAACGGAGAATATCGCGGTTATCTGGCCATGAGCCGCGTGCAACGGTTAACCTCGGCTGCCCATGGCGGCCAAGTATTGGTTTCGAATGCAGCACAGGAACTTGCCCGGGACGATTTACCAGAAAGTGTGACCCTGCATGATATGGGTGAACACCGATTAAAGGACCTCATCCGCCCTGAACATATTTTTCAACTTATCATCCCAAACCTACCGGTGGAATTTCCACCTATCAAAACACTGGATGCGTATCGACACAACCTTCCTACCCAGTTAACCAGTTTTATTGGGCGTGAGAAAGAAATGGCAGAGGTCAAGCAAGCAGTGAACGATCATCGCCTGGTCACCCTGACAGGCTCGGGGGGCACCGGGAAGACCCGTTTATCACTACAGGTTGCTGCAGAATTGCTGGATCAATTCCCCGATGGCGTTTGGTTTGTTGAGTTGGCTTCCACTACAGACCCGGACCTCATTTCGCAAACCATTCTTTCAGTGTTCAAAATTGGCGATCAACCCGGTATGAGCTCCTTACAATTGCTCACAAATTACCTGCGGGAGAAAGCGCTGCTACTCATCCTGGATAATTGCGAGCATCTTATCGAGGCCATTGCCAATTTGGCAAAGACTTTATTGGATAAGGCACCAAGGTTAAGAATCCTGGCAACCAGTCGAGAAGCCCTGGGGATTACTGGGGAGTGTAATTGGCATGTACCTTCTTTATCACTCCCGGATATCCAGCAATTGCCAGCTATTGATGGACTCTCGCAATATGAAGCGGTCAGGTTGTTTATCGATCGCGCAACGCTCGCGCAACCCCATTTCATGGTGACGAAAGACAATGCCCCTGCCATCGCCCAGATCTGCTCTCGGCTGGACGGTATCCCCCTGGCAATCGAGTTAGCTGCTGTGCGGGTGAATGCTTTAAGCGTAGACCAAATTTCCAAAAGGCTGGATGATCGCTTCCGCTTGCTGACAGGCGGCAGCCGCACTGCCCTACCTCGCCAGCAGACACTGCGTGCCACCATTGATTGGAGTTATAACCTGCTTTCAGACCAAGAAAAAATTCTCTTTAGGAGACTGGCGGTCTTTGTAGGGGGTTGGCGTCTTGAAGCAGCAGAGCAGGTCTGTAGCATGGATCAAAATGACCTGGTTGTTTTTGACCTGTTAGCCCACCTGGTTGATAAATCTTTGGTGATTGTGGATGATACAGCCAATGAGCTTCGGTACCACATGCTGGAAACGACACGGCAATATGCCCGAGAAAAATTGCTTGAATCAGAAGAAGGAGAGGTCTTACGAAATCGTCATGTTGATTGGTATCTTAAGTTCACGGTAAGCGCTAATAAAGAACTTGAAGGTCCCAACCAGATCCTTTGGCTGCACAAATTGGATGCGGAAATGGATAACCTGCGCGCGGCCATGGCATGGTCTTTTAGTTCCAAGCAGCTGGGTGTAACAGCTATTCAGATCGTTAACGCATTGGAGCATTATTGGGATTATCGCAGCCTCTTTAATGAAGCTTTTTCCTGGATGGAGAAAGCCGAAGTACAGAGCCGGACACTGATGGGAACCCCGATCAGAGCAAAATTGCTCGGAATTTATGCGTTACATGTCTATTCTATCCTGGGTCGATGGAAGGAAGCACGACCTATGCTGGAGGAAAGTCTTGAAACATTTAGAAATCATATCGAAACACACCAGATCGACTACGCTTACACACTCATTTGGTTAGGTTTTATTTTGTATTTTAACAATCGTGATAAACGAAAAACTGCTTGTGGATATCTGCAGGAAGGCATTAATCAGTTTAAAGCTACTGGAGATAGACGAGGTCTGGCGCGCGCGCTGAATTTATTTGCAGATATTAAAATAAACGAAGGCGATGTGGAAACAGCCATTAAAATGCAAGAAGAAGGAAAGATGTTATACAAGGAAAGTGGGGACCGGTATGGTAGCGCTATCTGTGAAATGGACCTAGGTAATTATCATTTACGAAAAGGTAATTACCCCGAAGCGAGAAAACACTTTGAAGACTCTTTATCTGTATTCTCAGAATTTGAAAATAAGGGCTATGCTAGCCAGGTATTAGCCGGGCTAGGTGAATCTTACCTTGGTCTAAAAAAGCATCTCAAAGCAGAGGCATATTTCAGGGAGAGTCTGTCAATGAAAAAGGAAATTGGCGTGAATTCGCGCTGGTATATTGGGGACAATCTCTATTTGGGATATTCAGCTCTATTTCAAGGTGACGATAGGATGGCTATCTCATCTTTCAAGGAAGCGCTCTCTACGAGTCAGGAATGGGATTCCATAATTGGTCAAACGCACTGTTTGGCAGGCTTTGCTGCGGTTGCTGCAGTGCGAGGGGAAGCTGAAACTGCTGCTATCCTATACGGGGCAATGGATGCTCAAATCCAAAAATTAATTGCGGATGGGAAACGGCTTGATAACTTGATTGCCCCTGTCGATCGCCTGCAAATTGACCATTATCAATTACTTTGCCGCAACCAGCTAGGCGAAGAAGACTTTGAAATAGCCCTGTCTGAAGGCCGAGCAATGACGATGGAACAAGCGCTTGAATTGGCGATGCAGACGGTGGGAGAAGATACCGATTAAATATTCAGGTCTGAACGGGCATCCGCTGTAAAACTTGCAGAAATAGCAAGCTCGCGAAGTACTCCCGATGGTTTATGAAGTTGAATCAGGTCGGTCGCTCAATACATCAGCCTTCTGGTAGCCATTCCAGCTGACCTTGGCCGGATCGTACTGGGTGCGGGCAGGTTTTTCCTCAGCGGGATAGCCAATATATAGAACGTTAAGCGGGGTGACCTCTTCTGGCAGGCTGAGGATCTGGCTGATACGGCGCTCGAAGGTGTGGATGGGATGTACACCGCACCACACGCTGCCCAAGCCAAGCGCGCCGGCAGCCAGGAGGATGTTTTGCGTGGCAGCGCTGCAATCTTGCACCCAAAAGCGGTTGGTAACGCGTTTATTGAAGACACCCAGATTGCCACACACCACGATTGCCAAGGGCGCTTTCATCTTGCCAAACACCAGGGTATTCCTGATCTTCTTAAGCAGTTCTTCTTCCGTGACCACCACAAATTGCCAAGGTTGGGTGTTCATGGCAGTGGGGGCTGCCATGGCTGCCTTGAGCAGCTCGGTGACCTTTTCCGGCTCAATGGGCTGTTCGGTAAATTTACGGATAGAACGACGGTGATAAATAAAGTTTAAGATTTCGTTCATGCTTGTCCTTCCCGGTTAAACTGTAGTGTTTCAAGCAGCGCTTCGCCAAGACTAAGAGGTGCTTCCAGCATCGGCATATGTCCTGCACCTGGTAGTAGTAGTAATTTCGCTTGAGGGTTTGCTTCGGCCATTTCCTGGGAGGCAGGCAGGGGTGTGATCATGTCTTCCTCCCCAGCCACAACCAGGATTGGGCAGGTTAACGTTTGTAGCGTGTCCATTCGGTCGGGGCGCTCTGCCATACCTAAAGCAGCGCCGATCACACCCTGGGGATGGGTGAGGGAGATCATTAAACTCAGCGCATCGATCAAAGTTTTGTGTTTTGAAAGGCGCGGTCCCATACTGGTAGCCAGGGCAGCGGCGCCTTGCAAGCGCACTGCCTGGGCTAACTCATAACGGCTTTGTCTTTTTTCGGGGGAATCTGGACGGGCATTGGTGGTGATGAGCGCCAGCCCGGACAGGCGCTCGGGGTATGCTGCGGCAAAGGCTAAAGCCACATAGCCGCCTAAAGAATGACCGCCCACCGAGGCACGCTGGATTCCTAAGGCATCCATGAATGCTGCCAGGTCAGCTGCCAGGCTGTCCATGCTGTAGGTGCCTTCTGTTACCTCGCTCTGACCGTGTCCGCGCAGGTCTGGGGTGATGAAGCGCGCTTTTTCTTGGAAGGCCTCAACGATAGGGTCCCAAATATGGTAATTTAAGCCAAAGCCGTGCAGGAGGATGATTGGCTCTCCCTGGCCCTGCTCACGGTAGGCAATTTCTAGGTCGGGTGTTTTTATAAACATCGTACTACTCCATTCTTAACCTTTGCCCGCGTCATGGGGGTTAGGGTTATCTTTTAAGTATTGGCGGACAAATTCGACTGCACCAGCTTTATCGCTGACCTGCCCTTCCGCCTGGGCTTCTTTGAGCGCTTCCAGGATTACAGCAAGCTGCGGACCTGGCTGAAGGTTGAAAATCGCCTGCAGGTCATGCCCATCGAGCAGTTTGGGCGGCGAGACAACTTCGCTTTTTTGTGCCCACCAGGCTTGGAAGAGAGACAGCACGACGCTGAGCTCTGCCTGCCATTGGGCAGGGGTGAGGGTGTCTTCATAAGTTGCCAGCAGGTCTGCTAGGCTGAGCAAGCCGATATCCAGACCGCAGCTGCCGGTAGCGCGGAAGTAGCGGTAGATGGCGCGCTTGGATGGCGGGAGGGCTTTGGATGCCAGGTGGTGTATGCGCATGTGGTGTTGGGTGAGGCACGCCAGGTATTTGACCTCGCTATTGCTCAAGGCCAGCTGGCAGGCTCGATAGACGACCGCTTCCTGGCTGCCATCGGCATGACCGTGGAAGTGCAAGCGCCGGTCTAAACCCAACTTCATGGCTTCGGGTTTGCCTGTGTCGTGGTAAAGAGCTGCAAAAAGCAGCAGGCTTAAGCGGCTGCGTTCTTCTTGGATGGCTTTCTGCAGGTGTAGTACCAGTTCAGATCGGTAAGGAGCAATGGCCGCAAGAAAGTCTTGGAAGTAAACTGGCAAGTGCACGGGTTCACCAGGGTTAAACAGGGCATGCAGGAGCTGGTCGAGGTAGCTGACCACCTGCAGGGTATGCTGCCAAAGCGGGTGTACATGCGGCGCGGAGACGGGCACGCGCTCGAGCGCGCACAATTCCGGCAGCAGGGCTGGCAGGGCGCCCAGGTCGTGCAGGTGGGTGATGGCGCGCTGGGGTTGGGGCAGGCTGAGCAGTTTGAAAAGCTCATCGCGCTGGCGCTCAGCGGAGATCTTTGACAGGTCCGCGCTGGAAGCCTTCATGAGGGTTTCGGTGTGCGGATCAAGCTGCAGGTCGTAATCCAATGCCATGCGCACCCCGCGCATCACGCGCAACGGGTCAAGGCGCATGGACTCTTCTGAAGCAACGCGTAAAATGCCAGCCTGCAGGTCTTGTTGCCCACCCAGGGGGTCGATCAGCTGATCGGGCTGGTTGATATCCAGCGCCATAGCGTTGATGGTGAAATCGCGTGCGCGCAGGTCTTCGCCCAAGGTTTCCCCCGTAAAGCGCACAAAATCAAGCAGGATTTCTTGGACGCCAGGCAAGGTGTGGATGACGCGCGCGGTCTGGCGTTCGTCATCAAGGATGAAGGCACGTGCATTTAGCAGGCGCTTGACAGCCCAAGACAGCTGCTGGGTGTTGCCGGCGGTCACAAAATCGAGGTCTTTGATCTCACGCTGGCAGAGCAGGTCGCGCACAGCCCCGCCCACCAGGTAGAGGGGCTCATTCTTGGCATTTGCCTGCTGGATGACCTGCAGAAGCGCCTGGATGGCGCTGTTAAAGCGAGGGATCATAGCGGTTCAAATCAACGGTGCCGATGAAGGGTAGGTTGCGGTAATACTCGTCCATGTCCAGGCCGTAGCCAAAGACAAATTTATCTTCAATCTTAAAGCCGCAGTAACGAATGGGCACGGGCACTTCGCGGCGCGAGTATTTATCCAGCAGGGTACAGACGGTCAGCGAGGCCGGGTTGCGGGTGCTCAGCAGCTCGATCACCGAGGAAAGCGTGCGCCCGCTGTCGATGATATCTTCGACAATGATCACATCGCGGTTGGTGATGCTGGTATTTAAGTCCAGCGTGATGCGTACCTCGCCAGAGGATTTGCGCGCACCGCTGCCGTAGGAGGAAACCGCCATGAATTCAATAGCAACAGGCACACTGACCTGGCGGATCAGGTCGGTCAGGAACATGACCCCGCCGCGCAGGATGCAGATCATTAGGAGCTGCTTGCCAGCGTAATCACGGCTGATTTCAGCGCCTAACTCGGCGATGCGTGCTTGCAGGGTTTCGGAAGAGATCAGGACTTCATCGAGGTAGTCAGAGTAATGCTGCATCGATCACCTCTCAATCACGCGGTACTTCATGGCAGTGACGGCAGCGCGCTTCGTACATTTCTGAAGCGCCTACAATCACAATAGGGTCGTCATAATGGGCAGGCTTGCCGTTTACTAAGCGCTGGGTGCGGCAGGCGGACTCTCCGCAGACCATGCAAATAGCATTGAGTTTATCCACGTGTTCGGCTTTGGCAATGATGGTGGGCATACAGCCAAAAGGCTCGCCGCGGAAGTTCATATCCAGGCCAGTGACGATCACACGCAGCCCGCCATCGGCAAGCTGGTCAATCAGCTCAACGATGCCATCATCGAAGAATTGCGCCTCGTCAATGCCAACCACGGTGGTGTCTTTTTCCAACAACTCCATAATTTCCGCAGAATTGGAAACAGGGATGGCTTGGAATTCGTTGCCAGAATGCGAGGTAACCTTGCCCATAGCATAACGTTTATCGATGATCGGTTTAAATACCTGCACCTTTTGCTTGGCGATGGTCGCCCTGCGCAAACGGCGAATAAGCTCTTCGGTTTTGCCGCAGAACATAGAACCAGTGATTACTTCCAAAGACCCAAATTGATGCTTCATGTCATACCTCCAAAAAAAAGAACAGGCAGATGCTGCCATCTGCCTGTAAGTTTACTGGATTTATTGAATTTTTGAAATATTAGACGTCAATTTCGTCTGCCGCTGCAGGAATTTCATAGCCGAATTTCCTGAGGCTTTTCTTCATATCAATCAGGGATTTGCGGCCGAAGCCTTCAATATCCAGGATGGCTTTTGAGCCTTCTTCAAGCTTTGCCAGCAATTGGCCAACGTTGTGGATTTCTGCTTTTTCAAGCGCAGAAACTGCACGGGTGCCGATGTTGAGGTCGCTGACAGGGCGATCCATGGAGGTTTGTGATTCTTCTTTTGCCTTCAATTCTGAAACGTATTCCTGGCGTACCTGCAGGCGCTTGTAGAAGCGGTCCACCTGGCCTTCGCGGTCTAAGATACGCTGCTGCTGACCAGTGTAGAAAGGATGGCAGTTTGAGCAGACTTCGGTGCGGATTTCTGGAACGGTTGAACCAGTCGTCCAGGTTGCACCACAAGATGCGCAGGTTACCTGTGCTTCTGGGTAGTATTTTGGATGAATCTTTTCTTTCATGTCTGCCTTCCTTTAAGCTTTTGCCTGGCCTACGGGCTCTTGGTTTTCAACTACATGTACCTTCTTGCGCCCACCTGGCATGGTCTCGTATTTAACAAAGCCTTCAATCGTGGCGAATAGTGTGTAATCGCGACCCATGCCGACATTCCAGCCAGGGTGTACCTTGGTGCCGTGCTGGCGAACCAAAATATTGCCGCTGAGCACATGCTCGCCGCCGAATTTCTTTATACCCAGCCGTTGTGACTGGCTATCTCGTCCGTTGCGGGATGACCCGCCGCCTTTTTTATGTGCCATTTTACCTACTCCAAACTAATTGATTCAACCTGCAGGCGGGTATATTGCTGCCGGTGACCAGTTTTTTTACGATAATGGATCTTCGGTTTGTATTTAAAAACCAGAATTTTGCGGCCTTTAAAATGCTCTAAGACTGTGGCCTTCACTGAGGCACCAGCTACGGTTGGGGAACCGACATTTATTTGGCCGTCTTGTGAGGTCAGCAGAACCCTATCCAGGACTACTTCCTCGCCAACTGCCTGTGGCAGCAGATCAACAGTGATCAAACCGCCTTCGACGGCACGGTACTGTTTGCCGCCGGATTCAAGTATTACATATTTCATTTTTATCTCCAATCTTCACTTAACCACAACGTTTGCGTTATTCCGCCAACTTGCGGGAAAGTTGGGTTACATAATTTACCCCAGCGATCTTCTGCCGGGGCAAGAACAATATATTATATAGCGATGTGCGCTGGCTGTCAACCCGATTCAGCTGCGGGTTTGAAAATTAGCCTGGCGTTATCTCATTTTTTCCCTGCTTTTACTTCTTAAGACCTTATTCCTCCTGCGCGATGCCCAGGTAAGCTTCGATCACGGATGGGTTCTGCAGCACTTCCTGCGCTTCGCCTTCCAGGACGATCTTGCCGGTCTCTAACACATACGCACGGTGGGCAATGCTGAGCGCCATTTGGGCATTCTGCTCCACCAGGATGACATTCACGCCATTCTGGTTGATATCCTGGATGGTATCAAAGATCTGTTCCACAAAAATGGGCGAGAGCCCCATGGAAGGCTCGTCCAGCAGGATCAGCTTGGGGTTTGCCATCAAGCCGCGGGCTATGGCCAGCATTTGCTGCTCGCCGCCAGAAAGCGTGCCACCTAATTGCTTGTAGCGTTTCTCGAGAATGGGGAATTTCTTGAACATCAACGCGATATTTTCGCTTATCAGGGCGCGGTCAGTCACGGTGAAGGCGCCCATTTCCAGGTTTTCCATGACGGTCATGGCGGGGAAGATTTTGCGCCCTTCCGGCACTTGGACAATGCCCATTCTTACGATTTTAGGGGCAGGGCTATTGGTGATATCTTCATCCAGGTAGGTCACCTGGCCTTGCGTGGCAGGCAAGATACCCGAGATGGTATTGAGCAGGGTTGACTTCCCAGCACCATTCGCACCGATAAGCGTGACAATTTCGCCTTCCTGGAGGTTAAAGCTAACCCCTTTCAAGGCATGGATGGCGCCATAATGGACGTGTAGATCAGTAACTTTAAGCATGGCTCCGCCTTTGTGACTTGTATTTTTCAGAC
>Ga0209723_1003908_pt1 | contig 17314 bp, 17 predicted proteins | sample BiotimSIPDNA_2_FD_185750 | JGI IMG/M metagenome (GOLD analysis project Ga0209723, IMG submission 185750) | Anaerobic biogas reactor microbial communites from Washington, USA - Biogas_R2 time_0 SIP DNA (SPAdes) (version 2) | ecosystem: Engineered > Bioreactor > Anaerobic > Unclassified | place... | reverse complement strand
AGTGACTTCTCCTCCTTCGGATGGTTGTATTGTCACTTACTAATTCGGCAAAAAGGGGGGTGAAGTCCTTTTTTTGCCCCTTAAAAAGCCCGGTATTTCTTGGGCTAACTAATATGCAAAAGTCTCAATTAAAAGCAGAATATGGAGGTAGTATATGATAAACAGCTGGAAGCTGAGATCTCAGGCACAATTGGTTATAGAAGAAATCCCTTATGTAAAATCTGTTGCCATAGGAGTCTTTATAAAAGTAGGGTCCCGGCACGAAACGCCGGAAATAGCTGGGGGAAGTCACTTCATTGAACATATGTTGTTTAAGGGTACTGAACAACGCAATGCCCGGGAAATAGCGGAAAGCTTTGAAAGCATTGGCGGACAGCTAAATGCATATACATCAAAAGAATACACCTGTGTATATGCCCGCACCCTTGATGAAAATATATCCACGGCTTCGGAAATAATATTTGACATGCTGTTTAATTCAGTTTTTGAACCCAAAGAATTCTCCACGGAAAAAGAGGTCGTCGTCGAAGAAATTAATATGTATGAAGATACTCCGGACGACTTGATCCACGATGTTTTTGCTCAGAAAATGTGGGCGAATCACAGCATGGGTTTGCCCATTCTCGGGACTTTGGATTCAGTGGCCAATTTTAGCCGGGATAATATTGTGGATTTTTACCACCGTTGTTATACACCTTCTAATATGGTTATCGCCATAGCCGGTAATGTAGAAGCTGAAAAAATGAAAGAAAAGATCGAAGCAATTCTGGACAAAGCTCCTTTTCAGCAGGTACTACTGCCGTCATCACCCCCGCAACAGTACAACCGCTTTACCAGTCTGGTGGAAAAAGATACTGAACAGGTGCAGATTTGCTGGGGAGTACCCGGTCTGAACTATCATGATCATAAACGTTACACCTTAAACATTATGAACAGTATTTTGGGTGGGGGCTTCAGTTCGCGTTTGTTTCAGTCCCTGCGTGAAGAACTGGGACTGGCCTATTCAATTTATTCAGGTTCTTCAACCTATTCTGATACCGGTGCCTGTTCAATTTATATAGGTACCGGTCCGGGAAAAATAGAACGTTGTCAGGAAGCACTTTACGAACAAATAATAAAATTTGTTCAGGAAGGGGTTACCGACATTGAAGTACAGCGCACTCAGCAAATGGTAAAATCAAGTATGTATATGGGTATGGAGAGCGTTATGAATCGTATGAGTCGGTTGGGGAAATCTATTTTAATGTATGATCGGGTTATTCCTTTAGAAGAAGTAATGGAAAATGTGATGCAGGTAAATCATCATGAAGTTAATCAATTGGCAGCCGAAATATTAGCCCGGAAAAAATTTTCTATGGCCGCTATCGGAACCAAAGAAGTATTGTCATTAGTAGAAAATGAATATTCAAAGCATTGGCTATAAAATAATGGGGGATAAACCATGAAAGTATTATTAAAACGTGTTCATTCAAATGATTTACCCTTGCCCCAATACATGACTTCCGGGGCAGCCGGGGTTGATTTATATGCGGCGGTAGAGGAGGAAATAACTCTTAAACCGGGCCAGAGAATGCTCGTTCCTACCGGGATCGCTATCAGTCTGCCACCGGGCTATGAAGCCCAGATCAGACCGCGCAGTGGCCTGGCCATTAATCATGGCATTACCCTTCTAAATACTCCTGGTACCATTGATGCTGATTACCGGGGTGAAATAAAGGTAATAGTTATAAATCTGGGGGACAAAGAGTATATATTAAAAAAAGGTGAACGTATTGCCCAAATGGTTTTCAGCCAGGTAGCAACAGCTCAATTGGTAGAGGTACAGGACCTGGATAATACTGACAGAGGTGAAGGGGGCTTTGGGCATACGGGGAAATAGGGGGGCAAGGATGCGATTAAATGATTTAAGCGGTAAGGAAATGGTCAACATTTATGACGGCATGCGAATGGGTACGGTGGGGGAATCTGATATGCTGGTAAACGGAGAAACTGGTGATATCGTATCCATTATTCTTCCCAACCGGGGGAACGCATTTACATTTTGGGCTGACCGGCAAAAACTGGTCATACCCTGGGAAGCAGTTAAAAAGATAGGTCGTGAAGTAATCGTAGTAGAGCTGGACCAAACCCACATGCGATTGAAAAATAATTCGATATAAATAACAAATTTTATAAAAAACCGTAGCGGAAACCCTGAGTTTCCGCTTTATTATTCACTACCGGAGCAATAGGAAATGTGATTATTACAGTAAATTTGTTAAAGCATCATCTATAATCTGAGCTGCTATCATACTCTCTGCTTCACCTGCTGCAAATACCCCTAATGTAACCAGTACACCGAAACGCTTGACATATTGCCAGTTATTGGGTTATATTCAGGATGTACTTTTTGATAATGCCAATACCTACCATTAATGACAATATACATGCAATCAGAAAGGGAATAAGTAAGTCTATTATACAATATAAGTTATATTAAAAATAAACTCTGGAGGTGACTCTATGAAGTTTAGAATACTGCTATTATTATCACTTCTGTTAATTAATCCTGTCTTTGCAACCGAAGTCCGCGCAGCCGAACTCCCATATACTTACGAGCAATTATGCAGCGATATAACTGCTATTTCACAGGTTGAGAATGTAGATATATTTTCCATCGGGCAATCGGAATATGGCAGAGAGATCTATGCCATTAAAATTGGAAAAGGTGAGTTAAGTGCAATTATTATTGGCGCAGCCCATGCCAGAGAATGGATTAATTCAGCTTTAATAATGGAAATGGCAAAATTATATGCTAATGCCTATAACAATAATGACTATGCAGGCAAATATTATGTAACCGGGGTATTGGATAGTTGCAGCCTTGTATTTGTTCCTATGCAAAACCCTGACGGAGTTACCCTGCAACAATATGGACTCAGTGCCTTTACCCCTGAACAACAGGTAGAAATTAGTCAGTTGGGCTACAGCAATAAATATAAACAGTGGAAAGCTAACGCCAGAGGGATTGATTTAAACCGTCAGCAAAATATTAATTGGGAAAAGGGCAGATTAGATGAACCTTATCCCTGTTACCAGCACCACAAAGGATATGCCCCTGAACAGGCGGCTGAAACTAAAGCAATTGTAGGATATATAAGAAATAATCAGCTTCAGGCGTTAATTTCCTATCACTCAACCGGGCCCGGAATAGACTGGACTGGTTTAAACGCTGACTACAAAAGGGACCTGGTATTTACAAACAAGGTAGCAGCAGCCACCGGTTACCGAAAAATAGTTGACAATATGCCAGTGGCAGGAGGCTTATCCCCCTGGTTTAGAAATGAAACCGGAGGTATGGCTCTTACAATAGAAACGGGAAGATTTAATGGAGAAAACGAAGCAAGGTACAGTGATTGGCCGGCAATCTGGGCTCAGAATAAAACAGTCGGATTAATAACTGCCAATGAAGTTTTTAATAACTGGCTGAACAGCAATGAGAAAATTGCCAAAGAGAACGATTTAAGGAGCAATATTGACGGGTATAAACAAAATATAACCAATATGAATAAAGCCCTGGATGACATCAGGTATCTTAAACTTATAACCGGCGATAATAGCGTAACAATCATACAGGATAATAAAATACTTGACACTGCGTTTCCGGTAGTGATTAAAGACGGTCTATCGTATATCAGTATTCAAGACATGGGCACTATGATTGAATCGCAGCCAAACGCAGGTCCTTCCGGTGAGATGAATAGAATTATGTACGATGATATTATAATTAACGAACAAATATATGTACCGGTGCGAAATCTTAACGGAATTTATAATATATCCTGGAATAAAAACAGCCGAACCATATTGTTAAGGGATGAATTATCAGACCAATAACCAGTAATAGACTACCAGATTGTAATGAAGCTGAAACTGGAGTTTTCGTGATTATAGAGAAGTGATGCAAAATTGAGGATTATAGCGGGTTTCGTTTGCAAATGAAAAAACAAACTCCTTCCTGGCGGGAATTGGAAACTAAAAAGCTCGGGAAGGAGTTATTTTATTGCTTTCGCAGGTGTATCTCCATGCTTCATCGCCAGTTCCTGCATATCTTTCACTCAAATTTATGATATTTCAGTATGCCATCCTCTGCAAATGTGCAATCTAAATCAAAAAGGAGGCATGGAAATGAGCGATGATAATTTGGGAAAGGGAAGTTATCCGCCCTGGAGCCGAATACCGTCTCTGGTGGAAATGACTGCCGATGCCGGGATTGATTTTGATGCATTTATTGCTGCAATAGAAGAAAACCGTTCATTGGAATCAATGGCCACTGAGTTTGGTATAAGTGTGAAAACGGCGGAACATCTTCAGGAACACTTCTTTCACTATGGTATCAGTTCGGTAATTGGCGGTGACTAGCTCCGGCATCTGCTGAATCACAAAAGATAATATTTTCTGCATCAGGTTAAAATTCCGTATGATAGAACCAACCGATAATGAATTAATTATTATTAAGCATTGGAGGAGTATTGCATCTTGGTTTATAATACGATAATATAACTTAAATTTTTATAAGGAGGCCATAATGTCATGGACAAATTTTCTAAAGAGGGTCTCACCTTTGATGATGTTTTACTGATTCCAGGTCATTCGGATATAATGCCCCGGGAGGTTGATGTATCGACTCAGTTAACGCGTAATATCAGACTGGAAGTACCTATCATGAGTGCCGGAATGGATACGGTTACTGAAACCCGCATGGCTATTGCAGTTGCCCGTGAGGGTGGCATTGGTATATTGCATAAAAACATGTCAATTGAACAACAGGCCAATATGGTGGATCGTGTAAAACGCTCAGAACATGGCGTAATTACTGACCCCTTTTTCCTCGCACCGGATAATAAAATTCAGGATGCCCTTGATATAATGGAACACTATCGTATATCGGGTGTGCCAATTACCGAAGGACGCAAACTGGTAGGCATTATAACCAACCGCGATATTCGTTTTGAGACTGATTTTACTCAGTCAATAAAGGAAGTAATGACCAGTGAGCGTCTGGTAACTGCCCCGGTTGGTACCACCATGGATGAGGCCATGGAATTACTGCGCAAGTATAAAATTGAGAAACTGCCGTTAGTAGATAAAGATTATAATCTTATGGGTTTAATCACCATAAAAGATATTGAGAAAAGCTATAAATATCCGCATGCTGCCAAGGACACGCATGGAAGATTGTTATCCGGGGCTGCTGTAGGAGTAGCCAAAGATACCATGGAAAGAGTAGAGGCTTTGAAAAAGGCCGGAGTTGATGTAATAGTTGTTGATACTGCCCATGGACATTCATCTGCCGTAATTGAGGTAGTAAAAGCAATAAAGCGCAGGTACCCTGAGTTGGAGTTAATAGCAGGTAATGTGGCTACCGGAGAAGCCACCGAAGCATTAATCAAAGCCGGGGTTGATTCGGTAAAAGTAGGTATAGGTCCGGGTTCTATCTGTACTACCCGGGTGGTTGCCGGTATCGGAGTACCACAAATCACTGCCGTAACTGATTGTTCCAGTGTAGCCAAAAAGTATGGCATACCAATTATTGCTGATGGGGGTATAAAGTATTCCGGTGATATTGCCAAGGCGATAGCTGCCGGTGCTGATGTAGTCATGCTGGGTAATTTGCTGGCCGGAACTGAGGAAAGCCCTGGTGAAGCGGTCATTCTTCAGGGGAGAAGCTATAAGGTCTATCGGGGTATGGGTTCCCTGGGTGCCATGGTTGAAGGCAGCAGTGACCGGTATTTCCAGGAAGATGCACAGAAGCTGGTACCGGAAGGCATTGAAGGTCGGGTTCCCTACAAAGGTTTTGTAGCTGAAACTATTTTTCAGCTTATCGGAGGCCTGAGAGCCGGTATGGGTTACTGCGGTGTGCGGAATATAGAAGAAATGAAAAATAATACCCAATTTGTTCGTATTACTAATGCCGGGTTGATTGAAAGTCATCCCCATGATATTTCCATAACCAAAGAGGCACCAAATTATAGAGTATTATAGGTATTGGTATTATGACTGATTATATATTGCGTCTGGTTTTTGCCGGTATAATAGGTCTTCTGGCAGGACTTTCCATTACTGATAAACGCAATGCCAGAATGTTTGCTCTTACCTGTATAGGAGCAGCACTGATAACTATTACCTCAACCGAATTTTATAAAGCGTTTGCCGGCCCCTGGTTTAGCGACCCGGGCCGCTTGTCAGCTCAGGTGGTATCGGCTTTGGGTTTTATTGGAACCGGCTTAATATGGATATCTGATGAAAACCGGGTTATGGGCTTATCGGTAGCGGGGACCTTGTGGTTAACCGCTATTATGGGAGTTTTAATTGGTGCAGGGTTACATTATATTTCGGTAACAGCAGTATTTATAACTGTTATTATTTTTTGGCTGGTTGATTTAATAATAAGGAGAAGAATTCTGAAAAAAGATAGTTTAAATAGATAAGTGAGAATTTTGCATAATTAACTTTTCTTTAATTATTATACTAACTTCTAAAATGTCATCCTGAGCGTTAGCGAAGGATCTACGGTATTTATGAGACTCCCCCTGAGGGACTACACCCCTGGGTACTACTGATACACCCTTTCGGGTGTGATTAATGTTGCTGATACATCCTACCGGATGTAATTAATGTTGCTTCGCTATCGCTCAGAGTGACAGTATTGAAGGATTTATTTGAATTATGCAAAATTCTCAAGTGATAATTTTATAGTGTAAATAAGTCAGGGGAGAATAAATCTCCCCTGCTGGTGCAACTTTAATTAACGTTGGTTATTCTGGAGGGCAATATTACGCTCTGCAATTTCAATAGCCTTGGTCACCATATTTCCACAATCTCTGGAACTTACCGCGCCCCAGCCCTGGGAACTGACTAGCTGGTCTACTCCCAGTTCACGAGCTATTTCATATTTAAGTGCCTCAGACATAATGCCCGGTTTTCTTGCCATTCAAAATACCTCCCTGTTTTTATTGCACCAGTATTATTCTGTGAATAACAGCATAAAATTATGGCTTGATATTCTTCGAAATTTTGTAAGGAGTTTCTAGTTTGGCAAATTTGTAATACACTGTGTATAAAGGAGGATGAAATAAAATGAGATATGAAGGAAATATTTTCAGACCACCCAGCGAAGCGCGCAGTTACATTTTACAGTGTACTGTTGGCTGTACTCACAACCGTTGTACATTCTGTGCCATGTATAAAGATAAAAAGTATCATGTCCGTTCCCTGGAAGAAATTAAAACTGATATTCGCATGGCTAAACAATATTATGGAGATGTGGAAAAAGTATTTTTGGCTGACGGTGATGCCATTGCCATGGAGACTTCTGAGATACTGGAAATCTTAAACGATTTATATGCCGCATTTCCCAGTCTCAAGCATGTAGGTGTATATGCCAGTCCGGATGTTATTCTCAAAAAAGAAATGTCCGAGCTTACTGCTATGAAATCTGCCGGGCTTACCATTGCCTATCTGGGAGTAGAAACAGGTGATGAACCTTTGCTTAAAGACATACGCAAGGGAGTCACTTATGATGAAATGGTGGAAGCCGGAAAAAGAATCCGCCAGGCGGGGATACAATTATCTGTAACGGTATTATTAGGATTGGCTGGCAGAACTCCGGCAGCAGTTGATCATGCCCGCAACACTGCCAAAATTCTTAATGATATGAATCCGGATTATATAGGTGCATTGACGCTGATGGTTGTTCCCCGTACGGAGCTGTTCAGGCGTATGGAAAGAGGAGAATTTGAATTACCTGGTCCTTTTGAGATATTGGATGAGATGCGAATAATGATTGAGAATCTGGAAGTTGTAGACAGTGAATTCAGGAGCAATCATGCCTCCAACTATTTACCCATTAAAGGCAGGTTGCCGCAGGATAAACAGAAAATGCTGGATTTGATTAATGACATTATTGCCAAAAATGATCGCAGTTATTTAAGGCCGGATTACTTGAGAGCACTCTAAACAATCGTTATTTTAACCATGAATACAATCTGTTGGTATTGTAATACTTCACAACATGATATATTATAGTTATTTATAACAGGACTTCAGGGGGGGACAGCAATGCGGTTATTTGGAAGAAAAGATGAACAGTTATTTCAGCTTTTTACTGATAGTGCCCGCATAGTAGTTCGTGGGGGAGATATACTACTGAGTATTGCCGACGACTATAATAATCTGGATAAAAAGCTGGCACAGCTTACCAATTTGGAAAATGAGGGAGATCTCATTATTCAGGAACTGGTAAGAAGATTAAACAGTACCTTTATTCTTCCATTTGATCGGGAAGATGCATTTCAGCTGGTACAAAAATTAGCTGCTACTCTTGATTATATTACCGGAATAATAGATCGGATGATTTTGTATAAGACCGGCAAACCTGACACCCAGGTCAAAGAAATGCTGGATGTTTTGTATGAAGCTCTGCTGTTACAGGAAAAGGCTTTTAATCTGCTGGATAGAATTGAACATAATAAAAAAGAAATTCTAAAAGCCTGTCAGCAAATAGTTGAGTTGGAGAATAAGCAGGATTTATTATATCGTTACGGGGTTGCCAATTTATTTGAAAACCATGAGCATGATCCGCTGACAATAATTAAATGGAGAGAAGTTTACGAACATATAGAAATGGCCCAGGATTATACCCAGGATGTAGGAGAGTTGATTTCTAATATCTGCATAAAGTATTCATAGCAAAGATAAATATGATTTTAAACAGAAAACCTCTTGTCAGTAACCTGATAAGAGGTTTTTTCACTACTCCCGCTTCGTTTGTGGGGCTTGCCCCCTTCCGCTGTTTCGCCTTCGCAGGGTGTTTCAACCTTACTGGTGATCCAGGCGATCATCAGTGGTACCCACAGAGTGTTACCCTGCTCAGTCAACGCTCATAGCATTTCTATTCACTTAGCGGGTTCGGCAGTGATACCAATTATTATCATATAGTTTGGGATAAACTGCCGGGAAAATGGGTAAATTCTGGATAGGGGTGAGATTAATGCGGAAAATATTGAGACTCATTATTCTGGTTTTACTCATTTTAAATACGGCTGGATGTTCATCAGGGATACCCGGTATTGAAATCCCTGAACCATCGGTAGTATATGATATTAACGGCAAAGAAATAAAAGGTTTGTCAGCTCAAAACAGTATAAAATTAAATATTGAGGAAATCCCTCCTGAATTCACTTCTGCAATTATAGCTGTTGAAGATAAAAGCTTTTATCGCCATCATGGAGTTGATCCGGTAGGTATACTTCGTGCACTTTATGTTAATGTCCGGGAAAAAAAGATTGTGGCCGGTGGCAGCACTATCACGCAACAAACCGCCAAAAATCTGTTTCTAAGTAATGAACGTACATTAACCAGAAAGGCGTTGGAACTTATATATGCGCTTCAGTTGGAGAGAAAGTACAGCAAAGACGAAATCCTGACCATGTATTGCAATACTATCTATTTTGGACATGGTTCCTATGGTGTGGAAATGGCAGCCCGTAATTATTTTGGCAGGCATGCCAGCGAGCTGACTCTGGCCCAGGCTGCATTACTTGCCGGTTTAACCCAATGGCCAGGTCATTATGATCCTTTTATTAATCCCGAAGCTGCCCGTAAAAGGCAGGAAATAGTACTGCAAAGAATGCTGGAAGAAAATATGATTAGTCAGGAAGAAATGAATTTGGCATTAAATGAACCCCTGGAATATAAGAAAGCCCCTTTTTTAGCTGGTGACGCCCCTTATTTTATGGCCATGGTAATTGACTACCTCACTGAAAAGTATGGTCATAGAAGTGTTTTTCAGGGGGGAATGCGTATATATACTACACTGGATTTGGATTTACAGCAGGAGGCCAATCAGGCTTATGTTGAACAGGCCCGGAATTGGCCCGAAGATTTACAGGCTGCTCTGATAGCATTAGATCCGCATAATGGACAAATCCGCGCTCTGATTGGCGGACGTGACTTTCAAAAGTCGGCTTATAACCGGGTGTATTCAAAGCGGCAACCGGGTTCAACCTTCAAACCTTTTATGTATTCGCTGGCCCTGGCATCCGGATATACCAGTGCAGATAAAATTAAATGTGAGGAAGTAGAATTTCAATTAATTGACGGCAGTATATACAGGCCCAAGGATTATGGAAATACACCTTATCATTGGCGGGAATTTACATTGAAAGAAGCCCTGACTCGTTCCGATAATGTAGTTGCGGTCAGATTAAATGATCAACTGGGACCAGCTCAGACTGCCCGTTATGCTGAACAATTCGGCTTTAAAAATATTGAACCGGTGTTATCCCTGCCGCTGGGTTCCAATGCGGTTTCTCCGCTCAATATGGCTGCTGCCTATTCTGTATTTGCCAACCAGGGTATTTACAGTGAGCCCAATTATATACTGAGAGTAGAGAATAAGAATGGTGAAGTGCTGGAAGAAAATCGCTATCAGCAATGGCGGGTAATTGATGAAGAGAATGCTTATATAATAACTGATATGCTAAAAGGAGTAATGGAAACAGGAGGCACCGGATCGCATTTGAAACAGTGGATTAGTGCGCCGGTTGCAGGCAAGACCGGGACTACTGATGAGTTTAAAGATGCCTGGATGGTTGGATACACCCGGGGTATTTGCTGTGCAGTATGGGTGGGGTATGATCGCCAGGGCCAGGTAAATCTGCCCGGAGGAACTATTGCCGGGCCGATCTGGGCTAAGTTTATAGGGGGAAGCTTAAGTAAAACCGGAATTGGCGATTTCATAAAACCATCCAACATAGAACGGGTTACGGTATGCCTGGATAGTGGTCAGATAGCCGGTGAAGCCTGCCCGCGGACAAGTACTATGGCTTTCTTAAAAGGAACTGAACCGCAGGAAATTTGTTATCAGCATGTACCGGATCTGCAATGGTTGTTAGTTCCTGAAGATAATATGGATGAGAATCCGGAATTGAATGAACCAAAAATAATAGAATAATGCCTGGTTAAATGATAGAATTTGCTTAATGTGGCAAAGAAAAATTAATTATTTGAGGATTTTATTGTGAACCGGGCGGAAATAGTTACGGGAATAAAGGATGCATTTCCTATCATATTAGGTTATCTGCCTCTGGGCTTTGCTTTTGGGGTACTGGCTGCTCAGGCCGGGATGACAACAACGCAGGCTACAGTAATGTCGGTGTTGTGTTTCACCGGTGCCGGGCAATATATTACTCTGGGAGTTATGCAGGCCGGGGGAGCAGCGTTCACTGCTATAATGGCTAATATTTTAGTTAATCTGCGCTATTTTTTGTTTGCTACTTCCATGGTTCCTCATCTGCGTAACCGGGTACCAATAAAATGGGCCAGCATTCTGTCCTACGGTTTGACCGATGAAACTTATGCCGTAGCCATGAATCATTACCGTCACCATGAAGCTACAACCTCTTATATGGCAGCCCTCAATTTATCATCACATTTTGGCTGGATTACCAGTACCTGGTTAGGAGCAGTCTTAGGAGCCAATATTGCTGATACTGATCGTTTGGGATTGGGATTCGCTCTTCCCGCTATGTATATATGCCTGTTAATTCTGGTAATAAATAAACGCAATGATATACTGGCAGCCGTTATAGCAGCAGTTTTGTGTGTAGTAATCGGTTTAATCTGGCCGTCTACCGTACATAACATGTCTAACATTATTGTTGCCTCCATAGTTGCGGCTACGATTGGGGTGTTGGTTCGTGAATAACAGCACGATTTGGTTAATGATATTGGGAGTATCAGCTGTTTCTCTACTACCGCGCATATTACCGGTGGCTTTTTTCTCATCATTTGAATTTCCTCCGGTTTTAATCCGCTGGTTATCATATATAGCCCCGTCAGTATTGGCAGCCCTGGCCGCTTTAAGTGTATTGGCGCCTGGGGGCGAATATAACTTTTCTATTGGTAACTTATATATATGGGCGTTTATTCCTACATTCATCACGGCAATTATGACCAGGAGTCTCTTTTATTCCTTATTGGTGGGAATCGGCACCATGGCGATTTTAAATAATTTGCTGTGATTAAATGGTCGGAAGCAGGAATTATATAACCGTAATTAGAAATATTGGCAATAGTAAATAAATTCGTTGGAATTGTTAGCGTTTTACCGAACGCAGTCTTTTGATTGTCCGGAATTTTTGATATTTGGGGGATAAAAAGTTGCTGAATACTAATAAGTACAAATTAAAGCCAAAGGACTTATACAAAATATGTAATCCGGAACTTTTTAAATTTGATAGTACTGCTGATATAAAGCCGTTGAAGGGCATAATCGGACAGGACCGGGCGGTTCGTTCTCTATTATTTGGTCTGGATATGGATTATCAGGGATACAATATATACTTATCAGGGGCTTACGGTATTGGAAAAACAACCCTGGCCCGTGACCAGGTAGAGAAGATGGCTGGCTGTCGTCCAGTTCCTTCTGATTGGTGCTATGTGTTTAATTTTAATAAACCGGATTCCCCTCGTGCTATTGAACTGCCAGCCGGATTAGGCAAACAGTTTAAAAAAGATATAGCGCAACAGGTGGATAAAGTTATTAAAAAAACCTTTAAAGCCTTGGAAGGAGAGACCTTTGAGTATAAGCGCAACAATATTAATGCACAATTTATGGAGCAAACCAATGCCTTATATTTGCAGGTTGAGGAACAGGCCCGGCAAATGGGTTTTGCTATTTCACGCAGTGAGCAGGGCATTAACAGTATCCCATTGAGGGACGGCGAAGTATTAAGTCAGGAAGCTTATATGAGTTTAAGCGAGCATGAGCGTGCTGAGATAATGAGAAAAAGTGCGATTGTACAGGAAAAAATTAATGAAGCTTTCCGCCAGTATAAAGATATGGAAAAAATGATTAAAGAAAGATATCGGCAATTGGAGCAGGAAACGGCGCGTTCAGAAGCAACACCCAATTTTACTTATTTATTTGACCGTTATCGGGATCACCGGCAAATTATAGAATACATTCAGGAATTGCAGCAGGATTTGCTGACCAATATTGAAACCTTTGTTAAACAGGACGACAATAATCCGTGGAGTTTTCTTCGTCATGGTGACCGGAGGTCTTTACTAAATCGCTACCAGGTTAATCTGATGGTCGATAATTCTGAATTGCAGCATGCACCGGTGATATTTGATACTAACCCCACCTATGCAAATTTATTCGGGCAAATAGAGTATGAGAGTGAATTTGGCATTCTGGCCACAGATTTTTCAAAAATTAAAGCCGGAAGTATTCATCGTGCCAACGGCGGTTATTTAATTTTACACATGTACGATTTAGCCAAGAATTATTATGCCTGGGATACTTTGAAAAGAGTATTGAAGAATAATGAGATTACGGTTGAAAGCGTTAGTCGCATGTTTGGCATCAGTAATAGTGAAACCCTGCAACCGGAACCAATACCGGTAAATATAAAGGTAATTATTATTGGCGAACCATTCTATTATTATCTGTTATATAACCAGGACGAGGAATTTCAAAAATTATTTAAGATAAAAGCCGATTTTGATGTTGATATGGAGAGATCGCGCAGCCATATGAACGAGTATGCTCAATTTATTACTTCGGTATGTGAAGAAGAAAACCTGCGTCATTTTGATCGGGGGGCAGTTGCCCGGGTAGTCGAATATGGCAGTCGAATGGTAGATCATCAGAATAAACTATCTACGCAGTTTAACAAACTGGTGGAAATAATATATGAAGCCAATTATTGGGCAAAAAAGGATAACAGCAATCTGGTTGAAGAAAAGCATGTTAAAAATGCTATTAAGGAAAAGCGTTACCGCAGCGCTATGATAGAGGAGCGCATTCAGGAGCAGATTAAGCGCCAGATGTTAATGATTGATATATATGGACATAAAACCGGTCAGATTAATGGTTTGGCCGTATATGAAATGGGAGAGCACTTATTTGGCCGCCCGGTCAGAATTACTGCCAAGACTTTTATGGGTGAAAGCGGTTTGGTAAATATCGAACGGGAAATAAGAATGAGCGGCAGTATCCATAGTAAAGGCGTATTGACTCTAAACGGATATATGGGCGCCCAGTATGCACAGGATAAACCTTTATCACTCACGGCCAGCCTGACCTTTGAACAGAGTTATCAGGGGATAGAAGGTGATAGTGCCTCTAGTGCGGAGTTATATGCTTTGCTGTCCAGTTTGGCCGGAGTTAACATATATCAGGGTATTGCTGTTACCGGTTCGGTTAATCAGAATGGAGAAATCCAACCGGTAGGAGGAGTAAACCAGAAAATAGAAGGGTATTTTCAGGTTTGTAAAGCCCAAGGTTTAGACGGAAAACAGGGCGTAATTATACCCCGTCAGAACATTATTAATTTAATGCTGGATGAAGAAATAGTAGAGGCAGTAAGGGCGAAAAAATTTCATATCTGGACTGTAGAACATATAGACGAAGGGTTGGAAATATTGACTGGACTGCCAGCCGGAAAAGCCGACCATCAGGGAAAATATCCTCCGGAAAGTGTACATGGCCTGGTTAACGCCAGACTTATTGAATGGAGTGCCCTGAAACGTTCAGAGCGAAATGGTTCTTTAAGGAATAAATACCACGGGAAAAAAAGGAGGAGGGGATAATGAAAAAAAAGTTAATGGGGCTTTCCTTGCTGCTGGTGTTGAGCTTTTTTGTGGCTGGATGTGAACAGGTTGATTTTAGTAAACTGACCTTACCTTCCAATCGGGAACAGGCTCAGTTAATCAAGGTTGAAATATTCTTTACTGACGGTGCAACACTTATCGGCTATGTAAAAAACCTGAGCATAGAACCGGAAGGGAAAGTCTATGTGGGAGGGTCTTCAAGCAACTATTTGTATGATGCCCGCGGCAAAATAGTCGGCGCCTATAATTATCAACGGGTTCTATATATAAAAATAATTCCTGAAGATCAACCGGAAAAGGATTGAAATTCCGATACTGCGGCGATGAATCAGGTGGTGGAGGGTTTCCATGTTGATTTACCTGACTGAGAGAAAAGAACGGGAGGCAGATGTCAGGATTAGGATCACAGTGTTATTATCGCTGATAATAACTGCCATTATCGTTATTATAGCAATGTTTGCTGTTAAAGCATTTACTGATCGAATTGAGGAGGCAGTGGAACTTAAACTGATCTCTGATTTAGCTCTGGGTGAGCAAGTAATGGATCTTAATTATCCGGGCCCCTGGCAGTTGGTTAATGGTCACCTGTATAAAGGAATGATCCTAATGGAAGAAAGGCATGAGATGCTTGACCAGCTTGGTGAATTAACCGGGGATACAGTTACCGTATTCAGAGGAGATACCCGCGTTTCTACCAATGTAACTCAGGAAAACATTCGTTTGATTAATACTCAGGTTTATGATGAAGTTAAAAAGGCTGTACTGCTAAACGGAGAAACTTATCTGGGAAGTGCCATAGTAGTAGGAACCAAAAATTTTACTGCTTATAAACCTATAAAAAATAACAGTGGAGAAATTATTGGCATATGGTATATGGGAGTTCCTGCTACACCATATGAAAAGATTATATCTGACTTTCGCTATAAAATGATTCTTTATTCAGCACTTGGCATATTCCTGGCACTTCTGCTTATTATATTTCTATCAAACACCCTGTATAAACCAGCAGAAAGACGCGGCGCAAAAGTTGAATTTACCGGTGGTGATGCTCCCCCATATACTAAACCGGCAATGCTTCAGCATGAACTTGATCAATTATCATTTATGCTTAATGATATAAAAGAAAAAGCTTCTAACCCGAATAGCAGGACCGGGATAAGTTTTACGGCTAATAGCGGGCAAATCATACAAAGATTAGGGATTAAGTCACAGGAAATAATGCCAATAGTTGACTTGATTACTAATATTGCCAGACAAACAACCTTTTTGGCTTGGAATGCAAATGCTGAAGCTTCCGGAGCGGGTGAAAAGGGGAGGAGATTAGCGGGAGTTATTGAACAAGTTCGTCAGCTGGCTGAAGAATCTGATTATGCTGCTAAACAAATTGCAGAAATAATCAGCGAACTACAAAATGAAGTTAATAAAGCCATAAAAATATCTGCTGGCAATCAACAAAAAGCAGTCAATAGCGCAAATGACACTAATGAGCTGACAGCAGAACAGATAGCAGGAATAGAGGAGATTAATGCCTTAATAGACGGATTAAATCAGATTATTGAAGCTTTGGAAGAGATTATTGGTCGTTTTAAAGTATAATTAACAGATGTAATTAAATCCAGTTAAACCCATCCTGCCTGCATGATGGGTTTTATAATAAGCAGAAAACTCTAAAGTAATAACGCTGGTTTATATCTGTCTATTTAGATTAATGGCTGTATTTGTTAGTATTATATTAGAAAGATGTGGAGGAGGATGACCAAATGAGCAAACCTCAACCGGCTGAAATTAATGCCAGATGTCTGTTGTGCGGAAAAACTTATGGAGTCCCCGGAGACCATAAAGACTATAAGAAACTGATCGAACAGAAAACTGACCCTACCTTCATCTGTGACCAATGTAACTATCGGGTTCGCCATGAAGCTGATGAACAGAAAAAGCCCAAAAAACCAATCTAGGTTATAAGAGATATTATGGAAAAGCGCTCGATAATATCATCCGCCGGACTTCGCCTGGCAGTGCTGAGAAATATCCCGTCAACGGAAATGAGTCATATATTAATTGCCTGTCACGGATTTCGCGGTGGAAAAGAAAATGCCGGCAAAATTACATTACTGGCAGAAAAACTAGCCCAAATTAGAATAGGGCTGGTAGCATTTGATTTTGAAGGCAGCGGTGAAAGCGAAGGTGAATTTTCCCATCTTACCATATCCAAACAGGCTCAAAACCTGAAGAATGTAATCCAGGCTGTTTATGCTGAATATAAACTACCCATTATTTTATTGGGACGTAGTTTGGGAGGTACTACAGTTTTGGCTGGTGGAACTGACGAAGATGTTGTTGGCGCTTACATCTTATGGTCCACCCCAGTGCAATTACGTGAAACCTTCAGTAAGATCATGGGGGATGCCTATAATCAGATGGAAAACGGCAATGCATTATTGATCAGGGATGAAAATGGAGCTTTCCGGTTGGAACCGGATTTTATTCAGGATTTTTCCAATCATAATATGAATAAATATTTTGAGCAGATCGGTAACCGACCGGTTCTCGTAATTCACGGTCAGTCTGATGAAATAGTTAAGCCAATAAATGCAACCGGTATTGGACAGGCAATTAACCATGCCAGCATAAACATCATTGAAGGTGCCGA
>Ga0209723_1003904_pt1 | contig 17328 bp, 8 predicted proteins | sample BiotimSIPDNA_2_FD_185750 | JGI IMG/M metagenome (GOLD analysis project Ga0209723, IMG submission 185750) | Anaerobic biogas reactor microbial communites from Washington, USA - Biogas_R2 time_0 SIP DNA (SPAdes) (version 2) | ecosystem: Engineered > Bioreactor > Anaerobic > Unclassified | place... | reverse complement strand
GGATCTGTTGGGCGGAAGCATCCCTTCGTTTATTCCCGCATAGGGGTAATCTTTACAGGCGCGGTACCGGTGTATCGAATCGTAAATAACCGCCTTAATCCCGGCCTCTTTAAGTGCGGGAATCATTCTCACGTGAAAAGCTGTCTCAGGCGGGAAAAGATAGTCTATGGGGTCGGTTTTAAACGTTTTCCTTATTATATCCCTGTGATAGGCGATCTGTTTTACTATGTCCCGATCAGGAATAAGCGGCATCAGGGGGTGGAAGAATCCAAATGCGGAAAATCCCATTCTCTTATTGCCAAGAGAAGTCTTCTGATTTGAAATATCCGTCAAACCTCCGTTCCATCCCCGGAAACATCCGCCGCAGAGCCCCTCGTTATCGCATCTGTTAAGCTGCTCGATAAGGCTTCCGCTCCAGCTTGTCGAAAGCCCTCCATGGGGAAGATTCCCCGCGGAATACTGGTTGACTGCATCGGGGATAAAGCGCGTATAAGGATCGCATCTTGAGCCGAAAATTGAATCTTTCTCTCCATCCCAGTACGATGTATCCGCTGCACGGTAAAAAGGCTGGTGCATGTGTTTATGAATACCGAAATAGACCTTTACGCCCGATGTGTTCCTGACACGAACAGCAGGGGCTTTCTCTGTCTTTTGATACTCAATGCTTATCTGCCCGTTCCATTTTACCCAGTCCGTGCCTCCGGCACTCCGCCAGTCCTCTTTGCGGCACCCTTCAACCTGAACTGAATAGTTACCCGGGGAAAGAAGTTTTTCAGGGATATCCGCCGAATACTGAAAATCCTTCGATACGGCGATTTTTTCACCATTAAACAGGTGCTCGATACCGTTATCGCGGATAATGATCTGTGGAAACGGCACCGGCCCGTCTGTACGGAATTTTATCTTGAATTTTTCTGATTTTCCCGATGATTTGTCTGTATTGATATTATCCGGGATGTCAACTGATATGATCTTTGTAAACACCCCGCCGAAATTTTTATTCTCTTGTGATATCGGTCTCATGGTTTGAATACTCCTTTTACAGCAAGTATATGATAATGAGGTGTGAGGTGGCAAGAGCGTTCGGCGTTCAGCGTTCAGAGGTTCAGAGGTTCAGAGGGGTCGGAGGGGTCGGAGGGGAAAGTCGAAAGTGGTGAGTCGCAAGTCACAACAGGAGTGAGAGTTGATCAGAATAAAGACAGAAATTTTAAACGCAGAGTGCGCAAGGTACGCAGAAACGAAATGATAAAAACAGGACGCAAAGTATAAACGCTCTGCGTTTACAGGATGATAATTATAATCAACACTACTGCATGAAACCTGGATTCTTATAAATGCGAAGCGTTCACCCCTTTGCGTCCTTTGCGCCCTCTGCGTTTTAAATTCTTATCCCTGGGTTAGCAAACGGATTTACAGGTAATTATTAGAAATTAAGGACCGGATTTTAACGCAAAGGGCGCAAAGTACACAGAGGAAAAACGCAAAGTTGAAAAAAAACAGAACGTAAAGTATTAATGCGTTTACAGGATGAGAATTATAATCAACGCTACTACATGAAACCTGGATTCTTATAAATGCGAAGCGTTCACCCATTTGCGTACTCTGCGTTTTAAACTCTTATCTTGAGACAGATTTAAAACTGGCTTCATCGGTTGAAGAACCTCTTATCCTCTGAACGCTGAATCCTGAACGCTTAACCTCTGAACCCTCCCCCCTTAGTCCCGCGCAAGGCTCACCACCCTCACACTCCTGCATCCTGCCTCTAAAAGCGCCTCAGTGCAAGCAGAGGTTGTTGCCCCCGTCGTTATCACATCGTCAACCAGTATGATCGTTTTCCCCTTAATAACATTTTTTTTCTTTTCTACTACCGCAAAGGCCCCGCTTACATTTTTCTGTCTGTCTGTTCTGTCAAGCTTGACCTGTGTGCGGGTACGCCTCTTCCGGTACAGGATATCAAAAAGAGGAACTATCCTGGTTTGAAGCTTTCCTTCTGCAAGCACATTTCTCACTCTCTGTTCTGAGTGTCTCTGTGGTAAATTCTCTTCCTCCTCTTCTCTCTTCCTCAGCCCGCAGAAAAGCCCCCTTGCCAGCCATTCAGCCTGATTGTACCCCCGCTTCTTCCTGCGAGCCCAGTGAAGAGGTATGGCGGTGACTATGTCGGCATTTTTCAGAAGAGAATCGGGCAAGGATGATGAAAACAGGGAACCTGTATAAAAGGCCAGCTTCTTCTTGCCACCGTATTTTACATGACGCATTATTTTCTGAACCGTATCATCGTAGTCCAGAAGAGAATAGATGCTTTCAAAGGGATAGTCCCACAAAAGTTCACAGGTGCAGTTTCTGAGATCTTTATTCTGTGAACATCTGGGGCAGCGGTTGCGGTTTTTAAAATTCCCGGCCAGATGATCTTCACATTCATTGCAAAACCATCTGTTATCTACAAGGCGGGGTTTATCGCACAGGATGCAGAGTGGAGGAAAGAAAAAATCCTCAAAACAATAGAGAATCGAGATGAGGATTTTTACATTCATGATAGTTCTGCTTAAACCTGAAAATCACAATTGAATGGAAACCAGTCAACAGATTCAATAAACAGATCTATTCAGAGATTTTTTACTTACTTTACAGCAGCTTCCGATTCCTCTTTATCCGCACCCGGATTTGCCGCCGCTGATGCCGCCGGGGCGATCACTTTGACCGGGGAGGGTTCCTCTTTAAACAGAATATTCTTGAGTATCAGCGATCCAAAGAGGACAAAGAGGATGATACAGTCCACCTGATTGTGGCTCAGCGGCCCCAGGCGCTCATCGGCCCCGTAAACCCTGCTGAAATCGACGATAAACCGGAGTACAGCATAGAGAAGACCTACAAGGTAAAACTGAAAACCGGCGAAAAATTTACGGTTCGATATGAGAAGAATAATGATGGCGATAATAAGCCCGCCTGCAGACTCAAAAAGCTGGGAGGGGTAGAGTCCCGATGCATGGATGTGGTGCTGGTAGCTACCCGCAGGACTCGATGCAGGAAAAGTTGCACTGCATGCACCGCTTGATGCCGCCCCGTAACAGCACCCGTTCAGAAAGCATCCGATCCTGGTGAGAAAAATTCCTATTCCCACACTAGGCGCAATCGCATCGGCGTATGGAAGAAAGGGAACCTTCTTGAGTTTGAAATAAAGGATACCTGCCACGATGGCTCCGATAAACCCCCCGAGCATGACAAGCCCGCCGATTCCTATCGCCCCGTTTTGGAAAGGATTGAAAATCGACATCAAATTTCCGCTGAATTCTTCAAAATGCAGAATAACGTAGTACAGGCGTGCCCCTACGATAGCAGCCAGGATGATCCAGAAACCCATGTCTGCGATAATATCAGGATTGAGTCCGGCTTTTTTTGCGCGGCGGCTTGAGAGCCAGATTCCAACCAGAAACGACAGCGCCAGCATAAAACCATAAGAGTGGATTGGAAAAGAGAACACCTTGAAGAGAACCGGATGCATAATAGCCTTTCTTTTAAATAGGAGGGCTTCTGTGCCTTTTGTACCTAGAGTCTAAGGAATAGAAATACGGTTTGTAATGAATAAAATTAAAATACGAAATAACTGGGAATGGTATTTAAAATTTAAAGAGATTTATTAAGAGATAAAGAGTTTTTGGAAGAGGGCGTCCCCAATATTAAGAATTCTTTAAAATCAGGAGTTTTTGGAAGAGGGCGTTCCCTCTTGCGCTACAGCCCGTCGAAGACGTCGGTCTTCCGCTATCACCCCGTGTTGTCCACCAGTTGTGAAGACAGGTTTGGTCTTCTCATTTGCAAACGCCTTTGCGGCTGCACTGACGAACTGGTGGTAGATTAAAATTTATTGTAGTTTTTAAGATAAAGACGCTTAATATAATGATAATGCCGTTTGTTGGTTTTATTAATTTCACCCCGCCTGTCGGCATCCCGGCTTTGCAAACTGACATTTGGACGGGTAACGTTTATTTTCTCAGTATTTTTCCCTGGAAAAAGAGAGTGACGTGCCGCGGCTTTTCTACTTTCTTACAAAACCATAAAAGCATTTTTTGAAACTCCTGACTTGCGACTTGCTACTTGTGACTTTCACCTACATGCTTGAATTCTTCGAGGCTATAACCAGTTTTAATCTACCACCAGTTCGCCAGTGCGGCTGCAATGTCGTTTGCAAATGTGATTGCCATACCTGCCTTTGCAACTGGTGGACAACACGGGGTGATAGCGCAAGACTGGCGTCTTCGACAGGCTGGAGCGAAAGAGGGGACACCCTCTTCCAAAAGATCTTGGTTAATAATTACTACTTGTATTGGGGACGCCCTCTTCCAGAAAATCCTTATTCTTAAGAATATTAAGAATATTTTGTATTGGGACGCCCTCTTCCAGAATCTCTTTATCAAAATTTAACATCAATATCTATATATCGACCCGTCAGTCCCTACAGCAAAAACGGCCTTTTTATCACCAGAAATAATCACTGCCGATGGTACGAATCCAGCGTGAAAGTTTTCAACATTACTGTTTGCAAATCCGTTTCGTGAAAAGTACAGTTTATCACCTGTTTTATACCATCCTACAGAGCCTGAAAGGATATTCATTATACTTCCTTCGCTTGATGCCTCTGGCAGGGCGACAGTTGTTATTGCAGGTGTCGTAGTGGATGGGAAGTTGACGATCCGTCTGATCTGGACTCCATCGTTTCTACTACTCAAGTCAGCGTACAGAGTATCGGCATTGTTATTATCTGTGAACAATTTCCCGCCACCAGATAAAAGGCTGGTCGAATAAACTTCATAATAGCTCGAAGTACTCGAGATCGGTTGAGTAACACGGGCAATTCCCCCGCTTAAATTGCGGTTGATTAATAAAAATGCCATGGAACTTGTTGACACTGCACTTTGTATTCTCTTTTCAGATAAATTATCATCCAACTGATATGCAACTGTTCCATTTTTATATACAGCATTTTCTTTGTAGGTGAAAATATCCGACCGGTCATCTGCCAGAAATGCACCCCCCCACATGTTATATCCCGGAATTGTATCTGCTTTTAAGCCCGTTGTTGTGTTAAAACTGTAAACGGTAGCGTGCGAATAATCTCCGGTCACGAGCCGGGAATTATTACAAATAAATTCCCCGAGTCCAGTCGATATAGATATTGATGGCATTTCGGTCCAGCTGGGGACGTTACCTAGTACACAACGGTACAAAGATGCATGAGGTGAACTTTCCGGGTAATCAACATATCCTGTAAACAGCGTAAATGAGTCCCGCGCTGCAATACGCGCCCCATTATCATAATACGTGCCTCCACTTCCACTGGCAAAAATCGGGGTCCAGACATGCTGACCGACAGTTGTTTCCCATCCGATAGAAAGTGTATCTGCTGCATCTATGACTTTCAGAGTGCACCGGACTGCCTGGTTGTAACCATATCTGTTAAAATCTGCCAGCCAGCTGATAACGACTCTTCCACTGGAATTTATAACAGCTTTGGCATCTGATGGAACCATTGAGACTTTAATTGATGAATAGGCTTCTTCAGGATCGGTAATTGTAAGTGTATCATAGTAGACGTTACCGATACCGCAGGTACTTTTCATCTGAGAGCCCGTTTTGGATACTGTTGGCTGGTCATTTACCATCGATATTGCAAACCTGAAAGTTCCTGTTGTCGATTCCTGACCGTCAGAGATTCTGAAAGAGAATGAATCCGCTTCTGTTTCCGATCCGTTGTGTGTGTAGGTAAGCCCGGGAGAGGTAAGCTCATCGTAGGTCAGGTTACTTGAGAGTAGAAGGTTAACACCATCTAATTTCAGTGTACCAGTTTTAGTAAGTGCGGTAAAGGTGATTTCAAAGTCATCAGATGAATTGTCGGGATCGGTAAAATCGAGCCGGGAAGTATTGAACCTGCCAACACCTCCTTCCGGAACCGTTAATGCCCTGTTTTTAGAAACAACCGGTGGATCATTTACTGCTGTGACAGTAACGATTATTGATCCGGTATCAAAGAGCGAACCGTCACCAGCCATGAAATTGAATGTGTCTTTACCCGAGAAGTCATCAGCTGGTGAATATGTAATGCGGTTTGCCGGTGATACTGCTATTGCCGCGGTTCCATGGGAGCCCTGTTTTGTAATAGTCCAGCCGCTCAGGGGGGTACCGTCCGGATCTGATCCGGAAAGCGAAAAAGTCACAGGTGTATCTTCGTTTGTCGTGACTGCGGAATCTTTTACCACCGGAGGAAAATTAACGTCGGCGATTGTAATTCGTACCTTGGCGGTATCGCTCCATGTATTGTCGGTTATTTTGACAAAAAAGCTGTCGGCGCCCTGGTAGTTATTTGCAGGTGTAAATGTCAGTGACGGCAGTGTTCCGCTCAGTGTTCCATGGGCCGGATCAGTGATTAAACTCCAGGCAATTGGATCACTGTCAGGTGATCGGGCAATCAGTGTAAATGCTGTTTCGCTGTTCTTTTTTGTTGCTACTGCTGTGTCACGTATTGACGGGAAAGCGTTATAGTCAAGTAAAACAACGAGGCTGTCATGGTTTTTCCGTGATGCATCGTCTATTGCGTGTATGACAATCCGGTTGTTATGGAATGTTGTCAACGTGTCCTTCAGTAAGAACATGCCGGGTGACCCTGTAAGTGGTTTGAGCGTTCCAGCCCATACACCGTTGATAGTCCAATATACACTGTCAATTCCACTGGGGTCATAAATCGAATCTCTGATCTCGATAAAAGGCCCGTTTACAACTGCACCACTGACCGGCCCACTCTTCCGGCTGATTGTTGGAGCTATGGTATCAAGCATGGTTGGGTCATATTTGATATAAAAAGCCATAGTCGTCTTATTGGATCTCAGGGAACTGTCTGTTGCCGTTACCGTTACAGGGTTAAACACGTTCACTGCAAGATCAGTTGCGGAAATTGTCCACGAGTCCCCGGAACCGCGTGATCCCTCAAATGTTTTAGTACCGAAAGTACCTTTGACGGATAAAATGCCGCTTTCATCTGTGCAATCAATCGTTATTGTATAGCTTGATGAGTTGGTGGTTGCACTGTCTTGTGCCGGGACTGCTCTTGTGATTACGGGTTTTATCGTATCATTATCATACCTGACACTTATAACGGCCGTATCTTTATTTGCTGCGTTTGAGGAATCTGTTGCGATAAGTTTTACAGTATGTTTTCCCGCCGTGAGTGGTTTTATTGTACCTGCCCACAAGTCATCTGTACCCGACAGCTTTATCATTGTAAATGGTACTGTATCCAGATATGCTATGCATGAACGTATGCCGCTTTCATCCTTGCAGGTCGCCTTAATATTAAGAGAATCGGCAGCTATGACAGTGTCTGAAAGTGATGAACTGAGAGTGATTACCGGATTTTTGAGATCACTTTTGGTGATAGTCAACCTGATTACGAGTTTACTGGACGCGCCTTTAGTGTCTTTGGCAACTATGCGAACGGTATGTGTACCGGTGTCCTTTTCTGATGGAGTAAAGGAGTATACTGAGCCGGATACCGTATCCCCTGCCGGTTTTCCGGAAGAGAGTGAGAACAGGATAGAATCTTCCTCCGGGTCACTGCATCTATCTTTGAGCTGGAGAGAAATCGGCGAGTCCGGCAGCCCTTCAATTTCAATTGAATCAGAAGTCCAGACTGGCGAATGATTAGACGATATGTTTGTGACTGTAATAACTGCAATTCCGGTATCGGACATAGATGGCGTGTAGCTATCACTGGCAATAAAAATAATTGTATCGGTACCCGTGTCGGCTAAAGTCGTGACCCATTTTAATGTATCGGAAGAAAATGCAGCGTGTTCCGGCTTGCCTACAGCTTTGATCGTGACTGTTTGATCACTATCCGGATCGGTTGCCGAAACAAGCAGCACAACAGTGTCACCAGCCTCGTACTGTGTCGATCCTTTAATTGAAAGTTCAGGACCCTGATTTACCACGGGTCTGCTTACAATGCGAAGCGTACCGGTTGCGACTAAATCGGGTTGACCTTCAATGTACCCTGTTACTTTTATTGCGCGATCTCCGTCTGTCTCGAATGTAACAGGATATGAGATTGTATCGGCCTGGTCTTCCTTTGGCATATAAGTGTCGTTATACTCTATGGAAGAACCTGATGTAACCAGTATTGATATTGAATCAATATATTGAGTAAGGTAAAGGATCATTCCAATGTTTGTTATATTACCAACTGTATCGATAACGATATAATTATTCTGGTCGCCATTGGATGAGTTAAGAATCAATGATACTTCAGCGCTTTTGGGGCCCGGTGGGGGTTGTGGAAGGTCACAATGAAAAAGTATGAATCCAAGAATTAGACCGGCCATTGTTAAAAAACGAACCGACATTGTGTGTTAACTCCTTTTTATTTATTCAATCAGTTTTAATTCGGAAGAAACGGTACGATAAATTAATTATTTGCCACCCGTTATTTTTGTTTTATCCTCAACGGCGGCCTTTCGGTTGAGCGTTCAGCGTTCAACGTTCAGCGTTCAGAGGTTAAGAGGACCACGTGGCCTATGTGGTATAGGGGATTCATTCCTGGCGAAGAATCTGTTAATTTCGTGAGGGCGATATATTAAAATAATAATTGCGGTTTGTTTTTTTTAGCCTCACCCCGCCTGTCGGCACCCCTCTCCTACAGAGAGGGGCTTTGCAAACGAGTATCTTCTTAGTAAACGCTTTTGTTTCTCATTAGTTTTTCCGAACTCTATTTTTCCCCTCTGTGTCCTCTGTGTCTCTGTGGTAAAATCTCTCCCCGTTCTTCCTCTCCGTGCCCTCTGTGTCTCTGTGGTGAGATCTCCCCCTCTCCCCCTCCCGCGCCTCCAAGCCCGGGCACAACTGTAACAATTATATACCTTATATCTCTCAGCAGATTTGACTTGTGATAATATTCGAGGTTTATCTTCACCTTCTTCGGCCAGATTACCTCATCGTTGTATTTTACCGGATTGTCAACACCGGCAAGGATCTTTTCTTCATTGCGGAAGTAAATTGATGCCGGCCCTGTAATTCCGGGCTTAAGCTCCAGAATTTTTCTCTCTTTGCCTGTAAGCTTGTCGGCGTACCCGGGGACATCAGGACGGGGGCCCACAAAAGACATCCTGCCGATAAGAACATTCAAGAGCTGCGGGAATTCATCAAGCTTGTATCTGCGCAGGAATTTGCCCACAGGAGTGATACGGGAATCTGACGCAGCGGTGATACTTCCCTGTTTATCGGACCCAATATACATGGTCCGGAATTTTATGCAGGTGAAGGGTTTGCCGAATTGTCCGATACGGGATTGTTTATAAAAAACCGGGCCTTTTGAGGTTAACTTGACAGCAAGTGCAATAAGTAAACCAAACGGCCAGAGGATAAGCAACCCCGATAGAGCGAAAAAGAGATCAAAGAGGCGTTTGGATATTGATTTTAATTTTTTCTGTTGCATCAGTTATAAGCTAAGCTGCAAAAAAATGCGCGTTGATTTTTACTTCTTACTTTATTTTTTCATTATTCTTCGGACCTCTTCTATATAATATAAATAAGGTTACTTATGTGAATGGTGTAACAGTCGCACTCCATCATTCCAGCGAAGGCCGGAAACCTGTATATGATATTTTGGAAGAGGGTGCCCCAATACAAGTAAAAACAAGAATTTAAGAATAAAGCTCTTTTGGAAGAGGGTGTCCCCTCTTTCGCTCCAGCCTGTCGAAGACGCCAGTCTTGCGCTATCACCCTGTGTTGTCCACCGGTTGTGAAGGCAGGCATGGCAATCACATTTGCAAACGACATTGCAGCCGCACCGGCGAACTGGTGGTAGATTAAAACTGGTTGTAGCCTGGAAGAATTCAAGCATGTAAGGGAAAGTTGCAAGTCGCAAGTAGCAAGTCAGGAGTTAGATAATAAAGGTACATTTTTCCAAGACTGAAAGGGCATGATTCTATTCCTGGATGCCGTTCTTCAACGCATGACGTCCGTAACGGTTGTGCTCAAAAGGTTACTTATGTAAATACTGTAACAACCGAACTCCGTCATTCCTGCGAAAGCAGGAAACCAGACCCAGATATTTTTGAAAGAGGGCATCCCCTCTTGCGCTACAGCCCGTCGAAGACGCCGGTCTTTCGCTATCACCCCGTGTTGTCCACTAGTTGTGAAGGCAGGTATGGCTATCACATTTGCAAACGTCATTACGGCCGCAGTAGCGAACTGGTGGTAGATTAAAACTTATTGTAGCCTGGAAGAATTCAAGCATGTACTGGAAAGTCACAAGTTGCAAGTCAAGAGTTAAGAGTTACAAAGGGTACATTTTTCCATCGCCTGAAAGGACACAATTCTATTCCCGGGTGCCGTTCTTCAACGGCATGACACCCGTAACGGTTGTGCTGAAAGGGTTACTTATGTAAATACTATAACAACCGAACTCCGTCATTCCTGCGAAAGCAGGAAACCATAATGCAAATAATAATCCTTTTTTAGAAATCAAGAATACATGTCTGCCACCAATTACTATTGTCCTATTCCTGGAGGGTGCAACGTGCGTGCCCCCTGTAGGAAATACATGCTTGAGAGACTGGTGCCCGGGGGCCACGCCGTACAGAGCCTTTAGCTCAACATGATCTGAAATCAAAGCGTTAAAATATGCTTCGGACTGAATATGTCCCGGCAATTCTCAGATGGATGCCGTTCTTCAACGGCATGACGTCCGTAACGGTTGTGCTGAAAGGGTTACTTCAATTTTTCAACCTCCTGACTTCCCCCAGCGTAAGTCCTGTAACCTTGCTGATAATTTCATCATTAAGCCCGTTTGCAACCATCTCTTTTACGACTTTTTCGGTTCTGATCACGGCCTTCTTTTTAATCTTCTCCGTGACTCCTTCCCTTTTGCCTTTTTTCTCACCGATCTTAATTCCTTCTTCCCTGCCCTCTTCCCTGCCCTCTTCCCTGCCTTCCTCCCTGCCTTCCTCCCTGCCTTCCTCCCTGCCTTCCTCCCTGCCTTTTCGAATGCCCTCTCTCATGCCCTCAACTGTAGCCTTCTCCAGCCTCTCTTTAATAAGATCCCCAAAAACGTCCTCAATAATATTGGACATTGGATTTTTCTCCTTTTTTAAGATCCGCTTTATACGACCCAGAAGCTTTTTGAGCATTTTTTTTGGTGCCGCTCCCGCCAGATAGGTTATTAACGATAAAAGGTATTCATAAGCCCCTATATCTTCATCAAGCTCCTTAAATATTACGAGTATATCCCCGATTTTCTTCAAAAGTTCAGGGCTGTGAATGTATTTAAGAGTAAGAAAAAGGACCCGCAGATATGGATCTCCCTTTATCTGGTCATCATCCACGGCCTGAAGATCGATAAAGATAAACCGGTGATCTGGAAAAAATGGCTGCCACTTCTGGTATGGAACAAAACGGCAGACCGGTCCCTCACAGGGAATCAAATTCTTTTTGCCATGGCAGATTACCGTGGTAAAAATAACCGGAATGCCTTCACCGACATGTTGCCTCTCGTGGTATTGGAGAACCATGGCGATATTTTTCAGCAGCTGCACGCCTGTCATGGGGTCAGTGTAGCTTTTATGCTCAAACAGAAGGTACACGTGCTCTGGCTTGCCGGGAGTTGAAGCCGCGTAGACGGCATCGGAGAAAAGCTCCTGAAGCTCAGGGTTGATGTGGCTGTCTTTAACCGCTTCCAGTGTTGAAAGATCAATAAGCGCAGACTCTTCGGGGCGAAGGTAGTGCCCGATAAAGCTCTGCACAGTTTGAACCCGGCTGAAAGCGTCTTTAAAAAACTTGTCGTGAGGGTGGGTCAGATTTTTATTGTCCATGCCTCTAAGATACATCGTTCAACGTTCGGTGGTGCTGAAGCCCGCATTAGTGCCCCCAATATAAGCAATAAGCAAGACTAAAGAGCTTCTGGAAGAGGGCGTCCCCAATACAAGTATAAGCAAGAATTAAAGATAAGGAGTTTCTGGAAGAGGGTGTCCCCTCTTTCGCTCCAGCCTGTCGAAGACGCCAGTCTTGCGCTATCACCCCGTGTTGTCCACCGGTTTGTAAAGGCAGGCATGGCTATCACATTTGCAAACACCTTTACGGCCGCACTGGCGAACTGGTGGTAGATTAAAACTGGTTGTAGCCTGGAGGAATTCAAGCATGTAAGGGAAAGTCACAAGTTGCAAGTCGCAAGTCGCAAGCCAGGAGTTTCAAAGGGCGCTTTTTGGTTTTGTAAGAAAGTAACAAAACCGCGGCACATCACCCTTTTTAACTAATAAGAATATTAATGTTACCAGTCTAAATGCCCGTTTGCAAAGCCCCTCTCTGTAGGAGAGGGGTGCCGACAGGCGGGGTGAAGCTAATAAAACCCAAAATGGCAATATCATTAATATTAGGCGTCTTTATCTTAAAAACTACAATATATTTTAATCACTATGGCGTCGCCCTTCGCTGAAATAGGTCAGCCTTTCAGGCTGGTCAGGAATCTTATCCATTTATAGCATCCAGTTCGCCAGTGCGGCCGTAAAGGTGTTGGCAGATGTGATAAAAGTTACCTGCCTCCATAACTGGTGGACAACACAGGGTGATAGCGCAAGACCGGTTTCCTAACCGGGCTGGAGCGAAAGGGGGGACGCCCCCTCCCAAAATCTCTTTATTCTTGTTTATTACTTGTATTGGGGGACGCCTCTTCCAAAAAACTCCTGGTTCTAAAGTTGTTACGCCCCTTCAGTTGTTACGCCCCTTCGGGGCTATGTATCATCCGTCCCATTTACCCGGGGCGTTGCCCCGGGCTATAGAATTATGCACCTTCGGTGCGCAGGATCGGGTGGTGAGCCTTCCCTGCCAGAAATATCTAAAACTGGTTTCAGGCCTCCACCGCAATGACGGAACGCGGTTGTTGCGTAGACCGGGTGGGAGAAAAAGCCCTCCCTGACGGTCAGGCCTCGGAATAGGAAACACAGGGTAAACGCGATCGAAGCGTCTTTTTCCAATAAACTACAATAAATTTTAATCTACCACCAGTTCGCTACTGCAGCCGCAACAGCGTTTGCAAATGTGATTAATTTACCTGCCTTCACAACTGGTGGACAACACAGGGGGATAGCGCAAGACCGGCGTCCGCGCCGGGCTGGAGCGCAAGGGGGGACGCCCCCTCCAAATATCTCTTTACTCTTGCTTATTACTTGTATCAGGGACGCCCCCTCCATGAATCTCTTTATTCTTGTTTATTACTTGTATTGGGGAACGCCTCTTCCAAAAAACTCCTGGCTCTAAAGTTGTTACGCCCCTTCAGGGCTATGTTTCATACGTCACATTTACCCGGGGCGTTGCCCCGGGCTATAGAATTATGCACCTTCGGTGCGCAGGATCGGGTGGTGAGCCTTCCCTGCCAGAAATATCTAAAACTGGTTTCAGGCCTCCACCGCAATGACGGAACGCGGTTGTTGCGTAGACCGGGTGGGAGAAAAAGCCCTCCCTGACGGTCAGGCCTCGGAATAGGAAACACAGGGTAAACGCGATCGAAGCGTCTTTTTCCAATAAACTACAATAAATTTTAATCTACCACCAGTTCGCTACTGCAGCCGCAACAGCGTTTGCAAATGTGATTAATTTACCTGCCTTCACAACTGGTGGACAACACAGGGGGATAGCGCAAGACCGGCGTCTTCGACGGGCTGGAGCGAAAGGGGGGACGCCCCCTCCAAAATTCTCTTTACTCTTGATTATTTCTTGTATTGGGAGCTTTCTCTTTCAAAAAAAAAATAAAAATTAAAATAAAAATTAAAATAAAAAAAACCACACTCACAAAACGAAAACGAAAGTGAGTGTGGTCAATTATTACTTTACCAAAAATAATCTGTGTTATTCAGGCTTAATAGTTCTCTGTTCTTACTTCAAAGAAACTTTTTGGATGTACGCAAACAGGACAAATCTCAGGAGCTTTCTTACCCATTACAAGATGTCCACAGTTGCGGCATTCCCACATCGTTTCCTCTGCTTTTTCAAATACCTTCTGCATCTCGATATTTTTAAGAAGCGCACGGTATCTCTCCTCGTGAGCCTTCTCAATTTTTGCAACCATCCTGAACTGAACGGCAAGAGCAGTAAAGCCCTCAGCTTCAGCATCCTTTGCAAATCCCTCATACATATCAGTCCACTCATAGTTTTCGCCATCGGCAGCATGAAGCAGGTTGGCAGCTGTATCACCAAGCTCGCCAAGAGCCTTAAACCACAGCTTCGCATGTTCTTTTTCATTATTTGCAGTTGCTTCAAATATTGCGGCAATCTGCTCGAAGCCTTCTTTTTTTGCGACAGATGCAAAGTAGGTGTATTTGTTTCTTGCCTGTGACTCACCGGCAAATGCGGCCGCCAGATTTTTTTCGGTTTTGGTTCCTTTGATATTCATAGTTTCATCTCCTTTGTTTATATGGTTTGGTTTTGCTCTTTTGATCTTCAATAATAACTTTTGCGCGGCCTCCAAAGGAAAGTCCTTCGATGGATTATCAATCATTGTTTCCAGTAAACTTCTCACCTCATCGCTCTGAGGAAGCATGAAGCCCGATTCTCTAAGTAAATCTTCGGCCATAAGCCTGCTGGATTTTGAAATTGCCTCTGCCAATTGACGGGTAACAGCGCTGTCACTCGATTCAGATATACCAGCGGCGATACTTTCCTGAAGAGTCTTGCTTTGGGATAATGAACGCAAGGCGTTTACTACACTATCCTTCTTTGGCTGTTGCGGCGGATAGTCATCAGGAATAAGTGAAATCGCTCCGGATGGACAGGCGTCTACACATATTCTGCAGCCCTTTAAACACTTGCTTACATCAATTATACTGTTTTCAGTATCCGTCGCCCCTGTTGGGCAAACATAAAGGCACATACAGTCTTTTGTACATAATCTGATGTTTCTCACAGCCGGCATGGTTTTACCTCCTTCCTATCTGCGAAATTTTGTAGCCGGGCACTTTGCACACAGGACAAATTTCCGGCCGGTCATTGCCTACGTAGACAAAACCGCAGATATCACAAACAAAAATCTTCGTATTTTCGAGCATTGAATCGCCCTCTTTGGCATATCTGTCAAAAAGAGATCTCAACATCCTGCTTACCTTTTCACTCCAGACAAGTGACCTTAATGCCCCCCGGTCTGCTTGTGCCGATGCAACAGCAAAAGCATCGGGAAATCCCTCTGCGAGATCTGTCTTTAAAAGCCCTGATGCATCATCGAGCGTCTTCCCGCTTTGTACCGGAACCTTGCTTTTGTAGTAATCGGCAAGCTGGTTAAACAGATCCATTTCTTCATTGAGGTGTTGTTTCTCACAGCCCTTTGCAAGGTTGGAACATAATGCACTGAGTTCGCCTGATGAAAGTTCCCTCAGGTTTTCAAACTCTTCATCCTGCGAAGCTGCGGTTTCTGCCGCCACTTTAGCAACAGTTGCCTGTTCTTTCTCCTCCTCAAATGCCGACTTTGGCGCACCACACAATGGACAGACAAAATCATGGGGAATATCCTCCCACTTTGTTCCCGGCGCGATACCTTTTTCCGGTACCCCAACGGCTTCATTGTATGTGAAGCCACAGATTGAACACTTGTATATACTCATTGGGCCTCCTTTTTCCATTCATTACTATTACCTGGCTTAAGCACCTGTTTTCATTTATTCACAGGGAGGAAAACCACCCGTACTTTTAAAAGATTGATACTGTTTAATAAAAGGGAGTTACTCCAGGGAACCCTGAAGAATTGATGAACGCCCGGATAAATAAGTAAAATAGTTTAATCAAAGCAATAATACCATAAAGGGCACGACGTTGTCGATATTCGAAGTAGTACAAGCAATTCTACTTACCTGGTTGTTGTTATAATATTACGCTACCGATCACCCGGGGCACCTTGTCGAAGGGCCACGGCTGGCACTATCATAAGAAAAAAGATTTTCTGGGAAGAGGGCGTCCCAATACAAGTAATGAAGAAAATTAAGGAGTTTCTGGAAGAGGGTGTCCCCTCTTTCGCTTCAGTCTGTCGAAGACGCCAGTCTTGCGCTATCACCCCTTGTTGTCCACCATTTGTGCAGGCAGGAATGATAATCACATTTGCAAACGTCGTTGCGGCCGCACTGGCGAACTGGTGGTAGATTAAAACTGGTTGTAGCCTGGAAGAATTCAAGCATGTAGGGGAAAGTCGCAAGTCACAAGTCACAAGTCGCAAGTCAGGAGTTCCAAAGGGCGCTTTTTGGTTTTGTAAAAAAGTATCCCGTCCAAATGCCATTTGGAAAGCCCCTCTCTGTAGGAGCTGTAGGAGAGGGGTGCCGACAGGCGGGGTGAGGCTGGGAAAACCAACAAACAGCAATATCATTAATATTAAGCGTCTTTATCTTAAAAACTACAATAAATTTTAATCTACCTACAGTTCGCCAGTGCGCCTGCAACAGCGTTTGCAAATGTGATGAATCTACCTGCCTTCACAAATGGTGGACAACACAGGGGGATAGCGCAAGACCGGCGTCTTCGACGGGCTGGAGCGCAAGGGGGGACGCCCCCTGCCAGAATCTCTTTACTCTTGTTTATTATTTGTATTAGGGACGCCCTCTTCAAAAAAAACTCCTGGTTCTAAAGTTATTACGCCCCTTCAGGGCTATGTGTCAGCCGTCACATTTACCCGGGGCGTTGCCCCGGGCTATAGTATTATGCACCTTCGGTGCGCAGGACCATGTGGTGAGCCCCTTGCCAGAAATATCCAAGCCTGGATTCCGGCCTTCGCCGGAATGACGGAGTGCGGCCGGTACGTCATCCACGTAAGTAACCTTTTTAGCACCACCGTCACGGATGTCATGCCGTTGAAAAACGGCATCCATCTGAAAATTGCCAAGTACTGAGAAGATGGATTCCTGCTTTCGCAGGAATGACGGAACGCGGTTGTTGCGTCATTCACAAAAGTAATCTTTTATCACAACCGTAAATGTATAAAATCGTATTTTTCCTAAAAACTACAATAAATTTTAATCACCAGGGCGTCGCCCTTCGCTGAAATAGGTCAGCCTTTCAGGCTGGTCAGGAATCTTATCCATTTATAGCATCCAGTTCGCCAGTGCGGCCGCAACGTTGTTTGCAAATGCGATAGCCATACCTGCCTTCACAACCGGTGGACAACACAGGGGGATAGCGCAAGACCGGTTTCCTAACCGGGCTGGAGCGCAAGGGGGGACGCCCCCTCACAGAATCTCTTTACACTTGTTTATTACTTGTATTGGGAACGCCCTCTTCCAAAATCTCCTGGTTCTAAAGTTGTTACGCCCCTTCAGGGCTATG
>Ga0209723_1003901_pt1 | contig 17331 bp, 10 predicted proteins | sample BiotimSIPDNA_2_FD_185750 | JGI IMG/M metagenome (GOLD analysis project Ga0209723, IMG submission 185750) | Anaerobic biogas reactor microbial communites from Washington, USA - Biogas_R2 time_0 SIP DNA (SPAdes) (version 2) | ecosystem: Engineered > Bioreactor > Anaerobic > Unclassified | place... | reverse complement strand
AGACTGATGCTGCACTTGATGAAGCTAATTCTAAAAAATATGGCAACATGCTTGAGAATCTATCCGACTATTCTCAGTTAATCGTAGTAACTCATAATAGAGAGACAATGACTCGGGCTGAGGTTCTTTACGGGGTGACAATGAGCGCTGAAGGAGTTTCCAAGTTGTTATCTATTAAGTTTGAAGAGGCGACAGGTTACGCAAAATAAAAATAAGAAAAAATAAAAAATCTCCCTACGGGAGATTTTTTAGCCTCAAGTATTCTACTAAAGTCAAACCAGAATCTTTTACTTCACAAGCTATGTCTTTTCCGACATAACGATAATGCCACGGCTCATATTTATAGCCTGTTGTCTCATCTTTTCCATAAGGGAAGCTCATAATAAAACCATAAAGGTGAGCATTTTCTCTTAACCATAAATCCTCGGGGGTATTATCAAAATTAATACTAGCAGAAGCAAAATTAATAGAATTACCGGATAAATCTACAGTTGTACCCAATTGGTGTTCTGAATAACCAGGTTTGGCGACTGACTTTTTAGGGTCAGGATTATTTTTTAGGGCGTTCTTATATAAATTCTCTTGATAATTATAATCTCTAAAGGCTGAAGTAACCTTAATTGAAAGACCTACTTCTTTGGCTGATTCAAACATTAAAGTTAAAGATTTTTTTACTTCTTGAACTAGACATATATCTTTTCTTGTAGATATTTCACCAAGCGAAACTAAATCTCTAGGTGTGTAATTTATATCAGGCAATCCATTTTCTTGATCCAGAGCTAAAAACATCAGATTCTCATAATCTTTATCTGGCTTAGGACAACTAGAGTGAATTATTTCTTCTTTGTCTTTAATTTCTTCGTCTTCAAATAATCCCTCTGGCTGATATTTTTTATTTAGAATACTAGTCATTTTTTTAGCTTCACTTAGCTCTTTGTCTTCAAAGGTTAGCATATATATCATACCGCGCATTGTCTCTTTTGAAAAATGTTGGTCAAAAATAAAGTTACCCAAAGAATAAATTATAGTCTTTCCTTCATATATCTCTATGTCTTGTTCAACATGGGGGTGGTGACCAATTATAATATCAGCTCCAGCATCTATCGCTAGGTGGGCTAATTTCTCTTGTCTTTCATTGTGCACTGGTTTATATTCTTCGCCAAAATGAATTGAGACTATTAGAAAATCACAATCCTCTTTTGCTCGGCTTATTATAGAGGAATAATTAGGGTCACTGGCCAGCAATATACCACTTCTTTCTTCTGTTGCTTCCATCCAATTTGGACCAACATCAGAAAAACCAATAAAACCAAAACGAATACCATTTTTCTCTATAATGGCTGGGGTTTCAGCCAAAGCTTTATTTTCTCCAGCCCCGGTAAATAAAATATTATAATCTTTCAGGTTGATTAAAGTGTCGTTAAAAGCTTTAACATTCCAATCACCGATATGATTATTGGCAAAAGATAAAACATTGAAACCGGCTTCTTTTAGGGCGGGTAAGACGGCCTTATTAAAACGAAAAGAATATTTACTGCCGACATTATTGCCGTTTTCTGAGATTGGTCCTTCTAAGTTACCAAACAAAATATCAGCCTCTTTTAATTCCGGAACGTTTTTGAAAAGCTCCGAAAAATCACCCCCGAAATTTTTATTGACCGAACTCTCAACTCCACGAGCCAGCATCATATCACCAACAAAATAAACTTTTGTAATGACGGGTCCCTTGTCTTTGGTTTTTTCTTGTCTAGGTTCATCTCTTACAGACCACTCGTCTTGTCTTGTTGTAATTATTTTTAGACTAATCAGTCCAGCTAAAATAACTGTCATTAAGCCTAAAATAATTATTAAAAAATTGTTATTCTTTTTCATCTTATTTTATTTCGTAATCTATGGTTTTTTTATTTAGATTAGCGTCTTTAACTCTAAATTTTATTTTATCACCAATTCTATATTTTTTCTTTTTCTTTTGGCCTAAAATAGACATACCTTTTTTATCAAAAACATAATAGTCATCACTTAGATTCCTAACAGAAATTAAGCCCTCGCATTTTGTTTTATCTTCCTCAACAAATAGTCCCCACTCTGTTACGCCGGTAATTGTTCCTTCAAATTTTTCTCCAATTCTACCCGACATATACTCTACCTGTTTGTATTTAATAGAACTTCGTTCGGCTTCACTAGCTTCTTTTTCTCGCAAGGAAGAATCAAGACAGATTTTTTCATACAGATCCCAGTGCTTTTTTTCTATTTTTCTTTTTTCTAAATACTCAAAGAGCAGACGATGAACAACTACATCGGGATAACGCCTGATAGGTGATGTAAAATGAGTGTAATATCTAAAACCTAAACCAAAGTGGCCGATATTTTTAGTTGAATAATTAGCCTTAGCCATTGACCTAATAACCATACTCCCGATAGTATTTTGAAGCGGATGACCGTTTAGCTGCCTCATTAAATTATTGATTTCTTCGGCTGAGATATTTTCACCCTGAGTATTAATTTTGTAGCCAATCTTTTTTAAGAAATATTTAAGGTCATCAATTTTTTCTTTATTAGGTAAATCGTGAATACGATAAAGAAAAACTCCAAAATCTTTTTGTTTATTTTTGTCAGAAATAGTTTCAGCTACTAGGCGATTTGCCAAAAGCATAAACTCTTCAATCATTTTATTAGATTGCCCTCGTTCTTTAATGCTAACGGAAAGGGGGTAGCCATTTTCGTCTAGTTTAAATCTAACTTCATCTTGCTCAATTATAATAGCCCCTTTTTCAATTCTCTTTTTCAGTAATTTCTGGGCTATTTGATTAAGTGTTTTAAGTTCATAAAAATAAGGCCCTTTTTTATCATTAATAATTTTTTCAGCATCTTCATAGCTAAATCTTTTATTAGAATTGATAACTGTTCTTCCGAACCATTTCTTGTGAACAATCCCATTTCTATCAATTAGAAAGACGGCTGAAAAAGTTAGACGGTCAACTCCTGGCTTTAGGCTACAGAGGTCGTTAGATAATTCTTCAGGTAACATTGGTATTGTTCTATCAACTAAATAAACCGAAGTCCCTCTTTTTTGGGCTTCTTTATCAAGCAGACTACCATTTTTTAGATAATGCGAAACATCAGCAATATGGATTCCAACTTCAAATAAATTATCTGAAATCTTAGAGAAAGATATGGCATCATCAAAATCTTTTGCATCCACAGGGTCAATAGTGAAAGTATTTGTCTGCCTAAAATCTCGTCTATTTTTGGTGTCTTTTTCTTGTATTCCGTTTTGGGTAATCTTTTCTGCTTCTTTGACGACTTCTTTTGGAAATGTAGCATTGAATCCTTTTTCTAGAGCAATTGCTTCCATCTCAGCATCATTTTCTCTTGGCTTACCAAGTATTTTATTTATTTCACCAATTGGGGGAGTTTGCATGTCTGTCCAGTCGGTAATTAAAGCAAAAACTTTTTGACCAGTTTTAGCCCCAGCAAGTTTATCTTTTGGAATTATAATATTGGAATACATTTTAGGGTCACTTGGTATAAGAAGATAAGTTTCTCCTTCTTTTTCTAATACTCCTGCAAAACCAACCTTAGAACGACGGATTATTTTGGTGACCTCGCCTCGTAAGGCCTCGTCTTTTTTGTGAGGGAAGATAAAAACAGAAACACTATCTCCTTGGCAGGCTGTCTTAAGAAAACCATGTTCAATCTCAACAGAAATATCGGTCCCTTTTACCCGAACTGTCCCTTTACCCTTAGGAGATATGTTAATTATTCCTTCTATGTTACTTTCTTTTTTCATTCGCTGATTATAGCATTTCAACCTCTATATTTCTACCTCTCTACCTTGATTGATTCTCGGCTTTGTGGTAAGATTCTCTACATGTTAAAAATAAGATTACAAAGAACAGGGCGCAAAAATAATCCAGCTTTTCGGATTGTTTTAACTGATTCAAAAAATGCGGCCAAGAGTGGAAAATTTAAAGAGATTTTAGGCTCTTATGATTTAAAGAAAGGGGAGATAATTATCAAAGAAGATAGAATTAAACATTGGATGGGGGTTGGGGCTCAAACTTCAGATACTGTCCACAATTTCTTGGTAGACAAGAAAGTGATTCAATCAAAAAAGAAAAATGTTTTACCAAAGAAATCTCCAACAACAAAGAAAAAGACTGCTAAGAAATCATAAAATAACCCCTTGATAAAAGGGGTTATTTATATTGCCAGAATTGTGTATTTTATGATACAATTAAAAAGTGTAGTTTGTAGTCGATACACTACCGAAATTAAGAATAACGCTATTAAAAGTATATTATGGCAGACGATAAAGCATTTTTAGAATACGTAGTTAAAGCATTGGTTGATAATCCCAATGATGTTAAAATCGACCGAACGGTTGATGAAATGGGTGTCCTTATAACAATGACTGTTAATAGGGCAGATATGGGTAAGATTATAGGACGACAAGGTAATACAGCAAAAGCAATCCGAACACTTCTTCGTGTTATCGGGATGAAGAATAATGCTCGTGTTAATTTGAAAATAAACGAACCAGAAGGGGGCAGGGAAGAACAAGCACCAAGCACTTCTGAAACAAGTCAATCAGAATCAACAAGAGTAGTTGATGATGCACTAGAAGACTTAAAAGGAATATAATTTTGAAATAAGAAAAACCTAGACACCGTCTAGGTTTTTCTTATTATGTCTAGTCTAAAAAGGTCTGACCTTTTCAATTAGTGGTTAGTTCACCCTCGCCTCGCTCCAAAGATTATTGCTTCAAAAAACACGGATATTTCAGTGCTCTGAAATTCCTATGCTCGCGCCGTCGCGCTCCGCAATGTTTTTTGGAACAACAATCTTTTACGCTCGGCTAGTAAGCCACGGAAAGAATAGTTCCACAAAAGAGGCTAGCTCGAGCGACGGCGAAGAGTCTTTGAGCAAAATTTTTAGCAAAAAATTTTGCGTACTCTTTTGTGGAAGCTATTCTTGGAGTGGGCTGTAGTAACCTTATAGCGAGGTGAAGTAAAAAGGGTCGGACGATTTCTTTTGTGTCGTTCTTTGTATATAATAGACTATATGAATTTTTATATTATTACGCTTTTTCCGGAGATGTTTGATTCTTATTTAAAAGAGTCTATTTTGGGGCGAGCCATAAAAAACAAGATAATTAAGGTTAAATTTATAAACCCGAGAAAATTTGTTTCGGGTAAATATAAAAAGAAATGGCCTGATGGAAATATTTCGGCTCAAGTTGACGAAAGGCCATATTCTGGTGGTCCAGGCATGGTTATGATGGCGGATCCCATAATTAAGGCAGTGGAATCGGTTACTGAGAAGAAAAAAGGGAAGTTCTTAATAATTAATTTTAATCCACGAGCAGAAAAATTTACGACAGTTACAGCTAAAAAGATTTCTAAAAAATACGATAATGTTGTTTTGATCTGTGGTCGCTATGAGGGGGTTGATGCTCGGGTTGATAAGATTTTGAGAACAAGGAAGTATTCAATTGGCGATTATGTTTTAACTGGGGGAGAAATACCAGCCATGGTTTTAATTGATAGTATCTCAAGACAGATTAAGGGAGTTTTGGGTAATTTTGATTCTAGGGAAGAAGAAAGAATATCAACTGACGAAGTTTATACTCGCCCAGAAGTTTTAGAGCATAATGGTAAGAAATACAGAGTCCCAAAAGTCCTACTTTCCGGAAATCACCTAGAAATTAATAGATGGAAGAAAAGATAATATGTGTGGAAAAATATAGTTGACAAGAGCTTTTTAATAGTATATACTTTTGCCCAGATTGAAAGATTGAGTTGTGGATAATCAATCTCTAATTTTAACTAAACTCGTGTCAAAAAATAACGAAATTTAGCATTATCATTTTATTACAATAAGGGACAAAACCTTAGTTTTTTTGTTTTCTATAATCAATAAGATAAGCTAATATAAATATCCATAACTCTATCTATTGGTATTTATATCTCGGGTTTATTTTCCCATGTCTTGTTGGTTATACCAATTTTTATGAAAAAAAATACCACACTAGAAAAAAAGTATTTTAGTAAATACAAAAAACCACTTATTCCGTTTCCTAATTTAATAGAAAATCAATTAATTTCTTTTAGTTGGTTTGTTGAAGAGGGTATTAAAGAAATTTTTAAGGAATTTTCTCCAATTCAAGATTACTATGAAAAAAAGTTTCAGTTAGATTTCACCTCTTTTACTTTATCTGAACCAAAATGCAGTGAGCTACACTCTAAAGAGAATAAATTAACTTATGAAGGAAGTTTGACTGCTCGAGTTAAACTTTTAAATAAATCTCTCGGGACCACTAAGGAGCAAGAGATTTTTATGGCTGATATTCCTTTGATGACCAAACATGGAACTTTTATCATCAATGGTGTTGAAAGAGTTATCGTTCCTCAATTATCTCGAAGTTACGGAGTTTTCTTTACTGAGCAGGAGATTAAAAGCAGAAGATATTTTGGGGCTAAAATTATTCCAGCTAGAGGTGTTTGGATAGAGATTGAATCAGATACTGACGGAGCTATTTATGTCAGAATAGACAAGAAAAGGAAGTTTGCCGTCACTTCATTTTTGAGAGTTTTGGGCTTGGAAAAAGAAGCTGATATCATAAAGGCTTTTAAGGGTAATGATCAAGCTGAAGAAGCCATTAAAAAAACTTTAGAGAAAGATTTATCTAAAGAGGCAGAAGATTCTTTTATAGAAATATATAAGCGTTTACGAGACGGTGATCTAGCTACCCCAGAAGGAGCAAAAGAGTTTATTAGCTCTTTGTTCTCAGCCGAAAGATATGATATTTCTCCTGTTGGAAGATTTCGTTTCAATAAAAGATTTGATAAGAAAATGGACGAAGCAGAGTTGGAAAGAAGAACAATTTCTGCGGATGATTTAGTGACTATTATAGAAAATATTGTTGCCCTAAATAATAATCCCGAGGCTCAAGCTGATGATATTGATCATTTAGGACAACGCCGAGTTAGATATGTCGGTGAAATGCTACAGAAAAAGTTTCGTACCGGTATGTCTCAAATCAAAAGAAATATTCAAAACCACATGTCCACAATAGACACGGGGACTACTTTACCAATTCAAATAATAAATCAAAGACCACTACAAGCTAGGATTAAAGAGTTCTTTACGACCAACCAGCTCTCTCAATTTATGAACCAAGAAAATGTGATGGCTGAGATTGAGCACCTAAGAACCCTATCGGCCTTAGGCCCTGAAGGTTTAACTCGTGAAAGAGCCGGCCTAGAAGTTCGTGACGTTCACACTTCTCACTACGGGCGAGTTTGTCCAATTCACACCCCAGAAGGACCAAACATCGGGTTAATTTTGCACCTTGCCACTTACGCTAGGATAAATGAATTTGGAATTATTGAGACTCCTTATGTGGTGGTTAAAAATGGAAAAATTACAAGCGAAGTTGTTTATCTAAACGCCTTAGAAGAAGAGAAATATAATATCACACACGCTGGTGTTAGAGTTGATGAAAATGGAAATATTTTAGATGAGGAAGTAGAGGCTAGGGTTAAAACTGTTCCCAGTATTATAAACAGAAAGGAAGTAGAGTTAATTGATGTTGTGACGAACCAAGCTTTTTCTCTCGCCACATCAATGATTCCATTTCTAGAGCACGATGATGCTCACCGAACACTGATGGGATCAAACATGCAGAAACAAGCCTTACCTTGTGTTTTACCAGAAGTGCCGTTAGTCGCAACAGGAATAGAAGAATTAGCGGCTCGAGACTCTGGACGATTAGCTGTCTCAGAGGTTAATGGAGTAGTTTCTTATGTTGATTCTAAGAAAATAGTTGTTAAAGACGATAAGGGTAAAGAACATCCTTATGATTTAATTAATTTTTCCAGAACAAATAATTTCTCAATCTTACACCAAAGACCAAGTGTTAATTTAGGAGATAAGGTTAAAAAAGGAGACTTATTAGCAGACACTAGTACAACAGCTGATGGTCAAATAGCCTTAGGGCAAAATGTCTTAGTTGGATTTATGTCTTGGAACGGAGCCAACTATGAGGACGCTATTGTTTTATCTGAAAGGCTAGTAAAGCAAAGTAAGTTTACCAGTATTTATGTTACGGAGTTTGTTTGTAATGTTAGAGACACCAAACTTGGACCAGAGATTACCACTCGTGATATTCCTAATGTTGGAGAAAATAAATTAAAAGATTTGGATGAAGATGGAATAATCGTTGTTGGAGCAGAGGTTAAAGAAAACGATATTTTAGTTGGTAAAATAACTCCAAAAGGAGAAACAGAGTTAACTCCAGAAGAAAGACTGCTTCGTTCTATCTTTACTGAAAAAGCTAGAGATGTTAAAGATTCATCTCTTCGCCTAGAGCATGGAAAGCAAGGAAGAGTCATAGGAGTTAAAGTCTTCTCTCGAGAGACAGGACATAATCTAGAATCTGGAATTATTAAAAGAATTATTGTAGAAATTGCCCAATTAAGAAACATCTCAGTTGGAGACAAGCTTTCAGGTCGTCACGGAAACAAGGGAGTTATTTCAACTATTTTACCAGAAGAAGAAATGCCATTTATGGCCGATGGAACACCAATTGATATTGTCTTAACGCCACTTGGGGTTCCTTCTCGTATGAACTTAGGTCAGATATTGGAAATGCACTTGGGTTATGCTGCTCACACTTTAAATTATCAAGCTATCGTACCTCCATTTTCTTCGGCAACAATAACAGAAATAGAAGATGAATTAGAAAAAGCTGGAATGCCTAAAAATGGTAAGGTTACTCTTTATGACGGAAGAACTGGAGAACCATTTGAGCAAGATATAGCCGTTGGATATATGTATATGCTCAAACTTCACCACATGGTGGAAGATAAATTACACATGAGATCAATCGGTCCATACTCTTTGATCACTCAACAGCCACTTGGTGGAAAAGCTCAAGGCGGAGGACAAAGATTCGGAGAAATGGAGGTCTGGGCACTTGAAGGTCATGGGGCAGCCTATACTTTGAGAGAGATGCTAACAGTCAAATCTGATGATATTGATGGTCGTTCAGCAACTTTTGACGCAATAATTAAAGGAAATCCAATTGGTGAGCCCAATATACCGGCCTCGTTTAATGTTCTATTAAGCTACCTAAGAGGGTTAGCTTTAGATGTTGAATTAATTAAAAAGTCTAAAAATAATTAAAATCTTAAGTAGCTAAAAACATTATGAAAACATTTGATACAACAAATTTTAACGCCATCTCTCTTAAGCTAGCTTCACCTGAAGCAATAAGAGAGTGGTCTTTTGGGGAAGTCACTAAGCCAGAGACGATTAATTATAGAACCGGTCGCTCTGAAAGAAATGGTTTATTTGACGAAAGAATATTCGGGCCAGAAAAAGATTATGAGTGTTATTGCGGAAAATACAGAAGGATTAGATATAAAGATATTATCTGTGAGAAATGTGGAGTTCAGGTTACCCGATCAATTGTTCGTCGAGAGAGGATGGGACACATTGAATTAGCTAGTCCAGTTGCTCATATTTGGTTCTTAAGAGGAGTTCCTTCCCGAATGTCTATATTGCTTGGAGTTTCTATTAGTGACTTAGAAAAAGTTATCTATTTTGCTGGTTATATAATTACTAAAATATACCCAGAAGAAAAAGAAACAATCATCAAAAATCTAGAAAGTGAATTTAAGTCAAAAATTAAGGCTACAGAGAAAGAAGAAGACAAAGAAAAACTTAAAGAACTTTTACTTAATGCCAAAAGAGAAATAAACGAAATAGTTCCAGGAAAGGTTTTAAACGAAATTGCCTATCATCATTTTGGTTTGAAATACGGTAGTTGTTTTGAGGCTAGTATCGGAGCGGAAGCCATATTCTCTCTATTTAAAGAGATGGACTTGAAGGCCATTGAGAAAGAAGCAGAAAAATCACTTGAGAAAGCTTCCAGCGTTGAAAAAGAAAAATTAGAGAAAAAATTATCTTTAGTTAGATCAATGATTAGGTCTAATTTAAGACCAGAGTGGATGTTCTTAACAGCTATCCCTGTTATTCCTCCAGCCTTAAGGCCAATGGTGGCTCTTGATGGTGGGCGACACGCAACTTCAGATTTAAATGATTTATATCGTAGAGTTATAAACAGGAATAATCGTTTGAAAAAACTTATGGAGATTGGAGCCCCTGATGTTATCTTAAGAAATGAAAAGCGTATTTTGCAAGAAGCAGTTGATGCTTTGATTGATAACTCAATCGCTAAACAAAATGATTCTCAAGCTGTTTCTTCTTCTCAGAAAAGAGCCCTGAAGTCTTTATCAGATAACCTTAAATCTAAACAAGGTTTATTCCGTCAAAACTTGCTTGGTAAACGAGTAGATTACTCTGGTCGTTCAGTTATTGTTATTGGACCAAAATTAAAATTAAATGAATGTGGTTTACCAAAGCATATGGCTCTAGAGCTGTTTAGACCATTTGTTATCTCTAAAATATTAGAAACCGAATTAGCCTTTAATATTAGAGGAGCCAATCGTTTGATTGAAGAAGGAGTGCCAGAAGTTTGGGCTATTCTTGAAGAAGTTATTCAAGGTAAATATGTTCTTCTAAACCGTGCTCCAACATTGCACCGACTTGGGATCCAAGCATTTAATCCTGTTTTAGTTGAGGGTAACGCGGTGCAAATTCATCCGCTTATCTGTGCTGGATTTAACGCTGACTTTGACGGAGACCAAATGGCTGTTTATTTGCCCCTATCTATAAAAGCTCAATCTGAATCAAGAGATTATATTGCTTCAAACAAAAACTTGTTGAACCCTCAAAACGGCTCACCGATTGTTTATCCAAAACTAGACATAGTCCTTGGCTGTTATTGGATGACGAAGTTAATTTCTGGAGAGAAAGGTGAGGGGATGATTTTCGCTTCACCCAATCAAGCCATTACAGCTTTTGACCTTGGGGTTATATCACTTCGAGCTAAAATTAAAGTTTATGGTGGCGATAGTGAAAGATATAAATCTTTTGGACAAGAACCATTTGAAACAACAGTTGGAAAATTATTCTTCAACAGTATTTTCCCTGATGATTTCAATTATGTTGGGGAAGAAATAACAGTTAAAAGGATGACACTTTTAGTTGAGGAATTAATTGCTCGTTACGGTATAGATTTAACTCCTCCTATTTTGGATAAAATAAAAGATTTTGGTTTTCGTTACTCAACATATTCGGGGGTAACTTGGTCTATTGATAATGTTTGTGTTCCGAAAGAAAAAGAAAGCATCGTAAAAGACCATAAAGAGCAAGAGAAAAAAGTTAAGAATCAATACGAAGATGGATTATTGTCAGACGATGAAAAGAGACAAAAAGTTATAGAAATATGGGAGCACGCCAGGAAGGAAATAGAAAAAGCAATTCCAAACGCTCTAGAAGAAAATGGTCCAACTAGGAACTTAATAGACTCAGGTGCCCGAGGAAACACTAGCCAGTTAACACAAATGTGTGGGATGAAGGGTATTATTACCAATACGGCGGGAGAGCAATTAGATTTCCCAATTATTCCTTCTTATATTGAAGGTTTAACCCCGCTTGAGTATTTCGTTACTACTCACGGAGCCAGAAAAGGAACAGCTGACACTGCTTTAAACACAGCTAAAGCCGGATATTTGACTCGTCGTCTAGTTGATGTGGCTCAAGATGTTGTTGTTACTGAAGAGGATTGTGGAACTAAAAAGGGGAAGAAAGTCGTAGCAGTAGATGGTTCTTTTGCCAAATATATCTTTGGAAGAATCTTAGCTGAAGACATAAAAGATAAAGACGGTAAAGTTTTATTCAAGCGCGGGGATTTAATAAACAAAGAAGATTCTATTTTCTTAGAGAAAGAGGGAATAACAGAAGCAATAGTTAGAACTCCTTTGACCTGCGAAACAACCCATGGTGTTTGCCAGAAATGTTATGGATTAGACCTGGGAAGAAATCAATTGATAGACATTGGACAAGCTGTTGGGATTATTGCCGCTCAAGCTATTGGTGAGCCAGGAACACAGTTAACATTAAGAACCTTCCACGCTGGAGGAGTTGCAAATGTAGATATCACGACTGGTCTGCCTAGGGTTGAAGAAATTTTTGAAAGAAGAACTCCAAAGAGCCCTGCTATCATATCAGCCTCTGATGGAGAGGTTGTTGATATTACTGAAAATACAAGGGAAAGGATTGTTAAGGTTTTGTCTGACTTAAAGGTGGATAATAAAGCAGGGGGCAAGAAGGGTAATGAGATTGAATATTCAATTCCTCTAAAACACCAAATCTTTGTTAAAATTGGTGACCATATTAAGAAGGGTCAAATTATGACAGACGGTTCAGCTGATATTAGAGAAATAGTTAAATATGGAGGCAAGGAAGCTGCTGAAGACTATATTGTTAGTGAAGTTAATAAAGTTTACGATCTGCAAAGCGCCTCCATCTCTCGTAAACACCTAGAGATAATAATCAGACAGATGTTCTCTCGTAAAAAGATAAAGAATCCGGGAGATTCAAGTTTTTCTCCAGGTGAAATAGTTGAAAATGTTGAACTAGTTGAAGAAAATGAAAGAATAGAAAAAGAGGGAGGCAAGAAGGCCGAAGGAGCCACTATCGTTTTGGGTATATCAGAAGTTGCTTTGACCACAAAGAGTTGGCTATCTGCTGCTTCTTTCCAAAATACTAATAGAGTCTTAATCAGTAGTGCTGTTCAAGGAGGAGTTGATGAGCTAAGAGGACTCAAGGAAAATGTTATCATTGGAGGTTTAATCCCAGCGGGTTCTGGTTTTGGGGTGCCAAGAAAAACCAAAGAAGATAATGATGAAGAAATAAAAGAAGAAAATTGGGCCGATAATTAGCACAGCTTTAAAAAAGAATAGATATGAACTCATCTGTTCAAAAAATTAAAGAAAGGCTATCTATCGTCGATGTTGTTTCATCGTACATCTCTTTAGAGAAAGCGGGCAAAAATTATAAAGCCAAGTGTCCTTTTCACAACGAAAAGACGCCGTCTTTCTTTGTTTCTCCAGATCGCGGAACTTATTATTGCTTTGGCTGTAATGCTAAAGGAGATATATTTTCTTTCGTTGAAAAATTTGAAGGCACTGATTTTTTGGGAGCTTTGAAGATATTGGCAGACAGAGCGGGAGTAGATTTGGAGGAATATAAAAATAAAAATAAAGACAAGACAGAATTATATTACGAGATAATGGAAGAAGCAACTATCTTTTTTGAAGATAATCTAAAAGCTAAGCTAGAAGCTAGAAGTTATCTTCTATCTCGTGGGCTAAACGATCAATCAATAGAAAAATTCAGAATTGGTTTTGCTCCAGATTCTTGGAGCTCGCTAATTAATCATTTGAAGAAAAAAGATTTTAAGACGGAAGATATTTTGGCGGTGGGTTTAATTAAGAAGAAAGATACTCCTGATCAAACTCAAAAAGAAGATCATTATTACGATAGATTTAGAAGTCGTATTATGTTTCCAATTAGTGATTCAGCTGGCCGGATTATTGCTTTTTCTGGTAGGATATTTGGTCAATCAGAAGATTCTAAAGATGGAATAGTTAATGCAAAGTATCTTAATAGTCCGGAAACACCGCTCTTTAATAAATCAAGCGTTTTATTTGGTCTTGATAAGGCTAAGAGCTCAATCCGTAATCTTGGGTATAGTATTGTCGTTGAGGGTCAGATGGATTTAATTTTATCTCACCAGTCTGGTTTTACAAACACTGTCGCAGTTTCGGGAACAGCTTTTACTGATTCTTTGGTTGATAGCCAAAACAAAATAAACAATTTAGGTTTAATCAAAAGGCTATCTCCTAATATAATTTTTGCTTATGATGGTGATGGGGCGGGTTTGCGAGCCGCTAATCGTTCAGCCGCCATTGCTTTGTCTTTAGATATGCAAGTAAAACTAGCTGTTTTACCGATCGGGGAAGATCCAGCCGACATAATAAAAAAAGACAAAGAAAAGTGGAAAAATATCATTAAAAACTCAGTTAATATTATTAGTTTTCATTTAGATAAAATAGTAGAAGAAACAGACGACTTAAGAAAGAGAGGTCATTTAGTCAAAGAAAGAATTTTCCCTTTTCTTCGCATGATTAATAGTTCAATTGAAAAAGATGCTTACATCAATGAGGCTCACAAGAAAACCGGTATCTCAGAAACAGCCATTATTGAAGATTATAAAAATTACGAACGCTTGAATAAAACTGAAGATTCTTTTAGTAAGAAAGAAGAAAGTATTGAGACAGAAAAAAAATCTCGTCGCGAAGAATTAGAAAAAAGATTTTTCGGGGTTATCTTTTCAGACTCACTTTTGGCTATAGATAAAGATAAAATAAATGATTTAAAAGACAAATTAGAGCAAGATATAGGGGAGGACATATTTAAAAATATACTAGAGAAATACGAACCTTTCAAAGAAAACTTATCTTTATTAGCTGAGATTTGGTATGGCGACAAAGAACAACAATTAATTAAAGAGTTAACAGAAATAATTTTTAATTTAGAAGAAGAAATTTTTAAAGATATGGCTTCAGTTTTATTAGTTAAAATTAATCAAAAAGAGCACGACAAAGATAAACAAAAAATAGATGAAGATATTATAAATTATCAAAAAATAGTCGAAAAAATAGAAGATATTAAAAGTCGTAGGTTAAAATAATTTTATGATTAAAAAAACAAAAAAACAAACAAGCAAAAAGGTTATCGCTCCCAAGACAAAAAAGAAGACTATCGTTAAGAAGAAAGTTGTTAAATCTAAAAAACCAGTTGCAAAAAAGAAGACTATAGCTACAAAGAAGAAAAAAGCCCCCTTAGCCAAAAAAGCTAAGGCAAAAGTTACCACCAAAAAGAAACCAACTAAAAATACCAAGAAAAAAATAACCAAGAAGGTTGAGAAAAAATTAAGTCCTAAAGCAACGAAGAAACTAGAACAATTGGAGGAGAAAGCCAATTTAGTAATCGAGAAAGGTAAAAAAAGAGGCTTCATAACCTACGACGAGATAATTAAAATATTTCCAGACTTAGAAGAAAATGTCTTATTTTTAGATGAACTTTATGAAAAACTATCAGAGGCTGGTATTGATGTTTTAGAAGGGGGTAATCTGTTAGATTTAGATGGAGAAGACGAGAAAATTGCCTTACGTTATTCTCGAAATACTCCAGCTTATGACTCAATTCAGATATATCTTAAAGAAATTGGTCAATATCCTTTGATTCCCGCTAGTGAAGAAAAAAATCTAGCGTATCGTATTGAAAAGGGGGATGTTGAAGCCAAAAATCTTTTAGCTCGAGCTAATCTTCGTCTAGTCGTTTCTATTGCTAAAAAATATGTTGGCCGAAGTTCAGACCTAACCCTGCTTGATTTAATTCAAGAAGGGAACTTGGGTCTTTTCAAGGCGGTTGAAAAATTTGACGGAACAAAAGGTTATAAGTTTTCAACTTATGCTACCTGGTGGATTAGGCAATCAATTACTAGGGCCTTAGCAGATCAATCTAGGACAATTCGTATTCCGGTTCACATGGTTGAGACTATTTCAAAATACAAACAAGTTGTTAGAAGATTGTCTCAGGACTTAGGACGAGAACCGCTTATTGAAGAGATTGCTACGGAGATGAATCTAGATATAGATAAAATAAATATTATTGAACAGATAAATCAAGATACTGTTTCTTTGGAACAACCAATTGGTGACGATGAAGATAAATCAACTCGTGGGGAGTTTATCCCAGATGATAAGATATTAAGGCCAGACCAAGAAGCTGCCAGAAGAATTTTATCTGATCAAATTAAGGAAGTCTTAGAAACACTAAATCCTAAAGAAAGAAAAATATTGGAATTGAGATATGGTCTTAATGATGGCGTTCAGCACACCCTAGAAGAAGTAGGTCAAGATTTTGGTGTTACTCGCGAGAGAATTAGGCAAATAGAAGCCAAGGTTCATGAAAAATTAAGAAATAATGAGAAGATACAAAGATTAAAGAATTACTTTGTCTAAGATAACAAAAACACCGCCTCGGGCGGTGTTTTTGTTTGTTGTTATTTATTATCCTTAAAGGATATCTTCAATACTATCTTCTTCCTCTTCTGTCATTAAGCCAAATATTAAGTCTATGTATTGGAAGTAGGCTTCGTTTCCGAGCAAATCTCCAACACACTCAGCAGCCACTAATTTTGTAAACGAGTTTTGATGTATTGGCCAGTGCCTAAAGACCGTAGCTACTTGACCATCTGATTCTAGAACAATTTGTTTTAGATATTCATTTAACATAGCACAATAAGGACACTCTAGGTCGGAATAGGTAATTATTTTAATGGGAGCATCAGGATTACCGTTTATTCTATCTCCCTCTTCAGAAACAACAAGATCTCCTTCATAAGGGTCAGTGACTTCTCCACTATTTACTTCGGCGATTAATTCTTTAATTTGCTCAGGTTGTCTAGCCCCGCGAATTTCTGTTTTAAACCCATTGGCTCCGACGATGATTGAGTAAGGGGTGCCCCTCTGGTTTTCGGGAACATTAACCATAGCACCCGAAACACTAGCTTCTATTTTTTCTCCCAGAGCCTCTAAGTCTTTTCCTTCAATACACTTAGTTAAATCATCTTTTGTAATCCCAACTTCCTCCGATAAGGTTTTGGGCCCTATCTCTTGGCAATTACACTTGAAGCCCCCTGTAATAATAATTCCAGTCATAACTAGGAGACCAGCGACAATTATGGCCACCGGAGTGTTTATTTGTTTATCTTTTCCCATATTTCTTGAATAAGTTGTTAGCTTATTAATGTTAAATTATAAAGTCTACACATAACTTGTTAGGTTATAATTTTAATCATAGCATACTTTTTTGTTTATATAAAACATTGAAAAATATAGCCAATAATGCTATAATTACAATTACTATGGATTCGGTGATTAGTATACTTTTTTATGTTTTTTCTTTTTTGGCCATATATATTCAGGTTTTTTTTCTCGTTACTTATATTGAAAAAAGAAAAACAATAATTAAAAATCCAGACAAGCTAAAACTTAAATTTTATCCAACGGTGACAGTAGCCGTGCCTTGTTATAACGAAGAAGGGACAATTACCAAGACCGTTAATTCTCTCCTTAATTTAGATTATCCTAAGAGTAAGCTTAGGCTTTTTCTTATAGACGATGGAAGTAAAGATAATACTTGGAACATAATTAAAGAATTTCATAATGGCAAAAATATTTTTGCTTTTACAAAAGAAAATGGGGGAAAACACACAGCTCTAAACTTGGCACTAGAGAGAACAGATTCAGAATTTTTTGGTTGCCTTGATTCTGATTCTTTGGTCCA
>Ga0209723_1003900_pt1 | contig 17340 bp, 11 predicted proteins | sample BiotimSIPDNA_2_FD_185750 | JGI IMG/M metagenome (GOLD analysis project Ga0209723, IMG submission 185750) | Anaerobic biogas reactor microbial communites from Washington, USA - Biogas_R2 time_0 SIP DNA (SPAdes) (version 2) | ecosystem: Engineered > Bioreactor > Anaerobic > Unclassified | place... | reverse complement strand
GCTGCCTCGCGAATTTCCCGGAGCCTTCGGAGGGGGCCCTCGATGTGTTGAACCTCGATGAATTGCAAAACCGTTGCATGGGAAATTTCGATCTCGTGCGACGGATATTGAGCAAGTTCCAGACGCGGTTCCCGGAAGATATGGCCGAGATGCAAGCCGCGTTGGGCGACGGCAACACGGACCAACTCGCCCGGATCGCCCATCGTCTTAAGGGGACGGCGGCGAGCGTGTCGGCCAAGGGACTCGCGCGGGCCGCCGCCGGCTTGGAAGATTACACGCGGTCGAAAAGCGGAAGCAATTTCACCCTTTTCTTGGATCGACTCGCCAGCGAGTGGGCGAAGTTCCAAAGCGAGGCCGACAGAGTAATGACAAATTGTATTGACGACTGAACGTCATTAACAAAAACACCAAAGTGCAGAGAGTTCCGGCAGGGAATTGCCGGCATTACGGGGCAAAATATCATGCGAATTCTAGTTGTTGACGACGATGACATCGTTACCGAAATACTGGAGAACGTCCTCACCCAGTTCGGACATCAAGTCACTTCCGCGCGCAGCGGCCGGGAAGCATTGGAATTGATGCGCAGCGGGGCGTATCGACTGGTGATTCTCGACTGGGAAATGGAAGGCATGTCGGGCATAGAGCTGTGCCGGCACATCCGACAACGATATTCCAGCAGCTACGTCTACATTATCATGCTCACCGTCCGCCGCGGGACGCAAAACATCGTCGAGGGACTCAACGCCGGCGCCGACGACTTCATCAGCAAACCTTTCGAGCCGCAGGAACTCGGCGTTCGGATCCGGGCCGGAGCAAGAATCCTCTCGCTGGACAGCCGCGAACTCACCATTTTCAGCCTGGCGAAACTCGCCGAGTCGCGCGATCAGGAGACCGGCGCGCACCTGGAACGAATCCGCGAGTACAGCCAGCTTATCGCCTCGCATCTTTCCCGTCAGGATAAGTATCGCAACCAATTGGACGGCGAATACGTCCAGTTGATATACATGACCAGCCCCTTGCACGACATCGGCAAGGTAGGCATACCCGATCGAATTCTGCTCAAGCCCGGCCCGCTCACTCCGGAAGAATTCGAGATAATGAAGCAGCACACGGTCATCGGCAGCAAGACGTTGGAAGCCGCGGTGGACGTGCATCCGGAGGCGAAGTTTTTGTGCATGGCTCGGGACATCGCCCGCAGCCACCACGAACGCTTCGACGGCACCGGCTACCCCGACGGACTCGCCGGAGAAAACATCCCGCTCTGCGGCCGAATCGTCTGCCTGGCCGACGTGTACGACGCCTTGACCACTCGACGGGTATATAAAAAGGCTTACAGCCACGAAAAGACGCGAGACATGATCCTCGAAGACATCGGAAGCCATTTCGATCCCGACGTAGTCAGGGCATTCCTCGAAAACGAAAACCGTTTTGTCCAAATCCACGACCGCTTCGTCGCCAGAGAAGAATTCGAAGCAATGTCGTTGCTGCAAGCGCAAGCGAAATTCATGCCGGAACTACTGACCGCCCCCGAGTTCTTTCCAGAGCGAGTTGTGCCGGCCGGCAGCAGCGTTAGCTGACGGCGCTTCCGCTGCTCTATTGATCACGCAACATCCGTTTAACCTCGCGATGAGGTCGCCCCGCAGCAGCCAATAATGATGTTACAGTGTAAGAAAATGGCATGTTTATCGTGACGTTTCCGGCGAGGACGCCGGGTCGATTGACCGTCAGTTAAGAAATGCAACATCCGTTTAGCGGCCGTCGGTACGTCAGCCCTGATTGTCCGCAAGCCGCCGTGCCCGCGGCTGCTAAACGTGTTGCGTTACTTTTCCGAGGATAAATAAATCCATTTTCGTCCCGGAACAGTCGCCTGGTTACCATGCTCTTCGTTACTCCTCGTTCCCAAGCAGAGCTTGGGAACCAGAGGGGAATTGTCGCACTTCAAATGGCTGAACTGATGCGCGGTTTCTGATCCGGCGTCTACGGGCTAGGATATGGCGATCGACCGTGTTAAAATAATCTGCCGTCGCAGGGACTTCATTTTTTCATGGGCTTGTTCGCAATAAGCCCACTAAACCGTCTCCGCGATGTTTTTTCCTAATACGAGCCGGGGACTGGCTCATTTTTCGGTCCTTTAGGGCCGAAAAATGTGCCTGTCCACTTTGCTGACGGAGGGGGGCAGCCCCCTGTGAAAGCTTATGTATTACGACAATCGCGGATAAGGGAACTATGAAATGACTACAAATTCCAGTCGGCGAAAATTCTTACGAAGCATGGCGTTGGCGACGGCCGCGGTGGGCAGCGGTCCGAAATGGGTCGGCCTAGACCTGGCCGCGGGGGTCGCGGCGGATGCCGAAAATCCTCGCCCGGCCGACAAACGCGTCTTTCTGGCCGAGTTCATGCACGAGACCAACACGTTCCACCCCGTGAAAACGATAAAATTCCGTTTTATCGAGCCGAGCGTGGGCGTCGATCCGGTCGCGGCCTGGAAGGGCGCGGGAATAACGATTGTGCCCGGCCTGGGCGCGCGGCCGGACGGCGGGGGGACGATTGACGGGGATGCTTGCCGGGAGGCGATTGCCCGGATCGTGGAATCGCTCCGCGAGTCGCTGCCGGTCGACGGCGTTTTCCTTCGTCTTCACGGGGCGATGTTTGCCGAAGGCGTGGGAGCGGGCGAAACTCTGCTGGTCGAGGAGGTCCGCCGCGTGGTCGGCACGGACGTGCCCATCGCCTGCACGTTCGATCTGCACGGCAACATTCCCGCCCGACTAGGCGAAGCCGGCGACATCCTTGTCGGATACAAAACCGCGCCGCACACCGACCGGGAAGAGACGGCCGAACACGCCGCCCGGCTGCTGCGCGACGCGCTGTCGGGAAAGATCGAGCCGGTCTCTTATGTGCTGCCGATCCCGATCCTGGTTCAGGGCGAGAAGGCGATGACCACCTCGGAGCCGTTCCGCTCGCTGGTCGAAGAGGCGAAGCGGTTGGAGCGAGAGGGGCTGCCGGGTCACGAGGCGAAAATCCTGGCCGCGACGCTCTTCGTCGGCTGCGCTTGGACCGACTCGCCCGATACCGGCATGGCGGCGATGGTCACGGCCGACGGTTCGCGGGAGACTGCCCGGGCGGCCGCGATCCATCTCGCCCGATTGGTCTGGGATGCCCGGCGGCGGTTCGATTACGGCTGCGAGACGGCCGAATTGGCCGAGGGCGTGGAGCGGGCGTTGAACGCCCCGCAAGCGACCGTGTTCCTCACCGACAGCGGCGACAACGTGACGGCCAGCGCGCCGGGCGACTTGCCCATCGTGCTGCGCCGCTTGGTCGAGTGCAAGGCGCCCGACGCCGTGGTCGCCGACCTCTTCGACGCGGCGGCGACGCGGCGGTGCTTCGACGCCGGCGAAGGAGCGCGCCTGAAGTTATCGATCGGGGCAAGCGTCGAGAAGCGGCACGGCCCGCCGCTGGAGGCCGAGGCGGAAGTGGTGCGGCTCGTCGACGCGAAACCCCGCATGGCCGTCGTCCGCATCGGCGGCGTTCTGGCCATTTTAAGCGAGAACGTCGTCGCCTTCAAAACGCCGGAACAATTCCGCGCCTGCGGCATCGAGCCGCTGGATCACAAGATCGTGGTGGTGAAGCAGGGATACCTTTACCCGAAGCTGACGGAAATCGCCCCGCGCCACATTCTGCTTCTCACGCCGGGCGCGGCCGACATGCGGATTGAGAAATTAAATTACATCCGTCGGCGGAAGCCGCTCTATCCGTTGGAAGCGGATACTGAGTACGAGCCGAAATAATTTTAACGAATGAAAAAAAGAGGAGACGCGATGATTTGTTTAGAAAAGGTCTATTTGCCCGCTTTCGGCAGGGCCGCGCATTGCCCTGCCCTTCCGGTGGAAGTGTTCCGCCGCCGGCTCGATGCGGCAACGGCTCGGCTCGATGCCTCGGCGTTCGACGTGCTGGCGGTCTACGCCGACCGGGAGCACTGCGCCAACATGGCGTATCTCACGGGGTTCGATCCCCGCTTCGAGGAAGCGCTGTTGTTGCTCGACCGGCATGGAAACCGCCTTCTCATGGTGGGCAACGAAAACATGGGCTACCTGCCGGACGCCGATTTGGGATTCCGCGTCGAGTTGTTCCAGGAATTCAGTCTATTGGGCCAGTCGCGGGAGCAATCCCGCCCTCTGCGCGACGTTTTCGGCGAGTTCGGCATCGGTTCCGGCGCCCGTGTGGGTTGCGCCGGCTGGAAGAGCTACCAGAGCCGTTTCGTTCTGCCCGGCGCGGTGCCAGCCGGCGATGCACCGACCGCCCTCGATCTGCCCGCCTATATAGTGGACGTCCTGCGCGAACTCTGCGGCGATGTGTCGCGCGTGACCAACGCGGCGGGCATGTTTACGAATCTCGACGACGGCCTGCGCGTGGTCAACGAGCCGGAACAGATCGCGCGGTTTGAATTCGCCGCCTCGGTCGCCTCCGACGGCGTGCTCGAAGTGTTGCGGCACATCCGGCCGGGCGCGGCCGAGGACGAATTGGAACGCCTGATGGACGGCCGCGGCCTGCCGCTTAGTTGCCACCGCATGATCGGCTTCGGCGAGAAGGCCCAACGCGGTTTGGCCAGCCCCTCGGAGCGCCGCGCATCGTTGGGCGACCAGTTCACCACGGCCTTCGGCGTCGCCGGCTCGCTTTGCGCCCGGGCTGGATGCGTGGCCAGCGGGCCGGACGACCTGTCCGACGAGCTGCGCGACTTCTATCCCCGCTTCGCCGCCAATTACTTCAGCGTCGTCGCCGCATGGTACGGCGCACTCCGCGTCGGGGCAACGGCCGGCGACGTCTTCCAAGCCGCCGAATCGCGCCGCAACCCGCGACTGCTCGACTTCGCGCTGAATCCAGGCCACTACCTGCATCTCGACGAGTGGCTGAACTCGCCGTTTACCACCGGCAGCCGATCCGTGTTGAAATCCGGCTCGGCCGTCCAGGCGGACATCATTCCGGTTTCCCGCGGTCCGTTCTGTTGCAGCAACGTCGAGGACGGCGTCGTCTTGGCCGATGAATCGTTGCGCGAGCGGCTGTCGCGGGCCTATCCCGACGCCTGGGAGCGGATTTCCCATCGCCGGTCGTTTATGCAAGAAGCACTCGGCATTCGGCTTGACGCCTCGGTGCTGCCGCTGGGCAACACGCCGGGTTGGTTGCCCCCCTACGTTTTATCGCTGGAACAGGCATTCGTGGAACGCCCTTGATCGGGGCGAATTCACAACGCGTTATCCGAGAGGCGGCAAGGCGATTTTTCAACATGCCGTCCCCCGCTCCGCCATTGCCCATTCGGCGACATTTGCTAAACTATTGAATGTCCGCATCGGTTGGCGCTAGTTCATCGCGGTCCGAGAACCAAGGTCCATGGCGCGGGGATACCTACTTTGACAACGCCGGAACCGCCGTTCCCCGAGTGGCTGAATCGATTCAGGCCGTATGCCGGTCTGTTGCTGGCTGGCGTACCGGTCTATTTGCTGTTTTTGTTGTATGCCGTCGGATCGCCGCGGACCACCGACGTGGGCTATTCGCCCGCTCAGCCGGTGGCATATTCCCATCAAGTCCACGTCGGCAAGTTGGGCATGGATTGCCGTTATTGCCACACGACGGTCGAGACGGCCGCCTTCGCCTCCGTTCCGCCCACTTCGGTTTGTATGAACTGCCACTCCGCGATCGGCCCCGATCTGGAGTCGATCGAACCGCTGGCAGAGAGCATGGAAACCGGCGAACCGGTCCGCTGGGTGCGGGTTCACGATCTGCCCGACTACGTCTATTTCGATCATCGCGCCCACGTCCGGCGGGGCGTCGGTTGCGTCTCCTGCCACGGACGCATCGACCGCATGGAAAAGGTATATCAAGTGGAAACGCTCAGCATGAGTTGGTGTTTGGAATGTCATCGCGACCCGGCCCCGCGGTTGCAGCCGTTCGATTCGGTCGCCGATATGAACTGGTCGCCGGAGAAGAATCCGCGAACGATCGGCCGGGGATTGATGGAAGAATACAACATATCGCCCTCGACGGATTGCTCGATATGCCACCGATAGACAGAGAACATGTGGAGACAACCGGGGCCGTTCCCGTTTCTCGGCTAACGCCCGCCGGCTGCGACCGGCCGGATGGGTCGATGCCATGCAACTCCCGCCGGCACGGCGGCGGGGCGGCGTCGCCAACGGACGACCGCGGCGGCGTCAACCGCCGTCGCTGGATGCAACTAATGGGCGCATCGATGGCGTTGGCCGCTGCCGGGGGGTGCCGCTGGGAGGCCCAAGACATTCTCCCCTTCGCCAAACGGCCCGACGGACGCACGCCCGGCATGTTCAAGCAATACTCAACCGCCATGCCGCGCGGCGATTCGGTCGTTGGCCTGGAGGTAACCTGCGTCGACGGTCGGCCGATCAAAGTCGAGGGTAATCCGCGGCATCCGATGAGCCTCGGCGCGTCGGACGCTTACGCACAAGCCGCCATCCTGCAACTTTACGATCCCGACCGGAGCGAATCGGTCAAGCTCCGATCGGGCGATAAAATCGAACGAAGCGACTGGAAAGCGTTTGACGAAACGTGCAAGTCGTTGTTCCGGCGGTTCGGCGAGACCGGGGGTGAAGGCTTCCGCGTGCTGGCCGAGCCTGATTCCTCTCCTACGCTAACCGCGCTGCGGACGCGGTTGCTCGAAGCCTTGCCGAAAGCAAAATGGTTCGAGTACGAACCGCTCGGCGACGACAACTTTCGGGCAGGCTCGGTCTTTGCCTTCGGCCGGCCCCTGCGCACACAACTGATGCTCGACCGAGCCAGGGTAATAGTATGCCTCGACGCCGATTTGCTGAACGATCATCCGGCATCGCTGCGCTACGCCCGCGATTTCGCCGCGCGGCGCGACCCGGACGGCCCCTGGATGAATCGGTTGTATGCGATCGAGAGCGGGGTGTCGTTGACCGGCGCGGCGGCCGACCATCGGCTGCCGCTGCCGCCGAGCGGGCTGGTCGAGTTTGCCGCGCGGCTCGAAGACGTGCTGGCAAACCCGGCAGCGTCGGCCGATCCCTTCATCAAAGCGGTAGCCGCCGACTTGCTTGCCCCGGAAAACCGCGGCCAAAGCATCGTCTGCGCCGGGCCGTCGCAACCGCCCGAGGTACATGCCGCCGTGCATCGAATCAACGCCATGCTGGGCAACGCGCGCGAGGAAGCGACTATGTATTACACGGCTCTGCCCGAAGCCGAACGGCCGTCGAGCGTTGAATCCATTCGCGCGCTGACCGCCGAGATGAACGACGGCCGCGTCGCCGCGCTGCTGATCCTCGGCGGCAATCCGGTCTACGACGCCCCGGCCGACTTGAAGTTCAGCGAGACCCTCGACCGCGTCGAAACGTCGATCCGCCTGAGTCTCTACGAGGACGAAACATCGCGGCGGTGCGCGTGGCGGCTGCCGCAAGCTCATTTTCTTGAATCTTGGGGCGACGGTCTCGCCTTCGACGGCACGTACGGCGTGATTCAGCCGATGATCGCTCCGCTGAGAAACGGCCGTTCCTCGCTCGAAGTCTTGGCGGCAATCCTCGCGGCCGTCAAACAAACGGACACAGTCGGCGAACCGCTGCAATTGGTCCGCCAAACCTTCGACGATCTGTTTGGCAAGGCCGCGCCGTGGGAACGAGTCGTCCGAGACGGAGTGTTGGCCGATAGCCGTTGGCCGAGCGAATCGGTAACGCCGAGCGGACGCGGAGCGTCCGAACAGTCCGTTCCCATGCAGAGCATGGGAACGAGAGGAGAATCGTCCGAGCAGTCCGTTCCCATGCAGAGTATGGGAACGAGCAAAGGGCTGGAAGCGATCTTCCGCCGCGGCCGGTCGGTTTTCGACGGGCGGTACGCCAACAACGGCTGGCTCCAAGAGTTGCCCGATCCGGTGACGAAGCTAACCTGGGGCAACGCGGCCTCGATTGCCCCGGCGACGGCCGCGGAATGGGGAATCGAAAACGAAGACGTGGCGAGCCTGAAAATCGGCGATCGGTCCATCGAGATTCCGATTTACGTTCTGCCGGGTCAAGCGCCGGGGACGGTCGAGCTTTCGCTGGGCTACGGCCGCCGGGCCGCCGGCGTGGTCGGCGGATACGCGCCGGAAATCGAAACCGTCGGCGTCGACGTCTATCCGCTTCGCACTACGGAGACGATGCACGCGGCCTTCGGGGCGTCGATCGAGCCGACGGGTAGAAAATTCCGCCTGGCCGGGACGCAGGACCATTTCGACATCGATGCGCTCGGCCGCCATGCGGTCGAGGAGCGGTCAAGAATTCTCATCCGTCAGGAGACTTTGCCCGATTACCGCGCGCATCCCGAGTTCGCCCGAGAGGCCGTCCACCACCCGCCGCTCAAATCGCTGTGGGAAGACAGCGTCGGCGCAGGGCACCGCTGGGCGATGTCGATCGACCTGTCGAAGTGCGTCGGCTGCGGGGCTTGCATCGCCGCCTGCCAGGCCGAAAACAATATTCCCGTCGTCGGTCGCGAACAGGTGCTCATGGGGCGCGAAATGCATTGGATTCGCGTCGACCGCTATTTTCAAGGCGCGCCGGACAACCCCGAGTTGGTCTGGCAGCCGTTGCCGTGTCAGCAATGCGAGTTGGCCCCGTGCGAGCAGGTGTGTCCCGTGGCCGCAACCGTGCATAGCAGCGAAGGGCTGAACGACATGGTCTACAACCGTTGCGTCGGCACGCGCTATTGCGCGAACAACTGCCCGTTCAAGGTGCGTCGATTCAACTTTTTCAACCACCACAAGGAATTGGACGAGCCGGCCAACGAGATCGCCAAGATGAAATACAACCCGCAAGTAACCATTCGCAGCCGGGGAGTAATGGAGAAATGCACCTATTGCGTGCAGCGGATTCAAGAGGCGAAAATCGCCGCCAAGGTTTCCGGCGAGCAGATCCCCGACGGCCGCATCCGCACGGCCTGCCAGCAGGCGTGCCCCGCCGGGGCAATCGCGTTCGGCGATCTGGCCGATCCCGGCAGCGAAGTCTCGCGGCTGCACGATTCGCCCCGTTCCTACGCCCTGCTGGCCGAACTGAACATCCGGCCGCGCACCCTGTATCTGGCCCGAATCCGAAATCCGAACCCGAAACTATCGAATAAAACGAAAAACTAACCGGGGGCTGTTAGCCCCCGGCTATTGGCCGCGATTAGCGACAGATTAGCCGCGATTAGCAACCGACGACGAGCATGTCAACCATCCACCTTGACGACAACATGACGCAATTGCCGGCGCGGCGGGCAAGGCTCGTGCTGGGCAAGGCCGATTGCGCGGCGGTTACCGAAACCGTCTGCGCGATCGTCGAGCAAAAGCGCACGCCGCCGGCTTGGTACGCGGCCTTCGCCGTCTCGCTGGCCGCGACCGGCATGTTCTTCGCCTCGATCGGATACTTGATTTTCACCGGCATCGGCGTGCTGGGAAACAACAACCCCGCGTTTTGGGCATGGCCGATCGTCAATTTCGTGTTTTGGATCGGCATCGGACACGCCGGCACGCTGATTTCAGCCATCCTGTTCCTCTTCCGCCAGCGGTGGCGGACCGGAATCAACCGCTTCGCCGAGGCAATGACGATTTTCGCGGTGGCATGCGCGGGCGTTTTCCCCGCCGTACACGTGGGCCGAATCTGGCTGGTCTATTGGCTCGCACCATATCCGAATCAAATGGACCTCTGGCCGAACTTCCGCAGTCCCCTGCTCTGGGACGTGGTGGCCATCAGCACGTACGGCACAGTGTCGCTGCTGTTCTGGTACTTGGGCATGATCCCCGACTTGGCCACGCTCCGCGATCGGGCGAAATCGTGGTGGCGGCGGAGCCTCTATGGGCTGTTCGCGTTGGGCTGGCGCGGCTCGGCCGGACAGTGGCACCGCTTCGAGTGGGCATATCTGCTGCTCGCCGCCCTGGCCACTCCCCTGGTCCTCTCGGTGCATTCGGTGGTCAGTTTCGACTTCGCCGTGTCGCAGTTGCCCGGCTGGCACTCGACGATCCTCCCGCCGTATTTCGTGGCCGGGGCCATTTTCAGCGGCTGCGCGATGGTGGTCACGCTCGCTGTCCCCGCCCGAGGACTCTTCGGACTGAAATCGCTGATTACCATGCGCCACCTAGACAACATGAACAAGCTGATCCTCGCCACCAGCATGATGGTCGGCTATTCCTACGCGATCGAGATTTTCATCGCCTGGTACGGCGGCAATCCCTACGAGGCCTTCGCCCAACTCAACCGGGCGCTGGGGCCTTACGCTTGGGCCTACTGGCTGATGATCGCCTGCAACGTGCTGGTTCCGCAACTGTTCTGGTTCCGCAAATGCCGCGTCAACATCTGGCTGATGTGGATCATCGCCGTGCTGGTGAACGTGGGCATGTGGATGGAGCGGTTCGTGATAATCGCGGCCTCGCTGGCCCGCGATTTCCTGCCGTCGAGTTGGGGGATGTACAAGCCGACCGCGGTCGACGTAATGATGTTGGTTGGAAGTTTCGGCCTGTTTTTCACGTTGTTTCTGCTGTTCTGCCGCTTTCTGCCGATGGTGGCCATGGCGGAAGTAAAAACCGTGCTGCCGCGCGATGAACGCGAGAAAAGCGATTGACGATGCGCCCGGGAAATCACCGATATGCCATAAAAATAATTAAATTACGACCGTGACCCAACTTTCCGAAAAAAATGAAACGTCTCCGCCGATGGGTATACTGGCCGAGTTCTCCGGGCCGGAATCGCTCAAGGCGGTCGCGGCCGAGCTGAGACAGGCCGGCTACGCCCGCTTCGAGGCATACAGCCCGTATCCGGTCCACGGCCTTTACGAGGCGACGGGGCGGCGGCGCACGCTGCTGCCCTGGCTGGTCATGCTCGGGGGGACGGCCGGATGCCTCGCCGCGATTTTGCTGCAATGGTGGACCAACGCCGTCGATTATCCATACATAATCAGCGGCAAACCGCCGTTCAGCCTGCCGGCCAACGTGCCGATCGCCTTCGAGTTGCTGATCTTGTTCGGCGCTTTGGCGGCCTTCGGCGGCGTGATGGTGTTATGCAACCTGCCCGAACCGTATCATCCGCTTTTCGGTTGCGCGGAATTCCGCCGGGCCAGCGCGGACGCCTTTTTTCTGTCGATCGACGCGGCCGACCCGTTGTTTGACTTGAAGGGTACGGCCGATCTGCTCCGCGCGTTGGGCGCGGCGAGCGCGGAGCCATATAGCCGTCCGCAAACCGAGCGTCGCGTGCCCGGCTACGTTAAAGCGACGATTGCGTTGTTGTTGGCCGCGGCGTTGGCGCCGCCGGCCTATATTGCCCAGGTGCGGTTCTCGCGGAAGTCGTCGCCACGGCTGCATTTGGTGCTGGACATGGACTTTCAGCCGAAATACTTGCCGCAACAGCACAGCCCGTTGTTTGCCGACGGGCGCGCCATGCGGCCGCCCGTGGCGGGGACGATCGCGGCCGGCGCCGCGATCGACGACGCCCACCTCCTCCGCGGCGAGACCGGCGGCCAACCGGCCGAACTTTTCCCCATGCCCGTCACGATGGAGTTGATGGAGCGCGGGCGTCGGGAATACGACATATTTTGCGCGACCTGCCACGGCCTGACCGGCGACGGGGACGGGGCCACGTCGCAGGTGGTGGTTCTCGAACGCGAGGAGCCGAAATGGATCCGCCCGCTCTCGCTGCACCTGCCGACGGTCCGGTCTCAACCGGCGGGGCAGTTGTATCAGACAATCGCCGACGGCGTTCGCACGATGCCCAGCTATGCCTCGCAAATTCCCGTCGAGGACCGCTGGGCCATAATACTCTACATCCGCGCGCTGCAACGGAGCCGCGAGGGGACGTTGAACGACGTGCCGGAGGAATTGCGTAAACAACTCGAATCGATCCACGATGATGCAACATCATACGACGATCAAAATTGAAGACGATCGGACGCATTTGGCGGCGTCGAACTTTCCGGCGGTCGCGGCGTCGATCGCGGTCGGGATGATTTTATTGATCGTCGCGGGCGCGATAGGCCGCCCAGCCGGCCAGGGCGATTCATATACGCTGTTGGCCGCCTCCTATCTGGTCAGCTACTTGTTCTTTCTGAGCATTTCGCTGGGGGCGTTGTTTTTCGTCGTGCTTCAGCATCTGGTTCGCGCCGGTTGGAGCACGGCCGTGCGGAGGTTGGCCGAAATTCTCGCGGCCAATCTGGTTTGGTGGGGGATATTGTTCCTGCCGATTCTCGTCCCGGTTCTGCTGGGTAAGTCGGACCTCTATGCCTGGTCGATTCCCGGCGCGGCGGCCGCCGATGAACTCTTGCGGCACAAGGGGCCGTATCTGAACCCCGCGTTCTTCGCCGCAAGGGCCGTCTTCTACTTCGTCGTCTGGGGGCTTTCGGCCTGGTTCTTTCTGAAGTGGTCTACCCGGCAAGACGAATCGGGCGATCCCGCCGTCACCGAACGCCTGGAAAAGACCGCGCCTGCGGCAATGATCCTCTTCGGCTTGACCGTCACTTTCGCCGCGTTCGATTGGCTGATGTCGCTCACGCCGGAGTGGTTCAGCACGATCTTCGGGCTGTACTTTTTCGCCGGATCGGTCGTCGCCGCGCTGGCCGCGATGATTCTCTTCGCCGCCGCCCTGCAAGCGGGCGGAACGGCGCGGCGGGTAATCACCATCGAGCATTATCACGACTTGGGAAAACTGCTGCTGGGGTTCGTCGTGTTCTGGGGATATATGGCCTTCTCGCAGTACATGCTGATCTGGTACGCGAATATCCCCGAGGAAACCGTCTGGTATCTCGAACGGCAGACCGGCCCCTGGACCTGGATCACCGCGGGGCTGCTGTTCGGACACCTGCTGATTCCGTTCCTGGGACTGCTTTCCCGAACTGTTAAACGGAGCAGAGTTCTGTTGTCCTTCTGGGCCGTCTGGATGTTGGCGATGCACTGGATCGACCTTTATTGGCTGGTGATGCCGACCTTCGCGCCGGATCGCTTGCCGCTTGGTATAATGAATTGGCTTTGTTTGTCGGGCGTTGGTTGTTTGTTCCTGGCCGGCGTGCTCTGGAATGCCCGGCGGCGTTCGCTCGTGCCGCTGGGAGACCCCCGCTTGAATGAATCGTTGGCCTTCGAGAATTTTTAGTGCATGGTGCGTTTCACGCACCCTACAAAATAACTTATGGACGACTACGGCATAAAAATCGGCACGCTGTTTTTCGTGGGCATTTTCAGCCTCATCCTCACGTTCGACGTCGTGATGGGGCTTCAGGCCCTATACTACTGGCAGTTGGACCGCATGGTAATCGCCGAACGTTTTTATCGGCAGCCCGACAATTTGGCAAAAACCGTCGAAAACCAAAAAATACAACTCGTCGAATACCGCATGTTGGACTCCGAGAAGGGGATCGTGTCCATTCCCATCGCTCGGGCGATGGAGATCGTCGCGGCGGAATTGCGCGAATCCCGGCCGACTGATACGACGGAGGATAAGCAATGAATTCATTACCAATCGACCATCCGGCGCCCCCGGTTGCGAAAAGCGGGCGTAGCCGGCGTAGGGTGGGACAAGCGGAGCGCAGTCCCACCAAATACGCTCGAAACAATGGTGGGGCCGCTCTTCGCTTGTCCCACCCTAATTTCCCCAACAGAAACGAATTATGTTGGCCGGTCGCCGCATTGATCGTCGCGCTTTTTTGCGCGGCCGCGGCGCGGGCGGAACGCGCCGAACCGCTGCCCGACGCACTGAAAGGCGTCGGCGTCACGGAACATCTCGGCGACAAAATCCCCTTGGATTTGCGCTTCAAAGACACCGACGGCCGTTGGGTAGAATTGAATCAATTTTTCGACGGGCGCCGGCCGGTCCTGCTTACCCTGAACTACTCGAACTGCCCGATGCTTTGCGGTTTGCAGCTCAACGGGGTATTCGATGCGCTGGGTAAAATGCCGTGGGACATCGGCGACCGATTCCAGATGATTACCGTCGGCATCGATCCGCTCGAAACGCCCGAAAGGGCCGGAATGACCAAGCAAAAGTATCTCCAGGAATATCGTCGGGCGGGCGCGGCCGAGGGCTGGCGATTCCTCACCACCCCGCGTGAAGAAGACATTAAGAAGCTGGCCGACTCGCTCGGGTTTCGCTATCGCTTCGAGGGCGGAGAATATCTGCACGCGGCCGTGACCTTCATTCTCACGCCGGACGGCCGCATTTCGCGGTATCTATACGGCGTGGAATACGATCCGCAAACGTTTCGCCTCTCGTTGCTCGAAGCCGCCGACGGAAAGATCGGCACGACCGTGGACCGGTTCCTGCTGTTCTGCTTCCACTACGACGCGGCCAAGGGGCGCTACGGCCCGGCCGCCTTTCGCTTGATGCAACTCGGCGGCGGGCTGACCGTGCTGATCGTAGGCGGCGCGATTTTGATCCTCCGGCGAAGAGAAAAGAGAAAACGAAAAGAAGCTGCTTAATGGAATAAATTATGCTTAACGTGTTCAACATGACCAACAACGGCGGATTATTCTTGGCCCAAACGGCCGGGTTCTGGCTGCCCGACTCCGCCACCATCGATCCGGCGATGGACCCGGTCTTTTATTTCATCCTGATTATCTGCTCGGTGTTGTTTTTTCTGGTGGTGGGGACGATGGCGTTTTTCGTGGTCCGCTATCGCCGCCGGCCGGGCCGAGACGCCGAAAAAACGATCTCGCACAGCATGTTGCTCGAAACGACGTGGACCGTAATCCCGCTGATTATCGTGGCCGTAATATTCTACGAAGGTTTCGCGGCCTACATGCGGATGGAGACCGCCCCGCCGAATTGCTACGATCTGCGCGTCACCGCCCGCCAGTGGTCCTGGCTGTTCACCTATCCCAACGGCTATTCCGACGAGAACCTGCATGTGCCAGCCGGCGAACCGGTCCGCTTGACCATGACCTCCGAGGACGTGATACACGGCCTGTGGATACCGGCCATGCGGGTGAAAATGGACGTCGTCCCCGGCCGATACACCAGCGTATGGTTTCAGCCCGACAAGCCGGGAACGTACAACCTGCTCTGCACGGAATACTGCGGCGACGAACACTCGAACATGCTGGCGACGGTCGTGGTGCAGCCGCGGGAAGAGTTCGACGCCTGGCTGAAAAACGCCTCGGACTTCCTCCGCACATTGCCGCCGGTCGAGGCGGGGAGAAAGCTCTACCTGAAACACGGCTGCGCGCAGTGCCACTCGGCCGACGGAACGGCCGGAACCGGCCCCACACTCAAGGGAATCTACGGCAAAACCCACGAAATGACCGGCGGCGACAAACTACTCGTCGACGACAACTACATCCGCGAGTCGATTCTCGATCCGCAAAAGAAAATCAAGGCGGGATACCAACCCGTAATGTCCACTTACAAAGGTCAAATATCCGACGCGGAAATCACGGCCGTGATCGAATTCATCAAAAGTTTGAAGTAATCGGCACACGCCGTGTGCCGTCGATTGAAACATCGAGATATTTCGCCCTAACGATTCGGCAACAACTCGAAACGAAATACATAAACAAGACGAACGGCACACGCCGAGGTTGTGAAAAAACTGTAGGGTGCGTGAAACGCACCACAACCGGTAGTGCATGGTGCGTTTCACGCACCCTACATATTGTGTTCGCAATGAATGGAAATCAATTTTTTCACACGCTCGCCGTGTGCCTGCTACCAGCCGGGCTATCGCATGACCGATTCAATATCCTCGACCGCCAATAGCTACTTGACCGATCCGCCGGGACTGCGCTCCTGGCTGTTCACGCTGGACCACAAGCGGATCGGACTGATGTTTTTGGTCGCCATCGGGGCGGCGCTGGCGCTGGGGGCGACCTTCGCCCTGCTGATCCGCACCGAACTGACGTTTCCCGGACCGACCATCGTCAATTCCGGCTACGCCTATAATCGGCTGTTCACGCTGCACGGGGCGATCATGATCTTTCTGTTCATCCTCCCCTCCATGCCCTCGTCGTTCGGAAACTTCGTGCTGCCGATGATGCTGGGGGCCAAGGACGTGGCATTCCCGAAACTGAATCTGTTCAGCCTCTACCTCTACGTGATCGGCGTGGTCTTCTTCTTGCTCGTGCTGGTCTTCGGCGGGGTGGACACCGGCTGGACGTTCTATCCGCCTTACAGCACCGGCGCCGCCGGCCCGGTCGTGCTGGCCGTCGTCGGCGCGTTCATCCTCGGCTTCAGCTCGATCTTCACCGGCATCAACTTCCTGGTGACGATGCACACGATGCGGCCGCCCGGCATGACCTGGTTCCGCATGCCGCTTTTCCTGTGGGCGCTTTACGGCACGGCGATCATCCAGGTGCTGGCCACCCCCGTGCTGGCAATCACCCTGCTCCTGCTCGGCGTCGAACGCCTGCTCGGCTTCGGCATTTTCGATTCGGAACTCGGCGGCGACCCGGTCCTCTTCCAGCATTTCTTCTGGTTTTATTCCCATCCGGCCGTCTACATCATGATCCTGCCGGCGATGGGCATCGTCACCGAAGTAATCGCGGTCTTCTCGCGGAAACACATCTTTGGCTACAAATTCATCGCCTTTAGCAGCATCGCCATCGCCACGCTCGGTTTTCTCGTCTGGGGACACCACATGTTCGTCAGCGGCCAGTCGCCGATCGTGGGCATGATCTTCAGCGCGCTAACGTTCACCGTGGCCATTCCCTCGGCGATCAAGGTCTTCAACTGGCTGGCCACGATGTACAAAGGCTCGATCGGCCTGGCCCCGCCGATGTGCTTCGCGCTGATTTTCATCTTTCTCTTCGGCATCGGCGGACTGACCGGCCTGTTCCTCGGCGCGCTGGCCACGAACGTCCACGTCCACGACACGGCCTTCATCGTGGCCCACTTTCACTACACGATGGCCGGCGGGGCGCTGATGGCCTTTCTCGCGGGGTTGTATTACTGGTGGCCGAAAATCACCGGCCGCATGTACAGCATCGCATGGGGGCAAATTTCGGCGCTGCTGATCTTCATCGGCTTCAACCTGACGTATTTCCCCCAGTTCATCATCGGCTCGCGGGGGATGCCCCGGCGATATTTCGACTACACTCGCCTGCTCGAAGCGCACCCCGAATTCACTTTTTATCAAATCATATCGACGGTCGGCGGGTTCATGTTCGTCGGCGGATTGGCGCTGGTGGCCTTTGTATTGATTCGCTCGTTGTTCGCCGGCCGCCCAGCGCCGGCCAACCCGTGGGGAGCGGCCACTTTGGAATGGCAATGTTCTTCGCCCCCGCCGCACGAAAACACGCCCCCGCCGGCCGAAGTCGGCAATTGTTATGTTTTCGACGATTTACGCTACGATGAAAACATCAAAGGATACGTTAACCGCGAGTCG
>Ga0209723_1003892_pt1 | contig 17376 bp, 25 predicted proteins | sample BiotimSIPDNA_2_FD_185750 | JGI IMG/M metagenome (GOLD analysis project Ga0209723, IMG submission 185750) | Anaerobic biogas reactor microbial communites from Washington, USA - Biogas_R2 time_0 SIP DNA (SPAdes) (version 2) | ecosystem: Engineered > Bioreactor > Anaerobic > Unclassified | place... | reverse complement strand
CGTTTGAGCCTCGGTCTGGTGAGGAACAGCTTTATTTGCAAGGAGAGCACGAACTAAAGAAACAAGCTGGTGCTGGAGTTGCAAACATAAATGGTGATGGAAGATCAGACCCAAACGCTTTGTATCGTGCAACGGTTGGAAACGTTGTAAACTATGATCCTCGCTATGATGCAGCTCGCAGAGATATCTTTACTCGGGTACTTGGACAAAACCCTGAAGCACAGGCTAAATATCAAGCTCAAGTTGATAATATGAAGCTGGCAGAGCAGCGCGGATTTGGCGACAGCATGATGGAGATTAGAAGCAGACTGACTCCAGAAGGTCAACGAACGTTGGATTATTTTGAGGATCAAGCCAAGCTTAGACGGCTTTACCCAGAACAGTATGCAACACCTGAAACACAAGCCTCTCCGTCCGCACCTGTTTCGGAACAACCATTCGCACAACAAAAACAACCAGTTGCAAAACCGCTTGGCGAAACATATCCAGACCTGTATGCAGATGTTCAGCAAGAAATCAGACGACAAAGCGGAAGAAGTTCTGGAGCCGGGGACAAATATGACGCAGCTCTTAAACAGCAGACGCTAGACACTATACAGGCCCGTCTTGACGCAGGTCTTATTAATGACGCTCAGGCTCAGGCTGCACTTGAAATGCTGGCCAAAGGAGAGTCGATGCGCGGAATGACAACCAATGAGGCTGAGGGCAAGATTATTGCAAGTGCTCTAGGATTGCCGATCGAAGATGCTCAGGGAAAAAGGTATGTTATTTCTGGAGAACTTCAGTCTGCTCAAGACCAAACAACGCAATACGAACAGAAACGCATTGCTGCACAGCAGGCAGAGCAGAACATGCAGCTTGACAGGACGCTTCAAATGAACCGAGAGCGTCGCGAACAAGAAGACCAAAAGATGAGCACTGAAGACAGAGCGCGAAAAATCAGGATGGAAGAAGAGAAAAAAGAACGCGAAGCAAAAGGATATGAGACATCCGTTGATATGCTTCCAGATGGAACACAGATTATGCGGTACAGGTATCCGGGAGATACGGAATGGAAATATTCTAAGTATGCACCCAAGCTTGAAGAAGGGACTTATGAGACCCCTGACGGATGGAGAAAGGTATTTCCGGGGGGGGATATTAAATACTATTCTAAAGAAGGTGGTGCAGTAATGGGAGCAGACGAAAGGATATATTCACCTAAATATATTGGCAAGTCATGGGATGAAATGCGAGGCACAACTCCTGAAGAGAAACAGGCAAACTATACTATTGAGCGCAATAAGCTTTCAAACTGGAAAACAGCAGAAGAGCAAATGAAAGAGGCGGGAACAACACCGTTCAAAGAGAAACCAAAAAACCAAGATAAGCCTCCGATTGAAGGAGCACGACGTGGTGATGACGGAAAGTGGTATGTTATAAAAGAAGACGGCTTACCCTATGAAGTTTTGGAGAGATAAAAATGGCCTACGTTATCGCAGATAAACCCGCTGGCTTTGATCCGTTTGCTAAACAAGGCAAAAAGGAGAAGACATATTATGTTTCTGACACTCCCGTTGACTTTGATCCTTTTGCAAAGCAGCGCGTAAATGCCACGGAAACAGGCCAAGAATCAATTGGCGCTCAGTCTGCGGAGCAAATGCCGGCCACAACCAAACAAGCTCAACCAGCGCAAAGCGAGAGCCGCCAACCGTCGCAGGGTTCAGTTGATGTTCCTCCTCCTGCCGTTGCGCGTGCGTTAAGTGGAAGAAGTCCAGAAGACGAAGAGCGAAAACGAAAAATTGAGGAACGCTATGGCGGAGGCGTTCCGGTTCTTTCAGCGGTGCGTAATGTTTTGCGTCCTGATTATGTTCAGGAACCATATTTGCTTGCAACGCCATATTCACAAAAGCCTACTTCTGATGTAGTGAGTTCGGCTAATGCGATCACAGAAAAGTACAAGAAGCAAAGCAACTCTGCTTGGAAGCCGGGTCAGTATTATGAACAGATAAAGCGACTTTACGAACTTGACTCAAAGCAATTTAATACAGGGATCAACGCAACACCTGCCGAAAGAACGGATGCACTGGATGCTACAAAGAAAAACAACGAAGAGTATAATAAGTTGTTGGCTACTCTTCCTTCCAGTGTTCAAGAGCAAGTTGCAAAAGATAAGGCCGAGAACAGATATTATGAGCTGAAGAAAATTTGGCCGGGTGATTTGGTGAAGAGTGCTCCTCCGTGGGTGCTTGACGAGATGCGCGAACTAGACGAGCAACTTCATTTGACAGATTCAACATTTGAGGACCGGGTGCTTTCCGGTCGTGCAAAGAGTTGGCTTGATCGGGTTAAGTTTGGTCAGTATGCAGTCCACAATGCACAGCAGATTGCCACTCTGTTTAAGGAAGAGCCTGCAATGATGCAGAAATCTATCAACAGAATGCGGGATATGCAGATTGTTGCTGCGCGTGATATGCCGGAAGGGAAGAGTTTTGTTGAGAAAGGTTTTCTTGGGCTTCTTTCTAATGTTGCTCCAATGGCGGAATCCGTTGCGGCAGGTACTGTGTCCGCCGGAGTTGCTGACAAAGCATATTGGGCGATGCAGGGCAAGGGGTCGGTCATTTATGATTATGTTACAGAGAACAACTTAGATCTGACGAAGATGAGCAAGGAAGAACTTGCCAAACTGGATGCCGTTTCTTCTGTTGCTGGTGCCGCGTATGCCGCCGTTGAATATATAGGAAATATGTATGGACTGCAAAAGGCGGGTATGTCTCCAAAGATAGCAAAGCAGTTTGTCCAAAAGGCAATGAAAGATGGGGCATTCTGGGAGGAGGTTACTCGTGGAGGTGCTCGGTTCTTTGTGGAGTGGATGAAGGAAGGCGGTGAAGAATTTCTACAGCCGCTTATAACCACAACTGGACAACAAGTGCTTGAGGGCAATGTTGATGTGCCAACTAATATTGAGGAATCGCTAAACGAATGGTGGGACGCATTACCTGCTGCCGCATTTATGGTTGCTGGAGGAGGGGGTATTGCAAAGCTTGGTGATCGTGTTGAGCAGAATAAAGCACAACAAGCAACAGAACTTGCAGCAGCCGACCGTTCGGCCCGTGAAGCCATGCGCCCACAAAACGCGCAGATGACGCAGACAGATAGAGGAATTGTTCCAAACAGACCAGAGATTGTTGCACAAGCGCAGGAAGAGCAAGCTCCTGAGTTTATACCACAACCAAGAACCGCACAAATTACAGACATAGAAAAGCAAATTAACAGAGAACTTGCAATAGAAGAAAGAATAGAAAACAAAACTCGAAAAGCATCCGTCGAAGAATCAATGGTCTTTGATAGAGAAGAGTTAAACGCAAGAAGAGAAAGACTTGATCCTAACAAAAGATCGAACCTAAACGACATTGCTCAGTACATAAGCGAAAACAGCGACATGAGTTTTGACGAAGCATTTAAAGATGCCGCTGCTTGGAGAGTTAGAAAGAGACAAAAGTTTTTAGAGGCTTTAAGAAATGACTCTCTTGAGAACATTGAGGTTGAGCTTGGTTTAAAAGAACGGACACCCATCGTTTATGAACAAGCCCAAGCTACCGAGGATTCCTCGGTAACTCAAGAAAAGCAGACACAACCAATTTCCGAACAGGCTCCAGCAAACACTACAACAACGCCAGTAAAGGCAAATGAAAAAAAGACTGTTGAGCCTGTTCGGTCTTCTACTATTACACTGCAAAATAAAGCAGGAAAGACCAGAACAGTTGACGTTGTAAAAGAAACCGACACTGCATTTCTCTACAGAGACGAAAACGGGACACAACGGCGTTTGATGAAGACTGCGTGGACAAAGCAAACAGAACAACAGGTTGCCAAGACTAACAGCAAGGTTGAGATTGATAAGGAGAAAAATGAAAGCACAAGCAATAAGAGCATTAAAACAAACCAAACCAAAGACGTACCATTATCTGGCAGTGAAAGCCCACAAAGCTACCGCCAAAGATCAGAAGAGACCATTAGAAAAGAAATAGAAACAAATGGTCTTGGCGGAGAATTTGAGAACTTTCTTGCTCGCCTTGAGAGCGCAAAGGGAACAGCACGGAACGGCTCTTATGGATTACAGGCACAGAAAGACGACCAAGGATATATTACTGGGTGGTACAACCAAGGAAAGATTTACCCAGAAGGATTTGATGCAAAATCAATTCCCGCAATAAGAAACTTTATCAGGGGCAAGCGGCCACTCACGCAAAACCAGCTTGACGTTGTAGAACGAGCATATGAGTTAATTCAGGCCGAAATTGGAATTAAACTAGAAGTTGTAAAAAACTTCAAAGAAGATATCAAAAAAGGAGAGCGTCCTCCACAAGAAGTAATTGACGAGAATCCGTCTGAATGGGAAGTCGCAATATCTGAATCTGGTATAAACGAGGACGACCTTGGAGATACGAGCTTTGACTTTGGGTTTAACGTCGTCGATAAAAACGAAGATGCACAAGTAGATTCTCTCAAGGAGTGGAGGAAAAAACACGGCATTGCAGAACCAGACGAGCAAGTTGAAATGTTTGGTAAAGGAGCAGTTGGAGATGTTTTTGAGTTGCAGAGCCAAGTTGTAAAAGAGCGTGAATCGTTTTCCGAAAAGAAAGCACGAGAAGAGAAACAGGCAAAGGCAGAAGCCGCTCAGACGAACATGTTTGAACCTTCCCCTGAACAGGCGATTAACCGGCAAGAGACAATAGACCAATCCGCGCCAAAGGGGAAGGAATCTAAACTTTCTTTCCTTAATAAATTAGAAGCAGAAGCAAGGGCAGAAATTGAAACGCTAAAGAAAAGTAGCACAATAGGCGCAAACAAACCTATTGGCATTGCGGCAAACTATGTCGTAATAGGTGCGGTTAAAATTGCAAAGGGAACCGTTAAGTTTGCAGAGTGGTCAGCACAAATGATTCAAGAGTTCGGGGAAACAATAAGACCAATACTTAAAGATATATATAGATCGTCAAAAGACATTGCAAACAAACACAAAGATAACCCAGAGCAATTTATAGATGCTGCCAAATCTGAGGTGTCACGACTTAGTAAGCGCAACCTTTCTTTGATATCAGAAGACCAATCAGTACGAAAAATGTTTTCCGATGTTGACAAAGCAATGGAATCCATAGGCGAACCAAAACCTGAAACCGTACAACAATGGGATACAGAAGCGAAGAAACAATATAATGCAAATCCAGAGTTGGCTTATGAGCAAGTAGTTTCTGGAGATCTTGACATGACGAACCCTGTCAATATCAGATTGGCTAAAATAGCTTTTGACAATCAGGGTAAAGCAGACATTGAATCTGGTAATATACAAAGAATCGAGAAAGCCGTTACAGCGGCATACAATAGGCGCAGGGCTGGAACTGAGTGGGGAAGAACGGGTGTTGCAATGCGCGATCCTACACAATCTCCAGCGCAAAGAGTAAGGTCACAGTTGCTTGACCTAATTGTTACACCTGATTCTAGGACAATAGACACGCTTAACACAGTCAATGATAAACGCAAAATGGCCCTGATTAAAAAAGAGGCCAAGCGGACAGCAAAAATATTACGTGCTCTTGATAAAAGCGGAATCACCATAGATGAAATCGGAGAAATGGAAACGCTGGACCGTAAAAAAATTGCTACGGCACTGCGTGTTATCAACGAAACCAAGGCTTCATTTGCAGATAAAGAGTTTGAGCTTTGGCGAAATGCAATTTTGTCAGCTCCAACAACACAAATGGCTAATATTATAGGCAACGCATTTAATTCTTTTTATGAATATGCCATGCTGAAACCTACAGAGTCTATTATTAATTTGCTGACTGGAAATCAAATCAAAGGTGGAACGACTGTTGAGGATGTTGGTAAAATTTATAAGTCAATATTTAGCGGTAACACATGGGTTACTGGGTGGAGAAATGCGGTCGATGCTTTTATTAACGAGCAGCCAGTTGTCGTTGGTTCCAAAATTGATATGAAAAGCAACGCTGCTATATCTGGTAAAAAAGGAAAGATAATTCGCTCACCGCAAAGGCTTTTATTGGCAGCAGACGAGTTTGCAAAAGGCATGATTGTACAAATGGAACTTTCTGCTCAGGCCGCAATGATAGGCAGAGAACAAGGATTAAAGGGCAACGAATTACAAAACTTCATTAATGAACAAATCCAAAATACAGAATCAGATACATGGGAGAAAACGCTTGAAAAAGCAAAGGAAATTACGTTCCAGTCAAAAGTTGGTCCGATTGCACGAAACCTCATGCAGATACGAAACGCAGACGGGGTAACTGGATATTTTGCAAGGCACATTTTGCCATTCATCGTAACTCCAACAAACATTGTGAAGACTGGCGTTAGAAGAACGCCGCTTGGATCATTTGTTCTTCCGAGTACACTGGTTAAGGCGTATAAAGGCGACCTCTCTCAAAATCAGGTTACTAGCCGAATTGCAGAACAGTTTATTGCTTGGGGGACGTATTTTGTTTTAGCAGCATTAGTTAATGACAAAGACGAAGATGGGTTGCCAAAATTTATTACAGGGTCTTCTACAACAAAAACAGAACGAGGCAAACGAGACCTTCAATATAGAACCGTACCAGCACAAAGCATAAAAATCCCCGGAACAGATAGATGGGTTAGCTACAGCAGAATTGAACCGCTTGCAACCTCTTTATCGTTAATGGTTGATTTAATTCATAAAGACGGGAATAAGATAGAAGAAAAAACTTGGACCTCGCTGACAGGACTCATTAGAGATAAGACCTTTATGAGCGGGTTGTCTGACATTATAGACCTCGTTGAGAAAAGAGACTTAGATGCTGTTTCAGAGTGGTCGTCGAAGTTCGCCGCTTCTTACATGCCGAACATTATTCGAACAGCACTTCGATCTTCAGACGATAAAATACGCCAATACATGGTGGATGATAAAGACAATAAATGGAAGGGATGGTTAAAGAGAACAGGACAAGAAGCATTGCCACATCCTGCGCTAATGCCTCCTGCAAAAGTCGATTTGTTTGGTAGAGATATCTTAAAGGATTCTGAAACAGGATCACCAATTACAGACTATATTTACAGGATGTTAATGCCCATAAGAGTTCAAGATAAAGACCCTCTTAACAGAATCGACCAGTTCATTGTGGCGTATAACAATAATCCTCCAGACGGAAATGAGTATTATCCAGTGCTTCCTAATACAAGCTATCCTGACGACAAAGGAATAACTCAGCGAATGAATGAAGATCAATATCATGAGTTTTTGCGCCTTCGTGGTGAATATGTCGCAGAGAGGGCAAATCAAATCAATCCAGAGAAGCTGACTAAAGACGAAAAAGAAAAACTTGTAAAACTGTTTTCAGAGGCAACAAAATACGCACGTCAAAAGATGAAGCTCAAGTCATATCCATCTAAACCAAAATTGATGGAGCCATTCGGAACAGGGAGATCGTCGTCACGAGAACCGACCCCATTTGATACTGACAGAAAATCCTCACGAGAACCTACGCCGTTTGACAACCGTTAATCGGTTGACATAATAATGCATTTTGTATTATAAACAACGTCATGAAATACAAACCACCAGCAGGATTCGCATTTATTAAGCCAGAGCAACGGTACGAAGATACGACGGGATTGATTGAGATACCAGTCAAATACAAAATGGTTAAGAAGGCTGTTGCTCGTGTTGAGCAATGGACTCCTGAGTATCGCTTTGCTTGTAAGAGGTGTGGGCATGTTCAGCACTACAGGGGCCCGTGTAGAAACTGTCAAAGCGATAAAATGCGCATGGTTTCAGAGCACCCGACAGACCCTTTCGGGGGAGTTGACATCACTGGTCTTCGAGTGCTTTATGTAGAGGCAATGGTGTGCGCTATTAACGATGAGATACACCGCATTCCAATAGACGAAGACTGCATCATTGCTGTTTTGGGAGATGATGTTGTGTTAGACAAAGCAGAAGACAATGCCCCAAAGCGTTGTCGGTTTTGTGGACCAGCAAGGTCTGGAACATCGAACGGCATGGTTTTGATTCCTAAGCGCGGAGCGTTGGTTTGTCCGAGATGTCATAGGTCGGAGGCAGGGGAGTTGGTTGTGTAGGGTTATGTTCTAATATCTTTGCATACATCGTTCGTGATAGCATAATTTACACAGCTTGCATTTGGTTATTATACCCTTTCTATCCTCGTTGTATGGACAAATTGTTTCTTTAACGTCCTCTTTTTTCTCTCGGCAATCATCGCATTCCAACCAATCAGTTGAATGTACTGTCTTCTCAGGAACTTTGTCTAAATCAATTCCCAATATTCTAGCGGCACCTTTTCCAATTATTGGCATTGGTTTTATCCTTCATCTGTTGTTTTATTGTTCATGAGAGACCACAGCAATGAGTCTTTGTTTTTAATATTTTCCTCGCTTCTTTTTTATGCCAGCTCTGTTATCTCAACTTGTATGCCCGGATAGTTGCTCCATATTTTTTCAAAATGCAACACCGCAACCTGTGAGTCGTCTGTCCAAAACCCAAGGCGGGTCATGCAGTCATTAAACATTTTAAGTAGGTTGTCGCAGTCCGGCCTTGTGTCGCAATATTTCATTCCTGCTGCTTGGTTTTTTTTAGATTCTGATTTTCTCCACGGGTAGCACCACACAACACTTAGCTGCACTGGTCCATTAAATGCACTTTCTGGTACGTGTGGTTTAAGAAGCACCATTAGTTCATTTTGAACTTGTTTCCCTTTTGAGTTTGCAAACTTACCGATAAACTGAGACCCATCTTTTCGTTTCAAAATACGAGCAGATGCTTGGGCTGTCGATTTTGGCGGATTGCATTTGATAAAAAACTTTATTGATTTGCTCATTGTTTTCCTTTCATCTCACAAGTCTATGCCGAATAAATTCGTTCAGAATGTCGTGCGATGCGCTTCTTTGTTCTTCTGTTTCCCAATCGGTTGACTCACTTACAGCCTGCTTGATTTGATTTACTTCGTTTTGATTAACATAGCGGCTTAAAAACTCGTATACCAAATTTTCTCCACAGAACTCAATGAGGCACTTGATATCAAAACCGATTTCTTTAAACGACACTTTATCCGCATCAGATACTCCAAGATTAAACAATGCAAGCTCTCGACCTCTTGATTTAAGTTTCGCTTTTTTCTTCAGACAATAATCAATCGTGTTTGTTTTTGCTGCAAACACGCCTAGCGTATATGTATCATTCCAGTCTTTCAGTGACATGATTTTCATATGTTGTTTCTCACATCATTGGTGCGTTTGTTTCTCTGTTCGGCAAGCTCCATCTCGCCCAATACATTGTTCTTTCTGTTCGAGCGGGCAACCATCCAACGAATTGCTTCACATTTAGGCTTTTGCCGAACAATCCGATTCTCTTTATTTGTTTCAGTCGGATATTTTCCGCCGAGTTTGAAGGGTTCTCCCATTTTGTTTTCCGCCTTTCTAAAGTCTCATCTTGTCGCTACGTATCACTAAAAAAACCACCCGTTAATAATATCCCGAACTGAATCAGCACTCTTGTTATAGTCCTTATAAAACTCGTCTCCATTCATGTCCACCAAATCTACCTTAACCTTATCCGCAAATTGGTATTTGTCAATCCAATGTTTTGTAATAAACGCCACATCGTCTAGGTTTATAAAGTCTTGCAGCATAACACTCTTCTTGTATCCTGCATCAAACCGCTTCTTCTTTTCCTTTCCGCCTATTTCACTGATACTGGACACTTTCCACTCTGAATCAAAATATCGCTGCCTAAGAAACCCCTGCCCGTCAATTAGCTTTCGTTCATTCTCTTGGCAGTACACCTTATAACGCTCCGTCAGTTTTATAAGCTCATCGACTGGTGGTTTGTTTTTCGTATCACACCAACCGAACCATGCAGCACCCTTTCCTCCAACCATGTAAGAACTCCACCACTTTTCGAATTCCTCAGAGTACGGTTGTTTGCGGGCCGAATCAACCCTTTGTTGATAATCCGTTTTTGGCTTCTGCTTTTCGCTTTTCTCTTCGCACTGATATGTCTCAAAATTGTTGATCGTTACAACGGTAAACTTCTCCTTTCCTGATGTCTTAACCTCAAGGCTTATCGTATTGTCTGAGGCAAGCTTATACATCCTGTTCTTTACTATGCCCTCGTTAATTCCGGTTCCCTTTGATACAAATCCCCTCGTTGCAACAACCTGACCTCGCAATATCTTCACTCCCTTATAAGTCGTCGTCCTGTCCTTGGCTTCTAACAACAGGAACAGCAGAATATGAACACAAAACGAATCGTTCCAATGCTCCCAGCGCTGCATTTTATAATGGATTTTTACCGTTTCCATAGATTGTTTGTCACATGGAGCCTATTTCCCACGAGGCTCATTCATGTCGTTGCCTAAATTCTAATATCCCCTCGATCAATGCCTTTGCCGATCCGCCTGAACCCGCCGTATTTAACCAAGATCCACCCGAGAACTACGATACAACAAAGCGCAATAACCACCGCCGCCAAAATAATACTTCCCAAAATACCAAGCACCCAACAAATCCATATTGGAATCGTAATAGTCATTTCTTCCTCCTGGTCTCCCATCCTTTTTTTGCGTTTTCACAGCGTTTTGAGTAAGGCGTATTTACATTTCTTAGTGCGTAATTCATACGGACAAGACATCCACAACTTTTCGTGTGTCCACTTTTTATTCTCCATGCAGAAGCCTTAAATTTTTCACCGCAAAAACATCTACAATTCAGCCAGCGGTTTCCTCCTGAATCAGTGTGCGAGTTACCAAGAACCTCTATTCCCCCAACAACATCACCAGCTTGTAATTTTTCGTAGCGTCCTGTAGGCATGTTAAATCCTTTCGCTAACCAGCAGTTCCAGCCTATCCTTGCTCCGCCGTAATATCCGATATGGCGGACTATTTTTCGTCTATTGCTCTGTTAGGAGGAATGTCTTTAAACTTCCCCATGCGTTCATCGTATTCCTGCATTTCTGCAATCATTCGCTCAAAGACGGTTGCCCATCCATTTCCGTGATCGCGCCACATTAGTTCATAAAATTCTTGAAACGCTTTTTCCGTATCTTGTTTCATACTTTCTCCTAACCAGCCCATCGACTTTACGGTGAAAACGTCCGGCGCACGGTCGATGTTTCGCGCACCGAAAGTCATGTTAGTCGTTCAATTTTCTTTCCAACACCACATCGTTGAGTAGCAGCACAGAATCCCGCAAGTGATCCAGATTGATCGGTCAATAAACGTTTCATTTGAAACGTCACCAATGGCTGATAGCCAAAGTTGAAAGCCCATGCAGATCGTCCAAGGGATAGAAAATTGAACCAGTCGCTGGACTGTACGAGAAAAACGCCAGCACAGTTTTGATGTTTGTTTGATCGCATCATGTTTCATCGTGGTTTCCTTTCTCGCCAGTCACCTTGTCGTTCTGAATTTCAGCAACCCTGTCTCTCAAGTCCATCCAACACGGGCATCCGTGGAACGCATAGTCGCCAATGGTGGTTGCGCCGTCGGGGATGACTACCTTCGTCAGGCACGTGTATTTTGTTATTGTTGTTCCTTTTGTTTCAATCTCATTGTTCACTTATTTTTCTCCTTTAATATGACGGATTATTTTCCGTCTATTCCTCTGTTCGATTCCCAAGAGCACAGCGTATTCGCTTGCCCAGTATATCCCGTCCCCACCTGAATAGATGCGACGTGGTTTTTCCATGGTCCGGAGCGAGACGGGGCTGTAACGATGTACTCATCTCCGTTATACTGAACTACTTTTGCGTAGCGTCCACCTTGATAGCCAAGGTTTTCGGTTACTTTTGCATCAACAATTTTTCCGCCAATTTCACATTTCATACAACTCTCCAATCGAACCAGCGGTTGGAGCGCTACAAGAAAACTCGCCGCGTGGTTCATCACAAATACAATCTTCAATCAGCCATCCACATTTTTCGCATTGTTTCATTTTTTTTATCTCCGTTTTCTTGAGGCTCACCCGTAACGTTCTGCTGAATTAGCCACTCGTCCAAAATCCGCACCCAGTAATCAGCGCACTGTCTCGTTCCGGCCATCTCGTTTTCTTCGTTCCCGCAACCCTCGCGGGGCGGCTCACACCGGACGTTGTGTGGCAAACATCGTTAATATCCGATATGACGGACTATTGTCCGTCTATTGCTCTGTTCGGCTGTTCCATGCGTTCGAGTGCTTCCAGCGCCTCAGCGGTCATCCGTTCAGATGTGTCGCTGTGCCGCTCTCCGCCGCGCACCATGCTGTTAAGCAGTCCTATGCAACGACGAATCTTGCGGAAATCGTCAGCCGAACCAGTCGATTGAGATTTACGAGAAAGGGCGTCCTCTCTCATCAATACGTTGTCAGCGGTTAACACCATTCTTTTCCTTGCCATAATTTTCTCCAGTTGTCCTTTCTCGAAACTCATCTCAATCGTTGGAAACTGAAACTATGCCATACAAGCGAAGATTGCAGTCTCTCAAGTCAGATATGCTACACTCAATCAGCAGTCCTCGAACAAGATCACCGTTCGTGTCATGCAGGTCACCCATCTCAACCAGTTTTCCAACCAGAGAATTGAGAGGTACTGTCTGCCCCGCCACGTTTGTGTCTGTTTTCATGAGTCCCTTTCTGGGGCAGTCAGCCCCTCATTCTTGTCGTTCGCTTTCTCCTCGAAATAAGTCTCAATGCCGTACTCATCATCACGCAACAACGAAAGCGCAATGCTTAGGGCTTCGTTTGGTGTTTCTCCTACATCGATCAGAATCCAACCCTTTAACCACTCATCAATCTCATCGATTGAGAATCTAGAAACCGAACCAGCCGATTCAGATCGTACAGGAAAGGGCTCGCCGGTTAAGCGAGACCACCATGCTTCTAGTTCGTCTTTTGTCTGTTTTTCAGCTTTTGTCATTTTACTCCCTTTCCTTCCGCTGATCTTTTTCGTTCGCAGGAATAACTTTTGCCCAGTTAACCGCCATAAAATCCAAGAGGAAGTTGGCGTCCTGCCCAGAACTTGGGTGTCCTCTTAATTTTGCATGAAGACGTTCGATGTTAATGCAGTCATGCACCGTTGCTCGATATGTTACATACGCCGTCAGCTCATTGCCTTCCGGCCCACACGCTTCCCAAGGTTCGTGCCATTCCAGCATCGTTTCATGGCGAGTCTCAATCATTTGCAAAACATCCATGTCCATAATCATTTCCTTTGCGAACCAGCGCCTTCACCCTATCGCGCCAACGCTTGTTTTTAAGTTAATGGCAATCCCGCTCAGGGTGATGCGGGTCGTTCGGTGTATAAAAGTCATCGTGCCAATCAGGACACGAATCCCCACACGCCGTCGCGTGGTCGGAAGCATTGCACCAGCCACCGCCGGATATGTCTTCGCTGTCAAAGTTTGCGCAGGATCCGCAACACCGAACCAGCACATCAACCTTATCGCCAGTTCGAGCGGTTTTCGTCGTTTGTTTGCTCATAGTTTTAATTCCTTTCCTATTTCCGAAGAGCCTCATCGTGGCTAATAATAAGAGCGTTTCCAATTTGCCTCATTACGAGACCCTTTCCGTGCTTCTTCTCCAAATCATCAACCATTCCGGCAAGCTCTTTGACACCGACCGGAAGCGAAATAGATGCAACTTGCCCAACCAGCGCCTGCGCCTTATCGCTGGCACGTGGTTGTTTTGTAGTTTTAGTTTCCATATATCGTTTCTCTGTTGTTTTGCCCTCCTCGAACCGCTGGGCTGCGGACTTCATACTCAAGGTATACTCTTCCCCGCCGAGGTCGGGACAATCGTGCGCTACGTGGACAACGCCCCCGTTTTTTAACTCCTCACAACCTGCAAAATTTCGCAGCTTTCCTTTCGGCTGATTGCTGGAAGAGTGTTGAACATTTCAACTCCGTCTTTTTTAGTTTTTACAACACCGCGCTCTTTTAAGCGCGTTGCGTATAGGTCTTCAACCTGCGAAATCCTTGGATCAACAAGCGCCATATAATCGTCGGCGCTGATGACGTCTCTAACGCATCCATACAGCTCTTTCGAGTCTGCGCAACGGTTTCCGGACCGCACAACAAGACGAAGGTTTCCAAGCTGTCCGCCAGCTTCTTTCACGGCCTCCTTTAGCATGTCCGTTGCCCGGTCGCATTGTTTCCGAAGCTGAGTGACAAACCCAGCCAAATCCGCCGCGTTTTCCGCCGTTATCGCTACTGGGTTGAGAGTCGCAACCTCCGTCGAAAATCTGCCAAATGCTGGGCATCCGCATTTGGCTTTACAATATTTGCAATGGTCTCCTGCCCGTCGATCGGCATCCAGCTCATTGCACCGTGCAATAATGCGCTTGATCGTCTTTACAATTCCGTCAAACTTCGTGAACGTGAACGGCTCGGCTTTCTCAAATACACGTGGCTGAACAAGGTGACACTCAACCCGCGAAACGCCGTATTCTTGCGCGACCATGGCCGCGTAATTTGCAAACTGCAAATTCATGGCCGGCGAGCTAACGGGGTTCCGGCCAAATTTGAAGTCAACAAGAATTGCCATCCCTTCCTCTTGAATGACCTTAACGGCATCGAGCCGTCCAAAATTAACCCGCTGAAAGCACTCGTCGAACATCACAAGACGCTCTTCAAAAATCCAAGGCTCTCCGCGTCCGTCAAATGCCCGAAGAAAATTAACTGCCCTACTTACCGCCTCGGCTTGTTCGTCAGTCAAATCGGCAATGGCTGACTCTCCGCGCTCGTAAACCTCAACAACTTTTTCGTGAAGCATCGTTCCTTCTTCAGCATCCGGCCCGGAGTCATCCGGCAGCCCGCGTTCGGCGAGCATAGAGGCAGGACAAGCCTGCCGCCTGTACAGGGCGCTTGGCCCGCATTCGTGGTGATCGATCATTCTGCCACCTCTGCTTCTTGCGCCGAAAGCATAGCCTTTAGGCATTCACGCTGTTTTACCTCATCGAGCTTGTTTGGCTTGTCTGTTCCAAACTCCTGCATTATGCGCAGAAAATATCCGCCCTGGCGGTGCGTGTTGATCGCTGCAACCAACGCCGCAGCCGGAATTGTGTCGGCGTCAATCGGAGTGGGTTCATGTTCGGGTTCAGGCTTGGTTTCTGTAGCTGTATATTCCTGCGTCATCTCTTCTAGCGGAGAAGGAGATACCGTTGCATCGGCAATTGGAAGATCGTCAAGCTCTTCGCGGGTCATCATGCCCATTGAAACCTCCGGCGCATATGCACGAGTGAAAAACGCAGCACTGCGATATTGCAGCATCATTTCGGGCATAGTTTGCCACTTCGAGCCTTGTTTCTGATACCACCCTTCGGCTTTCGCCATTGCCATGGTTACTTCCGCAGATTCCAGCACCTCGCCTGATTCATCTTTTGCCCACGCAATACAGCCCCAGCTATCTTCCCCTTTCGTTCCCGTCATCCGGTATCTGAGCGGCGTAAACCTTCCGCAGGCGTTCACGCAGGCAATAAGAAATTTTGCGCTAAATGCCGGATTCCCGTGAACAACGTACAGGTTTTGCATCACCATGAACGGATCCGCTCCCATACGTTCGGCCATTTTCAGCGCAATTGTACAATCGGCAATGTTGCCTTGGTATTGCTTCGGAACCAGCTTTGATGCCGAGTACATTTTTGCTGTTCGCTGTTCTAACTCGAAGCGCCGCTCCAATATCGCAACTCCGTTTTCTGCCTTCATAATTTCATTCTTCATTTTCTTTCCCTTTCGGCCGTGCGGCCATTGTTGTTTTTGGTTTCGCTGACAAACCTGCCCCATCTAGGGGCGTTTGTCGATGTTTATTTTCGCTTTTTTTCCGTCTATTGCTCTGTTCAGTACATCATAAACATTTCTAAAAGTCAGCATGTCGAAAAACTCAGAGTCTGAAGCGCAAGGGTAAAATCCGCCTTCTCTCTTTTTTGGGTAGCCCCACCATTTAATTCCAACGCCTTGCAGTCCGCCATCATCTTCCTCATGGCCACGGAAGGCAACATGGGTGATTTCAATACCAACAGAGTAACCGTGGAACTGATAGCGGTTACCACGTTTCAAAGGAGACCGAACCAAGGGTTGCACTTTACGCAAAACCGCCCGCTCCTGTTCGATCCGTTCCGCGACTGCTTTCGGTGAATGATTCATCAACATTTTATTGCTCCTTTGTTTTGCGCAAGTGATCCCGGTCGTTAGGAGTGGATTGCGTTTCTGAGCCAACCACGCGCAAGATAAATTTTATCGTTATCCATTTTGAGTTCATCTGGTAACTCATCGAGAGATTCAAGCGCACATTGACACCAGTTAAGCGGTGAATATTCATCCATAGATTTCTTGCCCATTTTACAAATGCCATCAACCCATCTAATGCGCCCCCCACAATCTTTGTCCGAACAAGGTGTTAATGATTTGTGACACTCGTGATTTAAGCAGCGCCCAAGTTCTTCAACCTCGTTCGTCCATTTTGCTTTTCCCCCATTGAGGTGTTTTTGACATCCGTCACATTCAATCATTCCATTTTTAAGGAGGTTGAATCTCACAGAGCCACAGTCACATATTAATGCTTCATCCATATAATTTTCTCCTAACCAGAGCCTGAACCCTACGAGGGCCACGCCCGTTTATAATGCCGCGTCTTTAGCCTCGCGGGTTAGGCTGATCGTTAGCCTCTAATTGAGACCGGAGTTTTTGGTAAAAGCTGAACAGCCTGTCGTGCCTAGCCTCACACTCTCTCTCTGTGGCTCCATCACTTTCAAGCGGATACCAATAATTCAGAGCGTTTCCGATCTCCGTGAAGCAATCCTCAAGGCTAACCTCTTGTTTTCCCATATCAACATCCTTTTCCCCACTTGTCAGCCATGTACGCCCGCGCAAGTCCGCCCTCAATCGACTGACGGGCAACTCCAGTAAAGCGCCCAACCCGTAGCCAATTGTCCACCGTTTTTGAGTTGACGCCAAGCACCCGCGCAAAGCCACGAATGCTCAGTTGCTTCGACTTTATGAAAGCACGGAGGCCGTCGGCGTCGATTTTTTTCATGTCCAATGCGACGCACTTTCCAACAATGGTAGCGGCGTCGCTCAATACAGTTTCTTTTCCAACGGATATTTTTTCTCCGCAATTTTTGCAATCAACTCTCATTTGTTTTTTTCTCCTATTTATTTACAGTCCGCAAATCTCGATTGCGTAGTTTATTATCTTAAGTTGCATTTCTTTTCTAGCGGCATAGGCGGCGGCGTGGGCGGCGGCGTGGGCGGCGGCAGCGGCGGCGGCATCGGCGGCGTCATAGGCGGCGGTATAGGCGGCGTGGGCGGCGGCAGCGGCGGCGTCATAGGCGGCGGCAGCGGCGGCGGCAGCGGCGGCGGCAGCGGCGGCG
>Ga0209723_1003889_pt1 | contig 17383 bp, 18 predicted proteins | sample BiotimSIPDNA_2_FD_185750 | JGI IMG/M metagenome (GOLD analysis project Ga0209723, IMG submission 185750) | Anaerobic biogas reactor microbial communites from Washington, USA - Biogas_R2 time_0 SIP DNA (SPAdes) (version 2) | ecosystem: Engineered > Bioreactor > Anaerobic > Unclassified | place... | reverse complement strand
CGTTTTTTCCGCGAACGGTTTTTAAATCTACCGCGGCTGTCAGCACTTCGATGCCTTCTTCTTGCAAGCGCATCGCCACCGCATAATATTCCAAATCTTCGACGCCTTCTGCTACTAAAAAGGCAACTTTCTTTCCTTTAAGTGTCATCGTATCTCCTTTTGACATTCGTCTTTTTATTGTTATTCTTTGTTAATCCGATAATACCACAACGAGGAAGTCAATTCATCTTTTTGAATAATGACTGATTTTCACCTAAGGAAAGTAGTCTGAAAATCCGGCGGATTACAAATCGATATAACGGCTTTCATCCAACTCGTCTTTGGCCGGTTTTGTTGTGGGCTCAGCCTCTTGCTGATCCACATCAAGAGCGGGATCGTATTTACCGTCTGCCAGGGCGATTTCAAAATCGCTGGCACGGCGGGTGATCTGCCACTTGCCACAGTGAGGACAGCGTTCAAATTTGCCTACGACCATGTTCATTCCAAAAAAGGAACGGGGAAAGGTCTGACCGCACTGGTTACAGACTGCCAAACCATGGATGCCGGCGCTGGCCTTTCCGGGCTGACCTTTTTGGCGCGAAGAAATAAGATAACTCACCAGCATACTTCCCCCAACCAGAGCCCCAACAATGACCAAAAGTTTGGTGGTTTTTTCCCCAGCCTCAGATGAGCTTAGGAAATTTACCATCAGGGGTTTGACATCAAAGCTTTCACCTGCCTTGGTGCTGACTTTTGCTCTCAATTCATGCACGCCGGAGGGATAATCATCGGTAGAAAACGAGACCTTGAATGGCTCCTGACTGAGCTCAGCCAAAACTTGTTCATCCAGGTAAAAAGTGACCGTATCAATCTGGCTTTCGTCACCATTGAGAGACAAACTCATCCTGCCCTGGATATCCATGCCCGAACCGTAACCCCAGTCCCGGCGCAGTTTGAGCGTGTAGGGCGCATCATCCTGGGCGGAGGCAGTTTTGAAGCCGGCGGCCAGTCCAATCAACACAATCAGCAGAAGAGAGACTAATTTTAGTTTTCGCATGCGTTTACTTCCATTTCGTAAGGATATTTTCACGGTCAAAAATGATTGTTCCAAGATATAGCAGTGCTACAGCAGCCAGGGCGCAAACAAGGATGGCAATGAGCATGAACCAGCCATTGATGATCAGTTTGCCAGCCAAAACAAAGCCCAAGACCAGCATGAGGGGCAAAATGACCAGGCTGGAAACCTGCTCAGCCACGCGCGGATCGCTGACTTTGGAAGAGATAAAAATTGAAAACATGGTGGCGATGACCGCCAAAACCGGACCGAGCAGCAAGATGCCCAAAATCCAGACCGGACTGGTCAGATAGCCCCTGACGGCAGGGCTGATCTTGAGGATAAAGGTGCCGATTAAAAAGACGGTAAAAGCGGCATAGGTGATCAAGACGCCCGGGATGACAGCGGCCAAACTTTTGCCGGCCAGAAGCTCTCTGGTTGTGATGGGTGTGGCCAGCAGGGGCTCGAGACTGCGGGTGGTTTTCTCTCCCACAATGCTGTAGGCCGCGATGGTGGTGGGGATGATCAGCGGCATCATCATGAACATGAGTAAAAATTGGTTCATCACGTAAATTTGGGTGCACTCGTTGGCGTTCATGCCTTCACAGGCAGATAAAAAGCCCTGGGGAAGCCCGCTGGCTTCAACATTGCCCTCGATGGCGGGCACTGAACTGGTGGTGAGATCCAACATCAGCAGTGGCAGGGCGGTGAACAAAAGTGGTAGCAAGGCCATGGTCATGATGACCATGCGGTTTTTGAAAACCTCGGACCATTCTTTGTTGATGATGGTGCGGATGTGTTTCATGCCTGCCCCCTCTCATTGGAATGAACCATTTCAAGGTAAATTTGCTCGAGGCTATGCCGGATTTCGCCCACAAATTGGATTTCAGCTCCCGCTTGCACCAGGGTTTTGATGATCAGCGGATTGGTTGATTCCGGATCTTGCAGGGTAACAATCAGTTTGTTGTCAACGCTTTCAACACAGTCTGTCTCTGGCCGCCTGGCAACCAGGTCTGCCCAGAGTGGGTTCAGCTCGCGCAGGTGAAAAACCACTCTGCGGCCAAACATCTCTTGCCGCAAATTGGCGGGACTATCCAGGGTGATCAGTTTTTGTTTGAAAATTGCCACCCGGTCGCAAAGCCGTTCGGCTTCGGCCAGGTTGTGGGTGGTCATAAAGATTGTGCGCCCTTCGCTCTTCAATTCTTCGATGAAATCCCGCACTGTTTTGGCTGCTTCAGGGTCGAGCCCGGTGGTTGGTTCGTCCAGGAACAGGATTTGGGGTTCGTGAATGAGCGCGCGGGCAACCGCCAGTTTTTGGCGCATGCCTTTGGAGAAACTGCCCACCGCGTCATAACGCCTTTCCCATAAGCCCAGCATGCTCAGGTATTTGTTCACCGCGCCGGGCACATCGGGCACGTCGTAGAGGTTGGCAAAGATGGTCAGGTTCTTTTCAGCCGAAAGGCGCTCGTACATGCCGGGAGATTCGGTCAGAATGCCGACACTGCGGCGGATCTGGGTATCTTGCCGGCCTAACTCAAAGCCAGCGATTTGCGCTGTCCCGGAGCTGGGGCGGATCAGACCGGTGAGCATGCGCACGGTGGTGGTTTTGCCGGCTCCGTTGGGACCCAAAAAGCCAAAGACTTCGCCACTGTCCACTTCAAGGCTCAAGTCCTCGACTGCCAGTAATTCAGTTTCTTGTTTTTTTCCGATTTTGAATACTTTAGTAAGACCTTGTGTTTTTATCATAAGCACTCCAGTGATGCCAGGCTCTATTATACTCATCTGAACCTGTTGTGATGATTGTTTCACATTGCGGGGAAATTAGCAATTCACTTTTTGCTGAGAATTTAAAAAGCCTGCCCCTTTCGGGGCAGGCTCATCCTGTTCAGAGCAGAGCTATTTCATTATCAACGGTAAGAAGATAGTGAAAACATCCGGTGCCACAGCATAAACAGTGACTGTGATCTCTTCAATGTCGCATAATGGTACGACAGCATCATCACAAACCTGTACAGTGAAAGTGTAAACACCAGGATCAGCTGGCGTCCAAGTAAACTCGCCGGTTGAAGTCTCAATCAACGCGTCCTCAGTAGCACCGACCAAACTAAAGGTCAGTACCTGAGCAGGCAGGTCGGCATCAGTTGCAGTAGCAGTGAAGGTAATTAAGCTGTCTTCATCGCCAGATTGTGGGCCGATTGCACCAAGTTCTGGACCAAGATTGACTTCATTGACGGTCACGGTGATCTCTTCATAGTCGCACAGTGCTGGGTCAGCATCATCACAGACCTGTACAGTAAAGGTAAACTCACCGGGTCCCTGGGCTTCTGTTGGAGTCCAGGTGAACTCGCCAGTCGAGGGGTCGATCTCTGCGCCTTCTGGCACTGTGCCAGTCAGGCTAAAGGTCAGCACCTGGGCGGGCAGGTCCACATCAGCCGCAGCGGCGGTAAAGGTAATTTGGGTGCCCTCATCGCCAGATTGTGGACCGATTGGATCCAGAACAGGGGAAACATTGACCTCGGTAACGGTCAGGGTGACTTCTTGATCGTCGCAAAGAGGTGTTGGGTCGGTATCATCGCAAACAATCACTTTAAAGGTGTAAACACCAGGCCCTTGCTCTTCGCTGGGAGTCCAGGAGAACACGCCAGTCGAGGAATCGATAACTGCGCCATCCGGTGCTGTACCGCTAAGGCTGAAGGTCAGCCCCTGGGCGGACTCGCTAGCATCGTTTGCTGTGGCAGTGAAGCTAAACTCTACCAACTCAAAGATAATTGCATCTTCAATCTGGTCGAGGTCCGGGGCGCCTTCAAGCTTATTGACCGTGATACTCACAGTTGCAGGAGCGCTGTAAATCGAACCATCAAAAGCTTTGAAAGTGAAGCTATCCGGTCCGGTGTAATCCGCAGTTGGGGTATAGGTTGCCAGAGCTCCAACCAAGTTCACAGTACCATAGGTGGGTTGATCAACGATCGCATAAGATAGCGTATCACCATCGGGGTCCGTTCCTGTCAGAGTAATATCAATAGCTATATCCTCTGTTGTAGTTACACTTTGACCCACAGCTGTCGGAGCGTAATTCCTCTCAATGGTCACGATTACAGGGTCGTGGTCTGAAGAGCGGTAGGCATCCGGCACGTAAAGGTCATCCTGCGCATCCTTTTTAAAACTGGTGTCGTAGTCTATCAGGTCTGGCTCATCGGCGTTAATGTGCCAGATCTCTACATCCACTATGCTTTCTGCCATAATCTGGTTTGCCAGAGCGTGATCCAGGTAGCCGGTCTGTCCATCGAATACATAGCTGTAAGCGTTTTCCCCTTGTATCTCATATATCATATCCAGGTAATCATCAGCCGTACCAAGTTCGTCGTCTGCGCCCGCTTTGATCGCGTCAACAGGATCTTCCTTATCATAAGAGTTAAGGTCACCGATAATCAACTTTTTCTCAGCATCTGGGAAATTGCTTGGGACTGCCAACCAGTCCATCAAGGCTTGTGCAGCCGCAAGGCGGGTGAGGTTGCAGTTACCAGCACCATCACCGAGATCCGGATCACCGATATCATCACATGGCGACCCTTTGGACTTGAGGTGGTTAACGGCCACCACAAACTTCTCACCTGTATCGTTATCCTCAAAAACCTGCGCAAGCACAGGACGGTTTTTAGTATCAATGAAACGCGAATCAACCATGGAATCCAGCACCTGGTAAGCTCCCACGGGGGTAACGGAAGCGGGCTTGTAGAGAATGGCCTGTTTGATGGCGTCCGTTCCAATGGCTCCTGTTTGGATATAAGCATAAGTGCCAGTACCTGCAATGGCATTTATGCCAGCAACCAGGTCCGCCACAGCGTCCTTACCGCTGACCGGCGAATCGTTCTCGATCTCCATCAGTCCATAAATATCTGCATCGATAGCAGTCATCGCTGCCACGATCTTGTTTTTCTGGCGATTAAATTCATCAATATCATCCGCACCGCGGCATCCTAAAGTTCCACTTGGACCGCAAATATTAGAGCCGTCATCCAGTGTGACAAAGTAGTTCAGCACATTAAAACTGGCTATCTTCAGATCAGAATCGATAATCTGAGGTTCAGTTGGGCGTGGATTGGCATCCACATAAGTTCCCCCTTCCGTTAGTTGCAGGCGGTAGAGATCATAATCGTAGTCCATCACGCCTGTAACATCAGTCACCGTTCCACCGCCGCGAAACAAGTTGTCCATATCAAATGTATCACCATTGGGGTGAATGGCGGGGTCGGGGTTCTGGTTTGTGCGTCCGTCGTCGAGGGTGATGCGGTCCAATAAGTAATCCTGAGCTGCTGCCACTGCGTCCGGGCCGGGCTCAACAAACGCAGTTGGCGTCATATGTCGTTCTGATGTCAACACGATCTCGCCATAGCGGTCAAAGTTAAAGTATTCAGAGATAATCAGGGGCTGCTCGAAAGTCACCAGCATTCCTTCAACTTTTTCAAAATCGTCGACTGCGGTTACGGGCAGAGACACCGGGGTTGGAGTAATAGTGTTGCCAGTAGAGCAGAGCTGCAGATTTGATAAGTTTTTGATTTGAGTCAAATCATAATACTCATTCACCAAACCAGTCAGGCGGACCTCATCTCCCACATTTACATCCAATCCACCAGGGTTGTAGATAAATATGCCATCTGAAGTTGTAGAATATGTATCACCAGTTATGTCCTGGATGAAGAATCCATCTTTTCCTATTTCTTCGGTCTGGAAGTCGCCCACCACCACACCTTCAGTGGTCACTGTCTCTCCAACAAAAGGAGACTCGAGCCCGGAGCCCTGGATGTCGTAAATGGGAGTGTAATCACCAACACAGCCTTCTGTTATGCTGAAACTAAAACTATGATCAGCGAGCATGTAATTAGCCGTATCTTCATCAAGATTATCGTCGTCATTGACTTTGTTCGCAAAAATGGTCACCGTGCAGGTTTCGCCCGCGGTGAAGTCAGGGGCTGGGTTGAGCGTGAAAACTGGGTTTGCAGGATCAACCGCAGCCGTGTATGTGTTGGAAGTCCCACAGGAAATCCTATACCAACCATCTGCTACAGTCACAGGTTCGCTGAATGTGATGGTGATGTCGGCATTAACTGCCACAGTTTCCGCGCCATTGGCTGGGACGGTGGAAGCGACAGTTGGGGGTTGATCTCCTAAATTGCAAATGTTTGTTGAAGAGGAAGTGTTGCGTGGAACAGGAGAACCAATCTCAAAATCATCACTATTATCGTCCGCATCCGTGCAGCCGCCGTCCACTCGTAGAGCGGAAGTGGAGCTTGATAACAAAGGAGCTGAACCAGAACCTTCGTAAAAGTTTGTAATTCCATAACCGATTAAATCTACAATCAATGCTAACTGTCCTGCATCACAAGGAGTCGTTCCACCATTGCATCCAAGTGAATCCTGACTATTGACCAAAGCAACTTTACCAGCGTAACCTGATGAATCAATGGGAGTGCTATCAGTTAAGTCAGGCGTTAAAGGCAAGGGAGCGCCAATTGAACCACTTGCTCCTTGGATAAGGTAGTATTGTCCAGCGCCGAGCATGAGATCTGGCAATTCCGTCAACTGCGAAGTGGTAGCTCCCAAATTTCCGGCACCGGTTCCACTAGCATATTGAATCGACATTCCTGCTAGAGAAACTGAGCTACTTCCAGAATTAAAAATTTCAATAAAATCATGCGTGTAAGTAGCTCCATCGAGTCCCCCGCCGCCATATACCTGGCTGATGCGAAGGGTGTTGGCAGCTTGCACTGGTTTGGCCGGCTGGAGGCTGAGCAGTCCCGCCAGCAGGGCAAGGACCATCAGCAGATAGAATGGTTTTTGCATGGATTTCATAGCTTTTCCTCCGAAGTGGGTGAATAGGGTTGTGAACACATTGGTAATAGTATCATAATTAAGCCGATTTTTTGGCTTTTTTTAAAGCATTTACTTAATTTTTGCACCAATATTATCTCTCCTAGTTTCCCCCTTTTTTTAACCTTCAGCATTCTTTCGGTCAGGACGTGTCCTGACGGCGGCAGATTAGAGAGATCGCGTCGCAGAAGAAGCTCGCGATGACAACCACTTCGTCATTGCGAATCACTTTGCCATGTTACTTCAAGTGGTGTGTGAGTTTTGGTATGGCGAAGTGATGAAGCAATCTCGCGGTCAGGATCTGGACTGGTTGGTACGAAAGGCAAAAAGAGAGATCGCGTCGCAAAAGAGGCTCGCGATGACAACCACTCCGTCATTGCGAATCACTTTGACATGTTGCCTCAAGTGGTGTGTGAGTGTTGATATGGCGAGGTGATGAAGCAATCTCGCAGTTAGGACGTGCCCTGACGGGTGCAGAGTAGAGAGATCGCGTCGCAAGAGAGGCTCGCGATGACGGGTGCAGATCAGAGAGATCGCGTCGCAAGAGAGGCTCGCGATGACGGGTCCAGATTGGAGAGATCGCGTCGCAAAAGAAGCTCGTGGTGACAACCACTCCGTCCTTGCGAATCACTTTGACATGTTGCCTCAAATGCTGTGTGAGTGTTGTTATGGCGAAGTGATGAAGCAATCTCGCAGTCAGAACATGGATTGGCTGGTACGAAAGGCAAAAAGAGAGATCGCGTCGCAAAAGAGGCTCGCGATGACGGGTACAGATTAGAGAGATCGCGTCGCAAAAGAGGCTCGCGATGACGGGTGCAGATCAGAGAGATCGCGTCGCAAAAGAGGCTCGCGATGACGGGTGCAGATCAGAGAGATCGCGTCGCAAAAGAGGCTCGCGATGACGGGTGTGGATTAGGTAGATCGCGTCGCAAAAGAAGCTCGCGATGACAACCACTACGTCATTGCGAATCACTTTGCCACGTTGCCTCAAGTGGGGTATCAGTATTGGTCTGGTAAAGTGATGAAGCAATCTCGCAGTCAGAACGTGGACTGACGGATGCAGATTGAAGAGATCGCGTCGCAAGAGAAGTTCGCGAGGACAACCCCTCCGTCATTGCGAATCACTTTGCCATGCTGCCTCAAGTGGTGTGTGAGTGTTGATATGGCGAAGTGATGAAGCAATCTCGCAGTTAGGACATGGACTGACTGGGACAAAAGATGAGAAGAGAGATCGCTTCGCAAAAGAAGCTCGCGATGACGGGTCAAGATTGGAGAGATCGTGTTGCAATAGAGGCTCACGATGACGGGTGCAGATTGGAGAGATCGCGTCGCAAAAGAGGCTCGCGATGACGGGTGTAGATGAGAGAGATCGCGTCGCAAAAGAGGCTCGCGATGACGGGTGCAGATCAGAGAGATCGCGTCGCAAAAGAGGCTCGCGATGACGGTTGCACAGCAGAGATACTAAGGTTTAAAGCAGTTCAACCAATCTTTGTACTAACATTGATTCTGACTTATCTCTCACAAACACCACAGCCAAAAAATTGACATTTGTAATATCTTATCTATACAGATTTATTTCGCTCCCCGGATAAGGTAAAATTTATTTAAAATCAGAAAGATCATTGACCTCACAGGCCTTGATTTTTCCTGCCACCTAATCAAGAAACCAACGAGGTAATTATGAAAATCGTAACAGACAGCGGAGCCGACCTCTCCTTTGAAGATTGCCAGCAAATTGGCGTGACCATGGTCCCCCTGAAGGTTGAAGTTGACGGCGTGTCCTACCAAGCCGGTGTGGACATTGAATCTGAACATTTTTACGATTTGATGGACGCCAGCCCCAGCATGCCGATCACCTCCACGCCATCGATTGGCGATTTTGCGGAGATCTACAAGAAATTTGCTGAAGAAGGCGAAGAGATCCTTTCCATTCACATTTCTTCCGGTCTGAGCGCCACATTCAACGTGGCCAAACAAGCCGCTGAGATGATCAAAGATGCCCGCATTCACCTGATCGACACGCTGACCCTCTCCGCAGGGCAGGCCTGGCAGGTTACAGCAGCCGCAAAAATGCAGCAGGCTGGCAAATCGATGGATGAAATCATCAGCAAGCTTGCTCAGATCCAGGCTGCCACCACCACGCACTTCACCCTGCCCGATTTGAAATACCTGATCGCTGGCGGGCGCATCAGCCACCTGAGAGGGCTGCTCGCCTCCCTGCTGGGCATCAAACCTGTGATCGAGGTCAGCAAGGAAGACGGCAAATATTACGACAAAATCAAAAAACGTTCTTTCCCGAAAGCCATTGCCGGCCTGACTGAACTGGCGCTCAAAGAGCACCCCGAAGGGGCAAAGCTGGTGTCTCAAATTTGCACTGCGGCAAACCCGGACGGCGCCGTGCTGCTCAAAGAAGCCATGAACAAGCTCTATTCCGTGGAATGGCTGCCAGACGTCAAACTTGGCACAGCCCTGGGCGCTCACACCGGGCGCGGACTGGTTGGGCTGATCTGTGCTGAGAAAGAGGCCTTGCCTGAACTTCCTTGATCTCACTTTCTCTCTGCAGTTCATGTAGAAGGATGTAAAATCACAACTTTGACACCGGGTTTGAATAAAACCCGGTTTTAGATTAACGGTTGATTAACGTTTGTGCTATAATACATATTTACCAATTTGAATTTATTGAAAATTAAGGGTTAGTTTCTATGGAAGAAATTGAATTTACGCAAATTTTGCTCAGGATGGGGCTTTCCCTGGTCTTGGGAGGGATCATAGGCTTCGAACGCGAGCGTGATAGTCAGCCTGCGGGTTTGCGGACTCACATGATTCTGGTTGTGGGTGCTTGTCTGACGATGATCCTTTCGATCAATATTGCCGTACTAACTGGCTCAGAAGAACCTGCCCGTCTGGCGGCGCAGGTGGTTTCTGGAATCGGTTTTTTGGGTGCTGGCGCTATTTTGCGCTATGGTTATAACGTTAAAGGGCTCACCACCGCCACAACGCTCTGGACCATGGCTATTGTGGGTATGTCAGTGGGCATGGGTTATTACCTGGTAGCTACGATTACTACCGTTGTGATCATGGCTGTTCTGTCAGTACTTGAAGTGCTTGAAAAGAAATTTGTCCGCATCAATGTTATCCGCAATATCGTTGTTGACGTGCATGACCGCAAGGGTGTCATCCGTGAAGTGCGCAAAACCATCGGGCAAATCGCAGATCAATTGTTGGATTTTTCCGTTCAGAAGAGCATCAAAAACAAACATTTGCGCATTGAGATCGCAGCTCGCTTCAACCGCAGCGAAAAAGTTGAAAACATGGTTGAACAAATTTCCGCCATCGACGGCGTGCGGGCTCTCAAAATCGAATAAATTTGTTCTCAGATCTTCAACCTCTGTCCGGATCTGATTTTAGCGCGCCTGTACTTATGTCTTTTAAGCCCTCTTTCTCTCAGAACGGGGGCTAAATTTGATGTATACTCCAAAACAAGATGCCCGGACTTGCCACCAGTTTACGTTCTTTTGAAATCGACCAGCTGCAGCAACTAGCGCAGTTGTGGGCTATCGACGCACCTGAGCAGGACAAGGAAAGCCTCTTGCTGACACTGGCTCTTAACCTGGCTGAAGCGGACCAGGTTGTTGCTCACCTGGACAGCCTGCCGGAGTCTGCTCAAACCGCCCTGATGGTCCTCAAAGCCAACGGGGGCAAGATGCTTTGGTCATCTTTTTCGCACCTCTTCGGAGAGATCCGCGCCCTGGGCCAGGCCAAACGCAAAAAAGAAAAACCCTGGGAATTCCCCCAATCGGAAAGTGAACGCCTGTGGTATCACGGCTTGATCGGTCGGGATTTTCTGCGGGTGGGGGAGGAACTCCAGGAGATGGCCTACATCCCTGATGAACTGCTGCCCCTGCTGCCAGAAGAGCTTGTGCCGCTGGAACTCAGCCAGGAGCTGCCCCCACTTGGGGATGAATCGGATGTGAGCTTGCAGATTCAGGCTTCATCACGTGTTTTGGACCATACCTGCACACTTTTGGCAGCGCTGCGCTTTAAAGATCCTGAAAAGTATCTGGCAAAACAGACTGTCGATATTCCAAATTGGACTCTGCTGCAAGCGCTCTTAAAAGGAACAGGCTTGCTGGACCAGACCAAGCAGCCAACCGATTTGGCGCGCAATTTGTTGGAACTGCCCCGCGGTCAATCGCTCTTGTGGCTTGCCAGGCAGTGGTTGAACTCTTCCCAATTCAATGAACTTTCCTTTTTGCCCGGGCTCAAGCTGGAGCCCGCCAGAGAGCTCGATCTGGCCAAAATCCGTCAGAGCGTTTTTGATCTATTAAAAAAGCAGCAGACTGAGCAATGGTTCTGGCTGCAGGATTTTACCGACCTGGTCAGGCAAAACCAGCCCGATTTTTTGCGCCAACAAGAGGACTACTTCAGCTGGACGATTTTAAAAGAAGGGCAAGCATCCGATCTGTTGACCGGCTTTGAAAGCTGGCCGCAGGTGGAGGGCGCTTACATCGAATTCATCTTGATGACCATGTTACCGCTTTTGGGATTGGCTGATACCAGCAAGACCAAGCAGTCCCCAGCAAAGCTGCTTTTCCGTTTGAAGAAAAGAATTCAACTAATGGAAAGCCTCGAGAACTTGACAGAGACAGAATCTGAGAATGATCTGTTTACACTGACTTCAACGGGGAAAATCAGTATGACCGATCGGTCACAACGCCTGATTCGCTACCAACTATCCCGTTTCAGCGAGTGGTTGAGCATGACACCAGAGTTTTACCAATATCAGCTCACGCCCTCTTCTTTAGCCCTTGCCGGGCAACAGGGCTTACGCCCTAAACACCTGATCCAGCTGCTGCGCAATCATGCCGAAAACGGCTTGCCGCCGGTTTTGTACGAAGCTATCAAACGCTGGGAAGCTGAAGGCGGGACAGCCAGAATAGAGACTCATACGGTCCTGCGCTTGAGTTCGCCTGAGCTACTGCAAACGCTGCGGGAGTCAGCCGCCGCGCGCTGGTTGGGCGAATCGCTGGGCCCAACCGCGGTCATCCTCAAAGCGGGCGGTGAAAAAATCGTTCAGCAAACTCTGGCAGGGCTTGGTCACCTGAGCGACCTTGAAAACATCGAGGTGCTGGATGACTGAAAGCGACGCTGCCCTGTCAAAGAAAAAAACATTTCTGAATTCTGTGTCAGAAAGTTTGCTGCGGCTTTCGCTGCTTTTGGCGGGAGTGGCTGGACTGATGCGCGCCTGGGCTGCCTGGCAACAAAGAGAAACGGTCTCCGAATCAGGTCTGCAGCCCTGGCTGACAGCCTACCTGATCGGCGTCGGACTCTTTTATGCCCTGGTCAATCTTTTTGCCTGGCTTGCACTGCATAAAAAACGAGACTGGCATCTGCCTGTCGTCATTCTCGCCATCTTGCTTAACATCCTGGGCTACTGGACAGAGCGCCTTATCCTCTGGGCTCCCACCCAACGCACCGGTAACAGCGTTTTTATGGCTGCCCTGCATTTACTCTGGCTCTTGTTACTATGGTTTTACACAACTCAAACAAAGCGAAAGGATCAACGCGATGGATCAGGAAATTGAAGTTAAGTTTTTGATCAATGACTACGAGAGATTAATGCGGAAAATCAATAATTTAGGGCTAATCTGTGCTCGCCCGCGCACCTACGAACGGAACCTGCGTTACGACACGCCTGACCAGCGCCTGCTTTACGCGCGTCAGGTCCTGCGTCTGCGCAAAGACGACCTGGCAAGGCTGACCTTCAAAGGACCGGGTGCGCTCCAGGAAGGTGTTTTAACCCGCAAAGAAATTGAGGTAGTGGTTTCCGATTTTGATGCCGCAAACCGCTTTCTGGAAGCCTTAGGCTACCAGGTGGTCCTGATGTATGAAAAATACAGGGCAAATTATTTGATCGATGAGCTGGTGTTATCGCTTGATGAAACCCCATTCGGGTATTTTGTGGAGTTGGAAGGCAAAAGTCCTGCCCAGGTAAAAACCGCCGCCAATTTGCTGGGGCTTGACTGGGAAGAGCGTATCAACCTCAGCTATTCCGGGCTGCTTGAGCAGTACAACCAGAACACTGGACAGGCCTTCCGCGATCTCAGTTTCGAGGTCTTTCAGGGTTTGGAAGTCACGCCGGCTGACCTGGGACTGACCTACGCTGACTTGTCTGAATAAAGTGATGCAACTGTGAAACTCTGGAAAACACTTTCAAAACAAGTTGTTTTTGAGCAATCCCCCTGGATCAAGCTTGAGGAACACCAGATCGAACTGCCGGATGGAAAAGTTCTGGACGGATGGATTTGGATTGACACTCCTGATTTTGTGATTGTTGTAGTTATTGATGAACAAGAGCGCTTTTTAGTCTTTGAGCAGACCAAGTACGCCTCGCCAGGGGTCACCCTGGCTCCGGTTGGGGGGTATATGCAACCGGGAGAGGAGCCTTTGGCAGCTGCCAAACGGGAGTTACTGGAAGAGATGGGCTTTGAGGCAGAAGAGTGGATCAATTTGGGCAGCTTTATGACCGATGCCAATCGTGGCAACGGCAGAGGCTATTATTTTCTGGCAAGAAAGGCTCATAAAACAGATCAAATCGCCCTTTCGGACGATCTGGAGGAGCAGCGCTTGCTCCATTTTTCCGCTGCTGAGTTGCAGGAGGCTTTAGACCAAAACAGGGTGAAAATCATCACCTGGCAGGCCGCTTTTAGCATGGCTTTACAGCGTTTTAGTGCTGGCTAAAGCCTGACGATCACCAGCTTTCAAAACGCAATATAGTATCCAGGTTTTTGCGCGGTCTGGGTCCGGGTTCTTCATCGGCATAACCCAGCGGTATAACTGCCAGGACAAATTTGTCATCAGGAATGTTCAAAACTGGTCGAATATTTTTTTGCTTGAAGGCTCCGCACCAGCAAGTACCCAGGCCCTGGTTATCGGCTTCCAGGAGGATATGTTCAACAGCGATGGCCGTATCCCGGATGGAACGCTTCAGGTCAAACTGGGGACTTTCCTCATCCAGGTACTGCCCCTCATAGCGGTCGGTTCGGGCGCAGAGATCGGCCACGGCCACTATCACTACCGGCGCGCTGGCAATCCACAACTGTTCGCCCGTGACTTGCGCGATTTTCCTGCGGGTATTTTCATTTTTGATCACGATAAACACCCAGGGTTGTTTGTTGTTGCCGGACGGAGCCAATCGGGCTGCTTCCAATATTTCCAGCAACTTTTCTTCTTCTATCGGTTTTTCTTGAAATTTGCGGACACTTCTGCGATGTTTTATAGACTCGATCACCATTCACCTGCCTTTCTTATGTTTATACCAATAATTGCAAACCTTTCCCAGACATAGATGGGTTGTTCTTCCAACCTGAACTAAATTGCGAAGTAGAACAAATGATTAGTCCTTATATTCTAAAATATCCCCTGGTTGACACTGTAATACCTTGCAAATAGTTTCAAGCGTGCTGAATCGAATCGCTTTAGCTTTGCCGGTTTTGAGGTTAGAAAGGTTACTCATCGTGATTCCAACTTTTTCTGAAAGCTCAGTCAGGCTCATTTTCTGGCGAGCCATTTCGACATCCAAATTAACAATAATTGCCATCTTTACCTCACACCGTCAAATCAACTTCTTGCTTATAGTCGACCGCTTGTTGAAACAAGGCTGCGATCAGGAAGAAAAATACCGCCACGACAAGCATCGCAAAAATACCCAAGGTAACGTAGATATTGGTGATGGAACCAGCCACTTCGGCTCGGGTGTAAATGAGGAGCGCTACTAAAGGAATGATGGCCACCAGAGCACAATTGCCGATTGCTTTTAACTTTCGCACAGAACCTGGTTCGAATATCTTGTCTCTTCGGATACTTTCCAGTAATAACAAGGCAATGATCAACGCGGCCAGGAGGCAAGCCAAAAAACTCCACGCCATGATCAAGACCGGCACACGCATGTGAGTAAGCGTCGGATTAACCAATGAGACATCAAAAGATAAATAATATAGACCCACTGCGACAGCAACTGTCAGCAACATAGCAAGGACCACACCAATTTCAACAATAATTGTTTGGATTTTTGTTTTCACTTTTTACCTCCGCTCTTAGTTACACATTTTACCTAAGACACTAAAAGGATAATGCAAAATTTATCGTTTGTCAATAATTATTTTATGTTATTCGAGTATTTTTTGAAATTGGTGGACTATTGGGTATTTGGGTTAGAATTTTCAGGCATCAGGTCTGAGTTGTAACTGATCACCCTGCCAGGTGAGCGCTTTTACATCAGCCTCATCTCCGGTCAATTTTGGAAGCAGATTGGCAAGTTTCTGGGGGTCGCCGCTGGTGAAATAACTGATGGTGCCCGTGCGCTGCCGCGGATTGAGCAGCTGGCGCTGCTCCAGAACATGCTGAACCTGTCGCGCGACTGCCGGGGCAGGGTCGATCACGCGCATGCCCTTACCGCTGATCTGCTTGATCAGGGGAATCACAAAGGGGAAGTGCGTACAGCCCATCACCAATGTATCCACGCCTTGCTCCATCATAGGTAAAATGGCATCTTCCAAAATCCTGCGGGTTTTGGTCGTGGACAGATAGCCTTTTTCTATTTGCCTGACCAAACCCGGGCAGGTTGCCTCAAAAAGCTGAACATCCTGGGCAAACCTCTCCACAACAGAGGCGTACATCTCTCCCTGGAAAGTTGATGGGGTAGCCAAAACACCCACTTTTCCACTCAGGGTTTGCTCGGCCGCGGGTTTGACGGCCGGCTCCATACCCACAGAAGGATATTCCGGGAAGAGTTCCCGCAGGTGCCTTAGCCCGGCGGCAGAGGCGGTATTACAGGCGATCACGATCAGTTTTGCGCCCTGCTCCATCAAGAAGCGGGCAGCGCCTTCAGCTAACTGACGCACTTCCACCAAAGGCCGGCTGCCATAGGGGACTTTGGCCTGGTCGGCCAGATAGATCAGATCTTCCCCAGGGAGCAGCACCCGCACCGCCCGCAGGACGGTCAGACCGCCAACGCCAGAATCGTAAATGCCGATAGGTGCAGAGGGCACTTCTTTTGTATTCACACTTTAATTATAGTCGCTTGTTATCTGAACAGGCTTGTACAAAGCCCTGATAGAGGGCTCGCATGGGTTCCTGGTCCTGCAGCCACTCGGGGTGCCATTGAACGCCAAGCACAAAACGGCACTGACGGTGCTCGACTGCTTCTATGACGCCATCTTCCGCCCAGGCCACCGCGCGCAATCCTTCCCCCAGCTGCCTGATAGCCTGATGATGCAGGCTGTTGGTACGCAGGTGAGCCACACCCAGCAACTGGTGCAGTTTGCTACCGGCTTCAATTTGCACATCGTGAACCAACTTATCCCGCTCGTACGAAGGAAACCAGTCGTGTTTGTTGGCTTGCGGCAACTGACTGGCGATGTCCACATACAGGGTGCCACCGCAAGCGACATTGAGGGTCTGCGCTCCCCGGCAAACCGCCAGCAAAGGTTTATCCTGAGCGATGACTTCACGGATCAGGGCAAGCTCAAAAGCATCTCTGAGGGGGTCAACGCCGTAAACCGATTCATGCGGCTGCTCTGCGTAGAGAGATGGGTCCAGATCCGCCCCACCGGTAAGGTAAAACCCATCCAGCAATCCGACTAAATCCGGGATCTCATCCAGGGGGATTAGAGCCGGGAGCAGCAGAGTTACAGCTCCCGCGTTCAGAACAGCTGCGATATCTACCTGGCGACTATGAAAATAAGGTGAACCTTCCTTGCTGCTTAGTCTGCCTGACGGGATGCCAATCCTGGGTTTTTGCATAAGACCTCGACCGAAGTTAAAACAAAAAGCCTTCTGACGCGTAAGGGTAGAAAGGCTTTCTGGATAGAGAGAACACGGGGTTCTCCTGATAGTGATTTAGAAACGCTGCTTCAGGCGCGCGCTCTTGCCAGTGCGTTCGCGCAGGAAATAAAGCCGGGCGCGGCGGACTTTGTTGTGGCGTTCCACCACAACTTTGGCAATGCGGGGGGAGTTGAACAGGAAGGTACGTTCCACACCGATACCATTGCTGGCAACGCGGCGGACGGTGAAAGTGGCATCATTGCCGTTTCCACGCACATACAGCACCACACCCTTGAACTCCTGGATGCGTTCACGATCGCCTTCTTTGATCTTCATATGGACACTGACATTATCGCCAGGGAAAAGGTCAGGAATATTTTCGTTTTTCTCTGCTTGCACAGACTTCAATAATTCTGTATGGTTCATGGTACTTCCCTTCAAACTTACGTAATTAAGCGCCTCGAGGTGCTTGAGACGCGGAGAATGAGTATAACACACCTACCCGTGGATTTGTCAAGGAATTTAAAGGATGTAAGAGCAACATGATAATGTCCTAAAGTAGCAAAATAGAAATGTCCTAATTACTATTAGGAGCTATGAAAAGGACTATCGAAATGAGCAATGAAGAACTACTCCGAAAAAGTGTCCTTGAAGGAG
>Ga0209723_1003887_pt1 | contig 17387 bp, 18 predicted proteins | sample BiotimSIPDNA_2_FD_185750 | JGI IMG/M metagenome (GOLD analysis project Ga0209723, IMG submission 185750) | Anaerobic biogas reactor microbial communites from Washington, USA - Biogas_R2 time_0 SIP DNA (SPAdes) (version 2) | ecosystem: Engineered > Bioreactor > Anaerobic > Unclassified | place... | reverse complement strand
TCGGCGTCCATACAGCGCAGCAGCATGTCGCCGGTTATGAGCCGATGCTCCCAGGTGTCCGACAGGGCTATGAAATCCCGCCCCTCGATGCGGTAGCGGAAAAGTTCGGGGATCTCGATATCCACGCTTCCCGCCTCGTATCCGACGACAGTGCCCTGAGTATAAAACGGGCGGTCGTAGTCGATGGAGAAGTTCGAGAGGGTAACATTCTCGCAGCCGTATAGGGCAAAAGGCATAATCCTGCCGTGGAAGAGCAGTTTCGCGCTGCCAAGGTCAATGGTTACGTTTTTCAGCCCCCGCAGCACGAATGCCGCTCTCAGCGGAATGTTGCCCGAATTGAGGAAGGTCCACCAGCAGGGAATCTCCTCAAAACTGTCGGAGGGGTATATATCGTAAACGGCACGGTCGGCGCGGTATACGGTATCGCTCTCGAAAATCGTGCCGACGGCAAAGATTTTTTCATTCATTTCACGGACTTCACTCCTTTCAAACCCTCTCGGCGCTCACAACTTTGCGTGTAAAGCGCACACTCTCGACCGGAGCGTCGGCATATTCCGCCTCGCCCGACTGATTGTCGTATGGGTCGTCCCGCATGAAGCGGCGGGGCGGGTCGAAATCGCGCTGAAAATCGGTGCAGCTCACCATGCGGAAGGGGTCAAGATTGCCGAAATAGTGTTCCCGCATAAGCTCATCGCCCCGCCGGAATGCGCCTCCCCCATATGAGGGGTCGCAGTGCAGCCAGCCGAAGGGAGCTACATAGAAGAGCGCCCAGTCATGGGAGCCGATATCGGTGAAAGAGGGCGCCATTCCCGACTGCCAGCGGGCGGGGATGCCCATGCAGCGGCAGAGGGTGATAAAGAGCAGCGCCTGAATGCCGCAGTCACCATGCCCCTCAAGCAGGGGATATTCGGCCAGGTTGTCGATATCCCGATAGGGACGGACATATGAATACATGACATGCTCGGTTATCAGGAGATAGGCGCGGCGGGCTTTCACAAGAGGATTGTCGGTACCTGCGCTTAACTCGTCGGCGAGGGCGCGGATAAGGGGGGTAAAACGGATGTGGGGGTAGGTCTCGCCGGTGTAAAAGTCGGGCTGTTCGGGGGATACAGCACCGTCGTCCGGGGGCATATAGTCGGCGCGGTTTACATAGGTGTAGCGTATCTTAGCCCATTCATCCTTCTCAAGCGGGGCGGCGATGTGGGCGGTGCGTATGGGTGAGGATTCGGGCGACAGGGTGACCGGATGGGAGGACTCAAGCAGAGCTATCTCCGACTGCTCGGGGGTCACCGCCGGAAAGGGCAGGTGGATGTAACAAGTCTCGCCGGGACGCAGACAGCCGTCCGCCGGGCGAAGGGCGGCCTCCACCGTGAAGCGCACCGCGTCATAGCCGAATTTATGCTGTCGCTCGATGGTCTCGTGCCGCAGCGCGGTCGACTCGGGCGGCGGCAGTTTTTCGCCGTGGTTTGCCAGTTCGTGGAGCAGCCCTTTATGGGTGCGCAGGATATTTGTCACCGCGCTGTTCTCGAAATACACTCTGCCGTTTCGCCGTATATGGTCGACCCAGCCGGCGTCAACAAAGCGCTCGATATCTTCGGCGGTGAGTGGCGGGCAGGTTTTTTGCAGTTCCTTTAGCGCATCATCCGAGGACATGGTGTAGTTATTACGCACCGAACGGGCTATCATAGCCTCCAGCTCAAGCCGCATACGAAGCGCGTGGGGCAGCCCCTTGCGGCTTAGATATCGTTTTATGGCATCAAGCTCCCCGTCGAAATCGCCGTTGTACTTATATGCCGCTATGTCCGAGGGCAGGGAAACGGCGAGATAGCGCAGATCGTCTATTGTGAGTGTCATCTTCGTTTAACCTTCCTGTCGGTCATTTGTGTCGTCCGGGCGTATCAGCGCCATCAGCTCGCGCTCAGAGGCGATATCCGCTTCTGACGGATAGGAGGCGGCGCACTTCTCGAACCGCTCCAGGCAGGCGTGTGCGCTGACGGCGGCTTCGTCGCCCTTTACCGCCGCGGCGGCGTATTCCGTACGGATGACGCTTGGAAAATACTTCATCTGCTGCATGAATCTCTTCGTCTGCTTGTCTGACAGAAGCGACAAATCGGCATCGCCTCCCTTTTCCAGTATGTCGAGGAACAGTTCGTCAAGTTTGAGCAGTTCTCTGTAAAGACCGGTGATCCGCACTGAGGGTGTTTTGGTCAGATAGTTTATCTGCTCGCGGGCGGCGGCAAAGTCATGGGCGTCCATGTACCGGTTTTCGGCAAAGACCCCGATAGCCGATATAATTGGATTTTTCATGTCGGCGTCCCCGCCCGGCTCGAACCATTCGGCGGGCATGTCTTTGAGCCGTCTGCCGTGGGTCTGCTGCTCGTTTATCTTCAGCTGCAGCCAGAGAGCCCGGCGGGCATTGGCGTCGCGGATGAGCATCAGCGTGTTGTAACCGTCGTTTGCCACCATGTCGAGTTTCAGCGGGATCAGATTTAACAGCCCCGTAAGAAAGCCGTAAACAAACATATAAAAGAGAAACATGTCGGCAATACCCGAAGGGGAGCAGACAATCCGCAGCACAAGGCAGAGAGCGGCGACTATGATATTCACCAGCGAGCCGCCCAGGTTGTAGAGTATGCAGGGGAAGGTGCCGTTTACCATATCGGGCGGAGATAGGAGACACTGACCGCCGGTGCCGGTAAGTGTGAAGCGTTTGATGGAGTATTTTCCGTCTTTTCCCCTCTGTAATACGATACTGCCGACGCGGAAGGAGAGAAAACGGTAGCCGGTGGCAAGACCGAAGACAAGATGCCCGCCCTCGTGCAGTATAATGTGTATAAACAGCACAATGACGAACAGCACAATACCAACAGCTATGTCAAACAATACCTCTGCAAAAGATTTCGCCGCCGCGGAATCGGCAGACGGGAAATAAATCGCCCTGCCGATGAAAATACCTGCTGCAAGACTTACCGCGAACACAAGAATTAAGGGCAGTAGTTTTGCAAGTTTTTTCAGTGTTTTCATTGGATTTCCTTGACAGTGTCATTCAGCCGGCGGGAATCTTGACGGCGGATGTGAATATGTGTGATTGTCATTCATTCAGGTATCTCTCCTGTCGGATTTTCTTTTATTGCCACAACAATTATACCACCCCGCCGCCCTGCCGTCAACACGAATCGGCGCCGATTGCGGAGTTAAGGGGATAGAAATGTCCAACCGATTTGGGGCGAAAAGTCTGTGTACCAGAATTGTGCAGCGGGCTGTGAAATCCTGACCAAACAAAAACCGGCTGTCCTCTCGGTTTTTTGCCGTGAGTTGACAGTCGGTTAATATGATTTTCAGGCAACAGCCGCCGTGCGATATATCTCTTATCCGTTTATTATTTCGCTCCATGCTCCGCCGGACCCTTGAGAATATCAACTGATGTATAATCCTTTGCGCTTTTCTTTTATGCTATCGGAATGTAACCGCTGCCGGCTATAAGTGTCTGACCCTCTTCCGAGAGCAGCCAGTCCAGCAGCACCGGGATGTTGGGGTTGTCGTTGTCGGCGCGGTAGATGGCGTAAAACTGCGCCACCGCCGGGTAGCTGCGGTTTTTTATACTCTCCTCGTCGGGATATACGCCGTTAAGCGAGAGCAGCTTCACCGCCTCGTTGCCCACCATGCCGGTCATGTAGTAGCGGAATGAGAAACCTATCGAGCCGCCGAATAGCGCAAAGGGCGACTTTCGGGCGATATCCCGCCCCGCCATGAAGACGTCCATTGCCGACTGACTGCCGCTGCCGGGCAGCCGGGTCACCGGGTTTATAATTCGGTTCGCACCGCCGACCTGCGACCAGTTTGTAATTGAGCCGCCGTAGATGTCCCGCACCTGTTCCACCGTAAGCGAGTCCACCGGATTGTTCTTGTTTACGAAAAAGACGAAGGCTTCCAGCCCCACCGGCAGATAAACTAACTCCACGCCCTTTTCTTCGGCATAGGCAACCTGTTCGTCAGATGGACCGGCGCAGAACAATATATCGGTGCCGCCGTCGACGATGGCGCGGTAGCCCCGGACGGTGTTCTTATACTGCATGGCGCTGTCGGGGGCGAAGTTCTCGCCGTAATAGTTGTCGTCCGAGAAGACGCCGCCCTCATAGGTCACCGAGCCCTCGGGGTAAACCGAGTCGATTATCGCCGCGTAGACGAGAACCAGCGCCGCCGCGCCGTCCAAAACGGGCAAATCGTCCTCCGCCTTGAACTTAAGGGAGGACTCCACCCGCGCCAGCTCGGAACCCGGCTCGTGGGGCAGATAGCGCGCCACGTCTATCATCTTCGACTGTGAGGCACCGCTGAAATTGTTGGCGAGCCGTCCTGTGAGCAGCATATACATGGCGAGGTTGAAGGCGGCAAATACGATAAAAACCGCCGCCAGCGCAGAAATCTGCTTTACGAGAAGTCTGTTTTTCATATAGTCATCGCCCCTGCCACATCTCATGGGCAATAAAGTAGATTATCGAGCAGTGATTATAAGCCCATACGGCCCAGATGAGATGAGCCGCGGTGACAAGCACACACACCGCCAGCAGGATGAACAGCAGCGTAAGAAAAGTTCGTTCTTTCATGATGTTTAACAAAGCCTCCCTCACATAAAGGCGATTGCGGTGAGCAGAAGCAGCCAGAAGGAGACAACAACCGTCAGAAGTGTTCCGAAAATGACCGACGAGACTATCAGGTGAATTTTGCGCTCCTTCAGCTGCCGTTCGGCATAGCTGCCGGGCTGCTTTTTGTTTTTCGAGCGAGCCTGCAGAAAGCGGAAAAGGCTGACGCCGAAATATGCCGCAGCCGCAGCCGGGATAAGTAAAAACAGAGCCGATATAATATAAGCCATATGTCCTAATTCCTCTCCTTCTTCGCCGACAGCGAAAGGGGATGATATTTCGGGATGGTAAGTCCGTATTCGGTGGGGGTTCGGGATGTTAGCCTCTCCTCAGTCTGTCCGGATTTTATGCGCCGGCGGATTTTCTCCGCCTCCTTCCCGGTTACAATGCCTGCAGCGGCACATTTTGTCAGGAGATTCAGCATTTTTCTGCTATGTCCGGCGGCGGCTTCTCTGCTGCGGCGGGGATTGTGAGTGGTGGGTGCGGCAAGGGTCGATACCAGAAAGAGCGCCTCGCTGAAGGTGAGTTCATTTGCGGGTATTCCGAAGTAATGGCGGGCGGCATTCCCCACTCCGTACTGTTCGTTGCCGAAGTAGACGAAGTTGACATACATCCAGAGGATTTCGTCCTTGGTCAGCTCCTTCTCGAAGGTCAGGGCTATGAACAGCTCGGTCAGCTTGCGGAGGGGGCAGCGCTTGTAGGTGAAGTACAGGTTTTTTACAAGCTGCTGTGTCAGGGTGCTTCCGCCCTTCGGGCTTATGTCGGTTCTATGTAATATCAGCACCCTGAACGGCAGTTTTACAAGGTGCCAAAAAGCGCTGATAATGCTCTCCACCTCATAGCCATGATGGCTGTAAAAGTTCCTGTCCTCGGCGACAAGCAGAATTTTCGTCAGACTGCCGCCGCATCCGCAACCGCTTGCGCGGAGGGGAGTATAATTATCACCTGCCCGGATTATCTCGAGACAGTCGCTGGGAGAGCGTCGGCGCAGCAGATGCCGCGAACCGATAAAGCAGGCCGTCCCCACGCAGACGACAACAGGCGAGAAGACAAGCAGCAGCAGCGCCGGCACCACATAGTGGGCGATTTTCCTGATTTTAAGGAGTATCCGCCTATACAGCGGCGCCACATAGGAAAAGAGTGTAATCATTTGTGTTATCCGATATATGACAGCTCCCCGTTTGCCGCTGCCATTGCCGAAATGTCTCCTGCACCCCTGTAATAACTAAAAACGGGCGGCGCATGTGTAGGTTTTGGAGGTCAGTTTCTGTTTCTTGTGCATCTGCGGCATCTGCCTGGCTTTTGCGGCTCAAACAGTCCGAAACCGCTGTATATGCCGATTCGCCGGTAAGCATCGACAATCATTTTCCGCATCGGCAGCTTCTGACGCCTGCCGCACACCACTAAGATGAGATATCGGGTGCCGAAGTAAATCCATCCCACAGGGTAAAGCAGGTGAATTTTCCTCGCCGCCGGCCAGCGGATTTTCACTACCTCATTTGCGGTGCGAATCATCTGACAGGGCATTGAAACATCTCCCACACTGCCGTAGTCCGCGCTGGTCACCAGTGCGCCGCTGAAATCCCGATCCCGCTCCCGGGAGCCGAGATCGCCGGCTTTAAGTATATCGCCCATGAGAGCATCCGACAGCCCCTCTTCGACCGACTCCGCCCAGGAGGGCAGACGGCAGCCGAGATACCGGGAAGAAGCGGCGGTCATTATCCGGGCAAATCGCCACAGTCCGATCTCGCTCAGCGGAACCTTGAAGTTCGCCTCAAACTCGCCGTCATCCATTGAACAGGCGAACACCGCCCAGTCACAGAGATGGCGCAGTCCCAATCCCGATTTTGCCAGATGGTGAGCCGAATGAACGGCTATGATAAGCCCGTGGTGAAAGTCCGAGGGCAGCCGGCAGGAGCCAAGCTCCATTTTATGCTCATATGACTTTTCATATATGTCGCTGAGGTAGAAATTTATGCGTTCGCCCGCTTCTCCTTCGGGAGTGCCGTTGATGCCCCGGTGAAGCTCCACGGTGAGTCCGCTGCGCATGTCTTTGAAGCCTAACTCCTGAGGATGCATGCCCGAGCCGCGGATACAGCCGTTTTCCTCAAGCAGCAGGGCGGCTCTGTCGAAACATTCGTCGGGAACGAGAAAATCCACATCCCCCATTTTGCGCATCATGGGCTCGGGGTAGTATTTCGCCGAGGCACAGCCCTTCATGAACACATGAGGAATACCGGCGGCGTCTAAAATCGCTCCGAAACCCACATGCAGGTGCTGGACGGTCACCGCCCGGGCAAGCTGTTCGCGCTGCCAGAGACAGAGCCGGTCATAAAGCGCCTGGCTGCATTCCTCCGGCTTCCCGCCCAGCTGTTTCAGCGCCTGGCAGACATGCCCCGCGCAGGAGTGATGGGCACACTCCGACAGCAGCACCCGCCAGCGGCATCCGGCAAGATCTTCGGCTTTGATATTCTGCGGACTGCCGGGAAAGAGAATATTTGACAGCAGACCGAGCAGGAGTTTCTGCTCGTTTGTCATTTTAAGGGATTCACTCATCGCAGTCGGGTGTTTTTCGCCACACCATTCGGTTGACTATGTGGGTGTAGCTCTGGATGATGCCAACCACCTTGTCTGACACGTTTTCGTCGGTGTAGTCGGGGACGGGACAGCCCAGGTCGCCGTTTCTCACCATGGCAACCGCGGTTTCCAGTGCCTGCAGCAGTCCGTCTCCCTCGATGCCGGCTATGATGAAACAGCCCTTGTCGACAGCCTCGGGGCGCTCGGTGCTGGTGCGGATGCAGACCGCCGGTATGGGATGCCCTATCGACAGGTAGAAGGAACTCTCCTCGGGCAGGGTGCCCGAATCGGAGACCACCGCATAGGCATACATCTGCAGACAGTTGTAGTCGTGGAAACCGAGGGGCTCATGGCGTATTATCCGGGGATCGAGCTGAAAGCCCGACGCCTCAAGACGCTTCCTGCTGCGGGGATGGCAGGAGTAGAGTATGGGCAGGTCGTATTTCTCGGCCATGCGGTTAACCGCGCCGAAGAGACTTTCAAAGTTGCGCTTCGTGTCGATATTCTCCTCCCGGTGCGCAGAAAGCAGGATATAACGCCCCTTCTCAAGACCGAGACGGGCATGGATGCCGCTTGCCTCGATTTTGGGCAGATTGGCGCGCAGCACCTCAGCCATGGGACTGCCGGTGACAAAGGTGCGCTCGGGGGGAAGTCCGCAGTCGGCAAGATTGCGGCGGGCATGTTCCGAATATGCCATATTGACATCGGAGATTATGTCCACAATGCGGCGGTTTGTTTCCTCGGGCAGGCACTCGTCCTTGCAGCGGTTGCCCGCCTCCATGTGAAACACCGGGATATGCAGCCGCTTTGCCCCGATGACCGAGAGACAGGAATTTGTGTCGCCCAGCACTAATAGGGCGTCGGGCTTTGTTTCGGTCATTACGGTGTAGGATTTGGCAATGATATTCCCGACAGTCTCCCCGAGATTGCCCCCCGCCGCGTCAAGGTAGATGTCGGGGTCGGCGATTTCGAGGTCGCGAAAAAATATCCCGTTCAGGTTGTAGTCGTAGTTCTGACCGGTGTGTACCAGCAGAGTGTCAAAGTATCTGCGGCACTTGTTTATGACCGCCGACAGCCGTATAATCTCGGGGCGGGTGCCCACGATTATCATCAGCTTCAGCCGTCCGTTGTTGCGAAAGGATGCCATTTGATTTCTCCCGAGGAAATTGTTACGGGTTTTTCCGTAATCTGAGATTTTTTGCGTAAAAGGCTTAAATATGTTTGTGATAGATTCCGGTAAAATTTATACTTCCGGAAACTTTTTGCGTCTATCGTTTATCCACCGGTTCGCCGAAGGTGTCGGGGCGGGCGGGGTCGAAGCACTCGTTTGCCCACATCACGGTCACCAGTTCCTCGGTGTCGCTGAGGTTAATAATGTTATGCGTATATCCGGGCAGCATATGCACCGCCTGTATATTATGCCGCTGACCTCGAAGTTCAGTATCTCATCCGAGCCTATCCGCCGCTGCTGTATAAGCCCGTGGCCCGATACGACTATAAAGAACTCCCACTTGGTGTTGTGCCAGTGCTCGCCCTTCTTTATGCCCGGCTTCGAGATATTAACCGACACCTGACCGCGGTCTGGGGTGCGCAGCAGCTCGGTAAATGAGCCGCGGGCGTCGGTGTTCATCTTCAGCGGGAAGGCGACCTTTTCAGCGGGCAGATAGGACAGGTATGTGGAATACAACTTCTTCGCGAAAGAGCCGTCGGGGATCGATGGCAGCATCAGGGTGGCGGGCTGTGCGGCGAATTCTTCAAGCAGCGATACTATCTCCCCGAGTGTAACCCGGTGAGTGACCGGCACATGGCGGTATGCCCCATTGTCGTCGGGCAGGGGTGTTACGCCGTCGTATGAGCAGCGCTTAGCCTTCCCTTCAAGGGCGTCGAACATGCCCTCTGCCAGGTCGTCGATATAGAGCAGCTCCAGTGTGACCGCCGGGTCGTTTACCTTTATTGGCAGATCGTTTGCGATGTTGTGGCAGAAGGTGGCTATGACGCTGTTGTAGTTTGGACGGCACCACTTTCCGAAGAGATTGGGGAAGCGGTAGACCAGCACCTCGGCGCCGGTCTCTCTGCCGTAGTCGAAGAAAAGCTCCTCCCCCGCCTTCTTGCTGATGCCGTAATCGCTTCCGGCATAGCGGCCGACAAGCGACGCCTGAATAGAGCTGGACAGCATTACCGGGCAGCGGTTGTTATGCTTTTTCAATAGTGAGAGCAGTGTTTCGGCGAAGTCCCGATTGCCCTCGGCGAACTCAGCCGGGTTCTGCGGGCGGTTGACTCCTGCAAGGTTGAACACGAAGTCGGCATCGGCGCAGAAAGCGTCAAGCTGTTCGGGGGTGCCGTCTTTGTCGTATTCAAAGATATCGTCGACTTGAATCCGGCCGGTGCGGGTGCGATTCTTGCCGTCGCGGATATTGCGCAGATTCTCGCAGAGATTGCGCCCTACAAAACCTGCCGCGCCGGTTACGAGAATTTTCACTTTTTATCAAAGCCTCCCGAATTTCTTTAACTCCTCTCGAATGTAGGGGATAGTCAGCAGTTTCGTCTTGACGCCCTCTACATCCAGAAGTTCGGTATTGCTGCTGGTGAACTCGGTAAGAGTGTTGCGCTCGGTGTCGCCGTCTGAGAAATACTTATCGTAGTTCAGACTGCGCCGGTCGGAGGGAACGCGGTAGAAATTGCCCAGGTCAATAGCCTTGGCGCATTCTTCGTTGGTCAAAAGGGTTTCGTACATCTTCTCGCCGTGGCGGATACCGATAACCTTTATTCGGCTCTTATCGCAGCCGAACAGTTCGCAGACCGCCTCCACCTGGGTGCGTATGGTACAGGCAGGCGCCTTCTGAACCAGGATATCGCCGCTTTCCCCGTGCTCAAAGGCAAATAAAACCAGATCCACCGCCTCGTCAAGCGACATGATAAAGCGGGTCATTTCGCCGTTTGTGACCGTGACAGACAGACCGCTGCGTATCTGGTCGATCCACAGTGGAACCACCGAGCCGCGGCTGCACAGCACGTTGCCGTAGCGCGTGCAGCAGATTCGGGTGCGATTTGGGTCGACCGTGCGGGATTTGGCGACGGCTATGCGCTCCTCCAGCGCCTTTGTTATCCCCATGGCGTTAACCGGATATGCCGCCTTGTCGGTGGAGAGGCATATCACACATCTGACGCCCTCGTCGATAGCGGCGGTCAGCACATTGTCGGTGCCTATAACATTGGTGCGCACCGCCTCCATAGGGAAGAACTCGCAGGAGGGCACCTGCTTCAGCGCCGCCGCGTGGAAGATATAGTCCACATTGTGCATGGCGTTTTTTACCGACGACATTTCCCGCACGTCGCCGATGAAGAAAGTGATTTTATCAGCCAAAGCGGGGTACTTCACCTGATAATCATGACGCATGTCGTCCTGTTTCTTCTCGTCCCGGGAGAATATCCGTATCTCACCGATGTCGGTGTCAAGAAAACGGTCAAGGACGGCATTGCCGAAGGAACCGGTGCCGCCCGTTATAAGCAGTGTTTTGTCTTTTAATAAACTCATGTTACCTCCCGGCGCTGTCGCCGTTCCGATCACCGATTAAATATTTTAACATGGTCAGCCTGAGCCAACCGGTGATTTTTACAAATATCCGCCCTGTCAGCACGCCCAGCGGCGCGCCTATGGTGTTGCATATTACATCGAAGGTCTGAGCATAGCCGGCGCCGAGACGGTACTGCAGCAGCTCCACCGTAACCGACATAGCCATCGCAGTCAGAGCCGCCGCCGGATAGGCGATTTTAACATGCCGTCCGCATCGCCAGAGCACAAACCATCCCAGCGGCACAAACAGCAGGATGTTCGACACCATCCCCCGTATGTAATGCACATTGCCGTCGAAAATCTTTGCCAGTTCCACCCTCGGGTCGGGCAGGAAAACAAAGACATCCCCATGGCATCTGCTGAGCAGCGTTATGGCGGGAATCAGTGTCAGATAAGCCGCGGCCGCCGCAATAAAGACGATGGTGAGAACAATCTTGCCCGCCCTCTTTGAGCGCAGAGCAGATATCATTTTGTCAGCGAATATCGCCGCCGCCAGTGCCATACAGACCGCAAATGCAGCCGCCAGATATGCAGGCGGAACCGACAGGTAGGTTTCAAAGAAATAATTCGGATTTTTGAAAAGCAGATCCATGTTTGTTTATTTACTGAAAAGCAGTTTTTTATCCTTATATATCTGTTTCACTGCGCTTTTTCTTCCTCCCGGCAAGAGCCATGAGCCGGCGGCAAAGTGCGGTAACATCCTCACCGTCGAATAGAATATACACAGCCAGCGTCGCCGCGGAGGATACCACTCCGACCAGACAGGCGTACCCCAGCCATCCGAGATAGTCGTCGGGCACTATGCCTGTCAAACCGAAACCCACATAGAGCGCGGCGATGACCGCCGCCGACTGCAGTATCTGACGCACATTTCGGGCGATGGACATGTCAACGAGTTCCCGGGGGGAGAGGATAAGGAACTCTACGAGCATGTAGACATCCGCAGCGCAAAGTGCGATTATTGAACCGATAAGCCCCCACAGCTTTGTAAAAACAGCTGTCAATACTACGACTATAACCGCCTGAGTGGCTGTCTGACGGCGAATGCATTTGAATTTGCCGAAAGAATATACCAGCATGCCGTGAGGCGCCCGGGCATTCTCAATAAAACCCTTTGCGGTAATCAGTATACCGAAAACCGGCAGATAGTAGTTAATATCGGTGATACCCTTTGTATATATTGAAATAAAGGGCATCAAAGTTACCAGCATTGTGGCGTAAAGTATGGTAATCAGTATATAAAAGCCGGTGCGGAACTGTTCGGTGGTCTTTTTCAGCAGTTCTTTGTCGCCGGTGGCGTTGATGTTGCCGAAAGCGTCGCTCAATCCGCTGGTAAAGACGGTGATTCCCCGCGCCACGCTGCCGGCTATCATGTTATATATTGAATAGACGCTTATCAGTTTGAAATTCAGCAGGGCGGTCATGATGAACATGGGTGCCCCTGAGGTCACCAGACCTACAATCTGATTGAACATTGCGTCCCGGCGCTTGTTAAGCGCTTTCATGTTAGGTTCGGCTTTGAAATTGATGCCCGGGTAGCGGATGCGCACATACACCGCCAGAATTACCGAGGTTAAGAGAAAAGAGATAATCGCCAGCGCCCGCACCGCTATGACGCCCAACCCCAGTCTTATGCCTGTCCATATCAAAGCAAGGTGAACGATAAGCTGAATCGCGCTCGAATAGGATATGGCGTAACCACACTGGTCGGCAGTGAGCAGTGTGCGGTATTTCGCCAGTATGAAATATTTAATAGTGCCGTTTGCGCAGAGCACCAGCACCAGCAGCGCCAGCTCGAAATACCCCAAAGCTTCGGTTTCGCCGATGAAGGGATAAACCAACGCCAGCCCCACCGATGCAAGGGAGAAAATCAGACCTATTCGCAGATAGGATATCCTCGCAGCGCTGACTATCGAATCCCGCGCGGCGTTGTCCTTGTCGGCAAGGGGTTTGTAAAGCGCGAAGGTGGTGGCGGTGGAAAGCCCGGCTTCAATGACGTAAATATATGAAATGAACTGGTTGATAGACGTTGTAATGCCGTTTATTTCCGAGCCGTATGCGCTGAGCATCAGCTTCGGCGATATAAAGCCGGTGACTATGGTCACCACCTGGAGCAGCGCCGACGCTATTACGTTTTTAATAAATTGTTTTGTTCTCGTTTGCCGCATCAATGATTTCCTTAAGAAATGCCATGAAATGTAAGTATATAGGTTTTTGGCAATTGTTTTACTCCCGTCTTAGCCTTGATTGCAGCAGTTTGATCCCCTTGCCGGCAGCCATGAATATCCCTGTGCGTATCAGGTCGATTATGCTGCAGACGACGAATATCCCGACTACCGAAAGAACGAAATGACCCAGGTAAGCAAGGGTGCTCCCGCCGATGTAATCCAGCGGCACTACAATTTTATTCCAGAGAATATTGTCACGTATGACATATTGGTTGTGTATAAGAAATACACCGAGTGTGGTACTGCCGATGACAATCGGCAGCCGGTGATGCTTTTCCGGAAGTGAAACAAATATCAGGAACAGCGCCACCGAACCTGCCAATACGGTGAGCGAATTATATTTGTAAAAGTTCCAGTATTCTTTGCTTAAAACAAGGTTCTGCAGCAGCTTTGACCCCAATGTGAGCAAAGAGGCGATTATATATATCGATGCATAAATCAAATGCTTGCCGGGCAGTTTGAAGTCTATGGGATACATACGCAGGTAAGCGGCGAGTATGTAGAGGAAGGCAAACCACAAGAGCGAATATCCGTCTTTATTGCCCAGAGAGTCGCCGCCGAAATAGAAAACGGTGGGTATCGCGCTGAGAATAATGCCGGACGCGAGAACAAGCCGCAGATGTTCCTTCTTTTCAAGGGTTCCGATGAGCCTGTTAAGGTAGGGAGATAGGAGAACCAGCACCACATATACGGTCATGAACCAGTATTCGCCGCGAATCAGGGGGAAAAGGTAAAAGATAACCATAGTTTTCAAATTGAATTCCACTACACCGGAAGCACAGGCGATAAGGTAGATGCCCACCGAATATAAAAATGTCTGCAGGACAATCGGTATCAGTTTCCGCGGTTTCGGAGCCTTGGCCGAGAGAAACCAGCCGCTTATCAGCACATAGCAGTTTACCGCAACCAGGCATAAGCTCTCGAACAGCCAGACAAGCAAATAGTGCCTGTCCCCGAACTTCAGGTTATACAGTAATCCTGAGGCGTACAGCGCACCGCCGCCGTTTTTGTTGTAGTGCAGTGCTACTATCATCAGCATGCTGATGATACGCAGCCACTCGATGTTGGAGTTCCTGTCTTTTCTCTGCATTATTGTTCCCCCGGTTTATATCCGGAAAACTGCTTATCTCCCCCGAAGCAGCCGATACAGCGCGGCGCCGGCTTTCTGTCCGAAGATACGGTAAAGCAGGACGGCGGAGCGTCTGGGCGAGGTCCGGGAGATGTCGTAGTATTCCTTGTTGCTGTCAGCCGCCGCGTCGGCGAAGTATGCGATATGAGGCTCAAATACTCTGTTTAAATTCACCTCCACGGTCTTTGTCAGGTCGTGGGGGTATATGCCGTCAAAGAGTATCTTTTCAAGCAGAGCTGCGGTGCTCTCGTGCGGAAGGTTGGGGTCGCGGTGTACAAGCTGGTTTGTAGTGTAGCCAAGAACTCCGATAGGCTCAAAATCGTTGGCGTCGATAACTATTGTGGTGAGACCTGCCGAGGCGGAGGTTTCAGCCGCCCCCGCCGAGGAGATGAAAACATCCATCTTCCGCAGCAGTCCGAGGGGCACCGGGAAAATCGGTCCGGTCATGTAAAATTCAAGATTCGGCACCGGTTCGGTGAGGGCGTATATCGCCTTCTCCTCCTCCGGGTCGGGCGTGCCGCCGAAGAGGACCAGCTGAAAACGCTTGTCGGCGTGACTGCCGGCGAAAGCGATGACGTCCTTTATCATAGGTATGACAAAGGGCTTATTAACTCTGCCCACGCTGCCGATGCGGTAGTCCGCCTCCTGCCCGAGTATGGCATCCTCGTGACCGCTGATGCAGTCCTCCACGGTGTTTGAGCAGAAGGCGCTCAGTCCGCCGTTTTTGGATTCGGGGATTTCCCGATAGCCGTCAAAGAGCATTTTCAGCGCATGCGGAGTGTTGGCGGCAAGCTCGCCCCGGTCGTATTTCCGGCTGTAAAAGTCGAGAAAACGCCTGTCCTTGAGCGAATAATCCTCTTGAATCAGAAGAATGAAATGCTTTGCCCCCATCCGTTCCGCCAGCAGCTCTCCCCAGAGGGTCACCATTATGAAGTTGGTCTCGATTACAACCTCGTCGTCATCCGTTGCGCCGATTATCCCGGCGATGCGTTCAAGTATGGCATTGCGGCGGCGTTTGGCGTAGAGCCGGGGGTTTATAGTCAGCTCGGGGAAGCTGTTTTTGACATAGGGTTCCAGCTCTTTTACAACGACCTTCTGACCTCCCGGCGGCTCGGTGACAATGACGGTCACATCATAGCCCTTCTCCCGCAGGAAGAGCAGCTTGTTGCGCACATAAATCTGAGTGCCGCCGATACCGGCCGCGGCGAAGGTGATAAATACGTATTTTTTCATGTTATTCACCGGTTTTGCCAATTCTTCCGAATAATGTTATCTGACATTCAAATCTGCCGTTTACCGCAGCCGTTTCTCAAGCGCCTGCCAACCGAGGGTCAGCATCAGAGCATTGAGCTTATACCCCGCCGCCGCGCCCGAGAAGAGGTAACCCGGCATATTCGACACAACGTTTTCCCGCACACGCTCCCGCGCGTCCTTATCGGCATAGCCTTCCCTTGCCATGCGCGCGGCACAGATGAGATTGTTGCGCATAAAGAACGACATGGCGTCGCGGCGAAGTTCAGGGAATTCTTTCAGGATATCTGACAGCATGTATTCCGAAACATCGATAATGCCCATCATTTTGGGATTGAATGCCGCCCGCGCCGCGCTGTCGGGATTGTCGCAGTAGCAATAGTATGCCCTGGAGTTGAAAACCATTCCGCCGGCGCGCTTCATCGCCTCGTAGCAGAAAAGGTAGTCCTCGTAATGCCTCAGCTTTTCGTCGAACCGCAGCCCGGAAAGACAGCGTGCGGGGAAGAGCTTTGCCCAAGTCGAACCTGTATAGTAACGGTTTGTAAGCAGCCCTTGCACAGCCTCGGAAGGATTAATGCTGAGCGAAACGTCTTCCTTTATGTAGGGCGCAAGTCTGCCGCCATTATCCCGGTTAAAGCCGCAGCCGGCTATGTTTTTTTCCGAACTGTCCAGGAGGCTGAGCATCGATTCATACATGCCGGGGAGAATATAGTCGTCGCTGTCGACGAAGGTTATGTAATCGCCCTGAGCTATATCCAGTCCGGCGTTCCGCGCCGATGATACGCCGCCGTTTTCCTTGTGTATGACTCTTACCCGTTCGTCCCGCGCCGCGTATTCGTCGCAAATCGCGCCGCTGCCGTCGGGCGAGCCGTCGTCTGTGAGTATGACCTCAAGCCGACACCTGCTTTGAGCGAGCACACTGTCAAGACAGCGGCGGAGGGAATTTGCAGATTTATACACCGGTATTATAACCGAAACAATTGTATCTGCGACAGTTTTATTCACCGTATTTTTCCTTTAGAAGCTGTTTGTGATTCACAATCTCCGCATCGGTGAAGCGCTGCTTATCCCGCTGGGGAGAGATATATATGGTATACGGAGGCACATCCTTTGTTACTACCGCTCCTGCAGCAATGACACTGCCCTCGCCGATTGTAACACCTTTCAATATGATAGCACCCGTGCCGATCCAGACATCGTCCTCGATTATGACATCTTTATCATTTTCGGGGAGCTTATCGGTTTCCTTCAGCTCTTTCATATATTCGCCGACAAAATCAATCCTATGGTCGCCGGTGATTATAGTAACATTCGATCCGAAGTTTATGTAGCTGCCGATTTTCAGGTATGCTATTGTAGAGTATAACACCGCGCCCGGTCCGATATAGACATGGTTCCCAATATCGATATGATCGAATCCAGCAATCCTGCTTCCGGAAGCGATTATGACATCAGAACCGCAGGAACGCAGTTGAAGTCTTAAAAACGGCATATATATATTATTATATGATCTGCACTTTATGCTTCGACAGCACTTACAGATAAAATCCATGATATTCATGTCTGCATTCCTGTCTTTTCGTATTTTTTAATCACGCGGTAATAAAGCCAGTCGGGGAAGGCGCGCAAATGAGGGTAACTGTGCAGTAACCGTTTTATTGCATGAATTGGTCGAACGAACAGCTGCGATTTTAACCAGAAGGCGAAGGAATGAGTCTCCCATGTTTTTATTGTCTTATAAAGCTTGGGTGAAAGCTGGTAGTCTTTGTATTTGTGAACTATATCTATGTGTTTTAATTCATTGGCTATGATTACCGAATCGCGGTAACTGTTTTGAACACAGATATCTGTGATTATATCTGAAAAAGTCATTATAATCGAATAATCTATAGGGCATCTCTAAAAACCTCATGCAATATTCGCCCAAATATGATATAATATACCTATGAAACAGATAAATTTTTTTGCCGAAGATAATCGCCTTGACA
>Ga0209723_1003886_pt1 | contig 17387 bp, 18 predicted proteins | sample BiotimSIPDNA_2_FD_185750 | JGI IMG/M metagenome (GOLD analysis project Ga0209723, IMG submission 185750) | Anaerobic biogas reactor microbial communites from Washington, USA - Biogas_R2 time_0 SIP DNA (SPAdes) (version 2) | ecosystem: Engineered > Bioreactor > Anaerobic > Unclassified | place... | reverse complement strand
GAGGAGGAACATCTTCTCCGTGGCCGTTTCAGATGAGGAAACCCGGCAGACGATCCGCCGGGCTTATGAACGATACCGGCTCCTTCTGGAGCCACACGGTGCCGTGGGCTGGTGCGGGCTTGAACGCTACCTGGAGCAGGCTGGAAAGACGCCGCTTTGCGTCTGCCTGGAAACGGCCCATCCGGCGAAGTTTCCTGAAGAGATCGAATCGTTGTTGAACATCAGTCCCGAATTGCCGGTCAGCATGCGGGATCTTGATCATCGGTCGGGCAAACCTCTGCCCATGGCCGCCGATTATGAGATCTTCCGCCGTTTTCTGCTGACGACGCTGAAGGCCACGGATTAGGATTCATCCGGCCTTGCGGAGGATGACAGCTCACGGGGGCAGACCGGCAGGGGGCGATCCAGCCTGGTCGCGGCATCCTCAGGGAGGCGGGAACGAAGCCGCTCCGATCATTTGAAGCAAAGCCGTCCGGCAACAAAGGTCATTTTGGTGGCTGGTACATGGGCCGGCTTATCGTAGGCTTAAACTCCGATTTATCCGAGCTGCATAACGGGCATGCCCAGTCGTCAGGCAGATCTTCGAAGGCTGTGCCTGCCGGGATGCCGCCTATGCGGTCCCCGTTTTCCGGATCATAGATGTAACCGCAGACTGCGCACTTGTACTGCTGCTTTTTTTTATCCATCTGATCTGCCCTTCCTTCCCAGCCGTTTCCCGGCAAGCATACCGTTTCTGTGATATCAGGGAACGCCGTATTGGAGAAGCGCCCGGGAGCAGCTTTCGGGAATGAGCCTGGGATAACCGTAATATCCCAGCCTCCCGCCATTATCCCCGTGGAAATCGCTTCCTCCCGTCACAAGCAGATGATGCCGCTTTGCGAGTTCCCCAAAGAGCTTGACATCCTGCTTGTCGTGCATGGTGGCATAAACCTCGATGCCGGCAATTCCCTGATCGGTCAATTCCTGGGTAATGTGCTCGTATTCCCTGTAGTCCCTGCACCTGAGAGACTTAGGATGGGCCAGGACCGGAAGGCCTCCGGCGCTCCGGATGAGACCGATGGCCGATTCCGGTGAGAGCTTTTCCTTGGAGACATACCCTGGAGCGCCCTTGTCAAGATAGGTGCGCAGGGCGGAATGGATATCGGAAGCGTAGCCCTTTTTTATGAGGGCGCGCGCTACATGGGGCTTGCCGGGCGCGGCTCCGTTGGATTCATGGCACACATCCTCGCGGGTTAACTGGACCCCGGCGCGATTCAGCCGTTCAACGATTTTCAGGACCCTCTCTTCGCGGATGCTCTTCAGCTGCGCCAGCTTATCCCGAAAATCCTCGTCATGATGCCGGATCCCATATCCCAGAAGATGAAATTCCCCTGTGGGATAGGAAACGGATAACTCGATAGCCGGAAGAAAGTTTATCCCCTCTTGCCGTGCCTCCCGGGCCGCCTCGTCAAGACCGTCGGCCGTATCATGATCTGCAATGGCGATGACGGTAACACCCTCTTTTGCAGCCATCCTGATGAGATCGGTCGGGGTCATCAAACCGTCCGAGGCTGTGGTGTGGCAGTGAAGGTCTACCATGATGCAATCCTGTTCCCCTCGCTCATTTAAGGCAGGTCAATCTTCGGTTGCTCGGCTTTCCTGTACAGGAGAATGGTCCTTCCCAGGATCTGGGCAATTTCAGCATTGAGAGTCAACGCCATCTGTTCGGCCGCCTCCCGGCGGTCTGAAAGGCTGCTCTCCAGGAGCTTCACCTTGATCAATTCATGATGCGCCAGGGCCGAATCGGTTTCCCGAAGGACGGATTCGGTGAGTTCACCCTTGCCGATCAGCACAACGGGTTTCAGATCATGTCCCATTCCGCGAAGAAATCTCTTCTGCTTACCTGTCAGCATGCAATCTCCAAAATAGGGATGACTTCCAGTGGTGACGAAGAAGGCATCACCTATCCAACTCCTTCATCCCTTTCACGATTACGGCTCTATTTTTGCGTTCGGGTCCTTTGACCATTCCTGCATGGAGCCGTCGTAATTTTTTACATTTGTGTACCCGAGAACTTCATGCAGAATGAACCACCAGGTACTCGCTACCCTTCCCGTATCGCAGTAGACGATGATCCCCCGTGACAAATCGCCGCCCACGACCCCGGATGCCATATTCTTCAACTGATCCTTGGTTTTCAGCGTATAACAGCATGTTTCAAGGTGCTCACCCGGCGGATACTTATCAAACACCTGTGCGGTGGGAAGATTGACCGCCCCTGCGATTCTGCCCGCCTTGGCAACAAAGGGAAGCTTGTTTTTGCCGCTGAAAAATTCCGGCTCCCGGACATCTACAATCAAGGCCTTTCCCAGTTGACTCGTGACGTAGTCTTTATCGGCTAAAAGATTCTTGTTGAATTTTCCCTGGTAAGGCTTAGCCTTTGGTTTTACGATATCCGTTGAGATGGCCCGTTTTTCCCTCATCATCCACTTGGTATATCCCCCATTGAGGATGCCGACGGTCTTGACCCCGGCATATTTCAGAGTCCATGCCACCCGGGATGTGTTGACGCGGTCAGGGCCCGATTCCGTCGTCCCGGCAACGACAACGATCGAATCAGGACCGATGCCCGCGGAACTCAATAGGTCGACAAGTTCATCGTCCTCGGGGAGCTGATTGTCAAAATCGCCCTTTTTGATGGCCCACGTCCCATAGAAGAGACTGATGGCCCCGGGGATGTGGCCTGTCCGATAGTCTTCAACTTTCCGGATATCCACGATGATCAATTTTGGATTGTCAAGATTCTGGTGGAGCCAATCGGTGGAAACAATCGGCGAAAACCCTTCGGCAACCACTGTCAGGGGCAATAAAAAGAACACGATCAAGAGAAGAGCATACATATTGATTTTTTTCATATTGTCTCCTTTCTGCTGATTGGGAGTCGGTCGGCACGAGAATCCGCTTTTCATCTGCGAACGTTCTCCATGCGCTCATCCTTGGTTCGATATGCCTGTGATGATTTCTCCTTTTGCTCGTCATGGTTGAACAGTTATTGAGGAAAGGTTGGTTTGCCGGATTGCCCCACCTCCTTTCATCCTCGAAGCAAAGGTTACCGGGAAATGGCTTTCGGAGTGGAAATCAATCCCTCGTTTGCCTTGGCGCCTCCCTTAAGGAGGGTTTCCCGCGTCAGGAATCCGGTCCTGTCCTTGTGACAGGAATCGCAGGATCGGGTCCGGTCCGTGCGTTTCCTGATGTTGTGGGCAGGGGTGTCCCAGTAATTCGGAAGATTGTCGTAATGGGCCATGCGAATACCTGCCTTCGCAAAGGAATCACGGACGGTGGGAATGACGCGGAGCGTCGTGACCTCATTCCTGTTCCGTGGGTTTTTCCCGAGGATGAATCCAGGTTCGGACTTGGCGCCCGTCCCTTCATGACAGTTGTAGCAATTCCGGTACTGGCCGCCCGAGTGGCAGCCATAGCAGCTCACCTTGCCGAGGTGAACGTTGTGGGCCATCGTCGTCATGGGTTTCTCCGACGTGATGGTTTTGTGGCAGTTCGTGCAAGAGGGGCGGTCCTTCACCTCCTGCTTGGTCATATACTTCTGTCCGTCGCCGTGGAGTTCCTGCTTGTTGTGGCAGTCAAGGCACATCATCCCCTTCTGGTAGTGGACGTCTGTCGTTCCGCCGTATTCACCCGTGTATTCCGGGTAAACGCGCCCCCCGTGACAGAAGGCGCAGGTCTTTGCTTCGTCCTTTTTGACGAATTTGTGGCCCTGGATGAGGCCCATGCTGATTCCGGAAACAGGCGGTGACTTCACGTGACAATCGCCGCAGGAGGCATGGCAGCTCCGGCAGGATTGTTCAAAAACCTTCTTGTCAAAGTTTTTCAGCTCCTCCTTGGAAAAGCGGCCCATGACACCCTGCCTCTGGCCGATTGTTGTATAATGCAGGGATTTTCCATAGGTGTCCGCGGTCTTTCCGTGGCAGCGGCCGCAGGTTTTGAGATTGTCCGACGGCCGGCATACCAGCCCCTTATGGGCCGACTCCTTCTTTGTGCTTGTCTTGTCGCCCTTGTGGCAGATGTCGCATCCCTGGGAGAAATGGGGATCTTTGGCTAAAAGTGCGGAGTCGACGAGATAGCCCTTGTAATAATCTTCCGCCTTCACGGGCGGAGGGGCGCCTGCTCACCCCTCGCCTTCACTGTGAAGGGTGGGCATCCTGACCAGGGACTTCATCTTTTGATCGTCCGTGTGGCAGGAGATGCATTGATCGGCAGGTGGATCTGCTCCAACCCATACCGGCAGAAGAAAAAGGAGAAAAGGCAGCAACAAAAGGAAAAAGCGCTTCGTTTTCATAACGTCCTCAACATTCTGTGGCTGAGGCCACTCAATTAAAAGGAATCGAAAATGATCCGGTCCGTCTTACGCGAAAGCTTGCTCTGAAGTGGCTGTCCCTGACCTAGGAGCTTTTATCCATTCTCGGATAGTATGGGAAGTTTACCACAACATTTCTTTTCATCAATCTTTATTTAAACGCAGAAAGGCCTTGAGCCCTGAAAAGGAAATTGAGGGAGGCGGCGCTCAAATCCGGTCATTTTACGCCGACGAGCCGCATCAGGAAGAGAACCAGGCTCAGGATGGTGAGTCCCGCTGTGAAGACGATCCCTATGATGCAGGCCATCGTGCGCGCCAGGTGAGGCCTTGTAAAGACCATCCGGTGCTCGGGGTCTGAGGGGTTTTCCCCCTTGAGGCCCAGGATCTCAAAGGTGTATCGACCCGGAAAGGCAATGTCGAAGACCCTCAGTTCCCGGGTCGCTTTTTTGAATCCCGAGGTGGTCGTCCGCAAAAAGGCCCTGCGGCTCTTCACCGCCATTCCATCAGGTCCCGTGAGTTCGTATTTCAACGCTGCAAAACGCCTGCTGAGGATGGGGCCTTCCATGCAGAGGACAACCCTGCCCGACTCGGAAAAATTGATCTCCTGGCGATCGCGGAGGGGGACACTGATCAGCCGCGACTCTGCCTCAATCCGGATCACACCGATGATGCATTTTACGAGCAGGATGACAGAGAAGAGAAATACCGGGACGGATATCCAGATGCCGTACTTGTAGATAAAAGAAAGAAATTCCATGTCTATCTCCCTTTAAGCGTTTTTTGCTGAGCATTGTAGCCGCCATTTCCTGCCATTCTATGCCTGGTGAGCCCTTATGACCGATTTTAGGAAGTGACGTTCAATTTCGTATGGTTTGTCATGACACAGAAGATCGTTGTGTCCCATGGTGACAAAGGGCAATAAGGGGTTTCTTCTTCAGGGAATACCGGCGCTCATTCTGCTGACCAGCACCATTGGTTTTCCCAATGTTGCGGCGGCAATTTCCTGGGTCGATAACATGTTGGGGGAATAACGTACAGTCCATAGCGGTCTGTGCTTTCAGGCAAACACATTTCGAGTGAAGTATAGCTTCTCAGGTAGAATCATCGGATCCCTCCTGCACCACCAGAAGTTCTTCCTTCTCCATCATTTTCCAGGGAAGATCCTCCATGATAGGCTGGGAGCAAACAATGCAGGAACTCTCCGAGGAGGCCTTGAAGAGAGAATAGTAATCCGGTTCCCTGGCGTAATCGCGGTAGGCGAACAGGCGTTTCCCATCGCTGAAGAGGCAGTTGAGAGCGGAGAAGGTATAATCCCGCCTGATCAGGGAAACGCTGTTCATAAAGGCCCTGGCCAGGTCAAAAGACGGATCGCTCATGACATGCAGGAAGAAGACTTCCGTATCGAGGGCATCCTCTCCGAGGCCTGGAACGGTTATGCCGGGAATCAGCCCCTGGTAATTGTAGATTGTGCCGTTATGGGCAAAAACCGTGTTTTTGTAGTGGAAGGGATGGGCATGCCGGGACGTGGAGGTGTCGTTCCAGGCGGACTTGCGCAGATGGAGGATCAAAACAGGACATTCCCCGGCTCTTCGGAGAGGGCTCGTGATCTTGTCCGTCTCTTCCAGGACATTCCCGCCGCTTTTGCGGACTTTCCATACACCGTTGAGATAGAAGGCCATTCCCCATCCATCGCCGTGTCCGGGAGGATCGCCGGCCATTACGTGACCGGTTCGGGCGAGATCGCAGAAATGGTTGACGATCTGTCGATGCTTTACGAAGTTGAAATTCGTGATGCCCAGCAGCCTGCACATTTCAGAAAAGGCACCTCACCACGAAAACGGCGGTAACGATTCCGATCAGGTCGGCGACCAGGCACACCGGCACGAGATAGCGGGTTTTCCGGATGCTCACCGCGCCAAGATAAACGGCAAGGACATAAAAGGTGGTTTCCGCACTTCCCATGATCACGGCGGTCATCCGCGTTGCAGCCGAGTCCGGCCCCGTCGTTTTGACGATGTCGGTAAACAGGGCTGTCGAGGCGCTTCCGGAGAGCGGCTTGACGATCGACATGGAGATGACTTCGACGGGGATATCCAGGAAGGAAAAGGCGCTGTAAAAGAGATTCCGGAGGCAGTCGAAGGCGCCCGACGCCTGGAAGCCTTTTATGGCCACAAAGATTGCCAGCAGATAGGGGAAGATGTTCAGAATGATTCCCGGCCCTTCTTTCGCGCCGGCAACAAAGGAATCGTAAACCCGGACCTTCTTCAACGTTCCATAGAGGACCGTAAAAAGGAGAAAGAGCGGGATGATGAGGAGGGAGATCGTGTTGAGCTGCCGGATCATTTGAGGATCTTCCTGAACGTGAAGAGAATGAAGAGCGCTGCAACGGCCGAAATGGCGGTGGCAATCAGGACCGGCAGAACGATCTCCGCCGGATTATGGGCGCCATAGGCTGCGAGAATCCCGATGACCGAAAAGGGGATCAACTGGATGCTGGCCGTATTGAGGACGATGAAGATCATCATCTCGAAGGTGATGGTTCCCTTGTCTTTGTTGAGGGTGTCCAGTTCCTGCATGGCTTTGATTCCCAGGGGAGTGGCGGCATTGCCGAGGCCGAAAAGGTTTGCCAGGATGTTGAGCGTAATGGCCGTAAGAGAAGGGTGATCGTCGGGGATGTTTCTGAACAGCCGGGAGAGAACCGGTCGGAATACATGGGCGATCCGGTAGATCAGCCCGGAGTCTTCGAGAATCCGTGTGATCCCCAGCCAGACCGAGACGATGCCCAGCAGGAACAGGGAGATCTCCACCGCCGATTTGGCGCCGTCGAAAACGGCCTGCGTGAAGGGCTCCAGGTTTCCGGTAAAAACGGCGAAGACGATACCGACGGAAAGCAGGATCAGCCAGATGACGTTCATGATCGAACTCCCGGCAGGGACATCTCCTGAATCCGGAGGCTCTTCCGATCCGTATTCAGCTCGACCAGGGCGCCGACGGGCAGAGAAATCTTGTTGTTCCCATGGCCGATATAGGGGCAGGAAACCACGGGGAATTTTATTTCCATCTGCGAGGCGATCATCCCGTACACCTGACTGCTTCTGATCCCGCGGAAATCGCCGAGGATGATCGCCCTGACATCCCGAAACTTGCCGGCAAGGATCCACTGGGTCAGGCAGCGATCGACCGAATGGCTCTTTTCATCCACATCTTCCAGGAAAAGAATCGTCTGCTCCGTATCGAGCTCCCAGTCCGTCTTTATCAGCGCGGTAAGGGTCATGAGATTGCCGCCCTTGAGAACACCCCTGGCCGTACCGGGTTGATAGACCGTTACCGGTGCGCCTTTGAAAAGGTTTCTCTCCGGGTAGCCGTTGACGGCGTTTATAAAGGACTTCAACGTAAAGGGTGACGGTGCGCCCAGGTTCTTAACCATCGGTGCATGAAGGGTGACCATTCCGGTCCGTTCAAAAATGGGGTTGATCAATGCGCTTAAGTCACTGAAACCGGCAAAGAATTTGGGATGGTCGCCAATGAGGTCGAAGTCGATCAAGGGCAGGGCCTTCATGGCTCCATAGCCGCCCCGCACAGCCAGGATCATTGCGATATCCGGGTCCGAAAAGGCCCGGTGGATCTGGTCCGCTTTCTCCTGCGGCGAGAGCGGAGTTGCAGGGAATTCCGGGTTGATGACGTTAAACCCCAGCTCGGCGAGCCGTCGAATCCCGCCGGTAAAATCGCGCCTCTTTTTGATCAGGCAGCTTGGCGTTATCAGAAAGACCTTTCTCACGGCGAGCCCCGTAATTTCATGCTCATGCCTCCCGGGAAGCCGCTCGGCCGACCGTTCGCAGGGATTCCTCGATTCCAAGGCAAAGCAGCCGTGACATCGCTTCCCGCGTCTCGACCGTGGCGGATCCGAGGTGGGGAAGAAGGACCGTTCTCGGCGCGGCAAGCCACCCGGGATTCAGCGTTGGCTCATTGTCGAAAACATCCAGACCGATCCCTCCCAGCCGTCCCTCGTCAAGCAGGTCCATGGCTGCCTGTTCGTCGAAGATCCCGCCCCGGGCCGTATTGATGAGAAAGGCTCCCCGGGGCAGAAGGGCGAGCCGTTCGCGGCCCAGCAGGCCCCTGGTCGTATCCGTCAGCGGGCAGTGGAGGGACAGCACGTCGCTCTGCGGCAGCAGCTCATCCAGGGGCAGGCGTTCGGCGATCTCCACGCCGAAATCCACCGGGGGCTGGTTTCCTTCCCGGTCCCAGAAAAAGACCGTCATCCCGATGGCCCAGGCCCGTCGGGCAAAGGCCCGGCCGATCGGGCCGGATCCCAGAATCCCGCAGGTTTTTCCCGAGAGGCCGGTTCCCAGGAGCAGGTCGGTCGCCCACCCCTTCCACTGGCCGGAGCGCACCAGGGCCTCGCCTTCGCTGACGCGCCGGGTCAGGGAGAGCAGAAGCGTCAGGGCCAGATCGGCTGTGGCATCCGTCAACACGCCGGGTGTATTGACGATGCGAATGCCCCGCTGCCGGCAATAGGCGACGGGGAGATGGTTGATGCCTACGGAATAGGTGCCGATGACCTTCAGGTTCGGGCAGCGTTCCAGATCCTCTTCCGTCAGGGGCTCTGAGAGCAGAACGACGAGGGCCTCCGCACTGGCGAGTCCGGCCGTCCATTCCGGAGACCGGAAGGGGGTGACGCACAGCTCGGGAAAGCGGAGCCCCAGATGTTCAATGTATGGGCCCACCAGGGAGGATGTGGCTAGAATGCGGATGCTCATTTCTTGAACAATGCCTCCAGAAGTTTGAACGTCGCTGAATAGATTTCAGGATCCTTGCCCGCCCGCGGCCCGGCGACATTCAACACGCCTATGGAATGTTCGTCGATCCAGGCGCGCACGAAGACGGCCGCCTCGGCGGGAGGCACCTTGTCCAGATCGATATGCAGACAGGGCTTGCCATGTTGCTCGGCATAGAATTCCGTCACGGCGGAGCCACCCGTCAGGATTCCATGGGACACGATCAGCGTTCCGTCGGAATCCAGGACATTCTTTTCCGTCCTTTGCGAATAGTCGCTGGTCGGCATCTCCTGGAGCCTGTAGGCCTCGGGAACGGTTCCATCCTCCGATTTTCTGCCCTTGGGGACCCAGCCGCTGTAGGGAATGGAATATTGAATGGCGTAATCGAGAGCGGCTCGGTCCGCGCCCGTCTGGCCGCCTGAAATGATTTTAGAGATCATAACCCCCCGCGTAATTTTACAAATCGGCTGCAGCGGATCCGGTGATCCGCCGAACCGCTCCTGATCATCCTGTGCCCTTTTTGATGAAGGTCTCCTTCTGGAGTTCGTCGAAGGCACTCCGGAGCTCTTCCTGGGTATTCATCACGATGGGGCCGCGCCAGGCAATGGGCTCTCCGATGGGCTTTCCGGAAACCAGGAGAAACCGGATCCCTTCATCCTCTGCCGATACCGCGATTTCCTCGCCGTCTTCAAAGAGGGCCAGCGTCCCGTTTCCCAGATAGGGCGGCACCTCCAGATCATAATCGTTGCGCCCCTCCGACTCGTAAGAAAAAGGCTTCTTCTCGCCGCAGAAATATCCCTTTCCGTCAATGACATAGGCGAAAACGGTGTGTCCGGTCTTTGTGGGGTGGACATAGGCGGTCTGTGCCGGCAGGGTGACATCGATGTATTCGGGTTCGATGACAATATCGGAAACAGGCCCGGTCACGCCTTCGACGGTTCCGCAGATCACCGCGATGCGTATGCCGTTGTCCAGCCGGAGGATGGGAATCTGGTCCGACCGGATCTCCTGGTAATGCGGGTCCATCATCTTGTGGGCGGCCGGAAGATTCGCCCAGAGCTGGAAACCTTCCAGGACGCCGTTGGGATCGCCCTTCGGCATTTCCTGGTGGATGATTCCGCTGCCGGCGGTCATCCATTGCACGTCCCCCGAGGAAATCCTGCCTGAATTCCCCATGCTGTCCCCATGTTCGACAGCCCCCGTCAAGACATAGGTGATTGTCTCAATGCCGCGATGGGGATGCCATGGAAAACCGCTCAGATAATCGTCGGGATTGTTTGAACGGAAGTCGTCAAGGAGCAGAAAGGGATCGAACAGGGGAATTTCCCGATGCCCGAAAACCTGCATCAGATGAACGTCCGCCCCCTGAATAATGGGCCTGCTCTTGAAAACCTTGCGAATTTTCCTGGAAATTGTCATGATGACTGCTCCCTTTCCGATGCCCGTGGACCGTTTCAGGGTATCTTAACACGATTGCCTGGATTTTCAATGAATGGAATCATCACGGCACAGCCCACGCAGAAGCATGGGTTTCACGCGCTTGTCCGGTATTCTAAGATTTTAGAAGGGGATTTTGCCGCTTTTCAGCCCTTTGTGTAAGCCCTGCAGGCAAGAGCGCGAAATTTGGTTCATCCGGCTGAAGCGTACTTCTCTGATTTCTTGCTTCCTCCTGCCATGCATCATTTCATTCATCAGATAGTAAAATAACTCGATGGTATCCCTTGACGCGACTTAGAAACAGGTGATATCTGGTAATCTCATATGAGATTAACCGGCAAGAAGGTTTATAGACGTCAGTCCCTGATTAAGAAGATCAGCTTAATATCCTTGGCAGGCTTTCTCCTTGTCATTGTCGCAGGCGCCTTCTCCTACAATGACAAGTCCTTGCTGTTTTACGTCCTGGAGATTGACGCTTTTGCCCGTGCAGGCGGCAGCAAGTCCTTCTGTAGCCGGGGCTCACACTCCTACTCGTCGCCAAGTTCACAATCGAAAAGCACTACCAGATCGTCACGGCAGGTGACGACTGCCACGAGCCCGTCTCCTGGCGGGCAGCAAAACAGAACCAGTCAGGTTCGACGAATACTGGACCTTCACCCGTCCTGTGGGGAATTATCCCTGGCAGTTATCAGCAATCAACCAACACGAATAATCGCCAAAAGCGGCTGATCACCTCTCCGGATATTGGAGGTGATCAGCTTCATTGTCGATTTGTTTAATAACCCAAAAAGCACATTTGATCTAAAGGTTATCGGATGTGACCCTGGAGAGGTAAGTGAAGAATTTATTAGGTTATTTCATAAAAGGTCTATTGGTATTTGTGCCGGCAGCTTTGACCGTTACGATAATTGTCTGGGTTATCAGGGCGTTCGATGGTCTACTTGATCTTCCAATTCCCGGCCTGGGTTCCGCTATTGCCGTGGCAATCATTACACTGATCGGGTTTTTGGCTTCAAATTACTTTGGAAATAAATTCTTTGCCCTCATAGACCAGGTTTTTATCAGATTGCCCGTGGTCAAATTGTTGTACGCAGCCATTAAAGACTTTACAAATGCATTGGCAGGCGAGAAGAGAAGTTTTGATAAGCCGGTTCTTGTAGAAATAATATCAGGTGGGCCTAAAGTATTGGGATTTATTACAAGGGAAGACCTGAGTATGTTTGCCCTATCAGAACACGTTGCCGTTTACCTGCCTCAGTCATATAATTTTGCCGGTCAGGTACTGATATTTCCGTCGGACAGGGTTAACCCCCTGGATATAGAAAGTTCTAAAGTGATGGCTTTTATTGTTTCCGGCGGGGTTTTAGGAAAGCAATGAATGAAGTGGTCATCTACAACAGAGTTTTTTTTAATTGGCGACCGTATCTTGTAACTCAGAGCGGGATCCTACTGGCACAGGGGTCGCGTGACGAAGTAAATCAGGGTGGAAATGAGTGGTCGCTCGTGCTGATACGTCATTCATTCCGTGCCCCAATCCGTAAGCGGCTGCTTGAAATGGCTTCATTTTTCTGGAGGCCTAAAGCGTAGCTCCCGGAGGAATTTCAGAAAACTCCACTTACACTATTGGTGAGGGAAATGAAGTTATTATTAATTTATCTATTTGCGGCACTTGGATTTTCGTTCCTGTGCTCGCTCCTTGAATCGGCGCTTTTATCGGTCACTCCGGGATTTGTGGGGGCTTACGAAAAAAAAGCGCCCACGACCGGACGTTTGATGCGCGGTTTGAAAGAGAATATCGATCGACCCCTGGCAGCCATCCTGAGCCTGAACACCATGGCGCACACAATTGGCGCCGCAGGAGTCGGCGCCCAATCCTTGATCGTCTTCGGCAGTGCGTATGTCGCTGTCACATCAGCCGTATTAACGTTTCTGATTTTGGTGTTTACGGAAATTATCCCCAAGACGTTCGGCACGCTCTATTGGCGGGAATTGGCCCCTTTTACGGCCCGTACCGTCCATTTGATGATCCTTGTGTTATATCCGCTGGTCATTCTGTGCTTGGCACTTACCCGGCTGATATCTAAAGGCAAAAACGAAAGCGGGTTCAGTCGCGAAGAGTTTCTGGCTATTGCCGATATCGGATTTCAGGAGGGAAAGTTCAGGGAGGAGGAGGCACGGATCATCAAGAATCTGTTTATGCTGAGAAAACTGAGTGCTGATGATGTCTTGACGCCCCGTACGGTCATGTTTACTCTGCCGGCGAGCATGACGGTCGGGGAAGCCGTCAAGGTGCCAGATATCAAGTTCTCCCGGATTCCGATCTATCAGGGCGATCCCGATCATATTGTCGGATTCGTTTTAAAAAGCGACATCTACCTGGAGGCTTCGTGCGGCAACCAGGCCAAACTGCTGATGTCGCTGCGCCGTGACTTGGCAGCGGTTCCGGAAACCGTACCTCTGATTCAAATTTTCGAACACTTTTTGAAACAGCGGCAACAGGCCATGCTTGTAATTGACGAGCACGGAGGGGTCGCCGGCATTGTGACGATGGAGGATCTTATTGAAACATTGCTGGGCATCGAGATAATGGACGAAACAGACACGGTCGCCGACATGCGGGCTCTGGCCAGGCAGCAATGGTTCAAGCGTGCACGCTCCTTGGGAATCGTTGTCGACACAGAGGAATAGTCATCCCGCTCTCCCTCGCCTTTCTTGTCTATGTCGGTTTATTTTTCCATCTTTTTTGTGGCCACGCTCAGACCAGACCGTTCATTAAAGCTCGACAAAACAGGAGACTGAGGCATGAAAAAAACGTCCAGTATCATGATAATGATTTCTGCGGTTCTGGCCCTGCTGTGTTTCGGCTGCAGCATGAATTCGACCACAGTAAAAACCATTACACCGGAAGAAAAAGACGCCCTTGTGCGCTGGTCCCTTAAGGAGCTGGGCAAGGCAAATCAACCATACTGCTGGAGGCATTCCTACGGGCGTGGTGTGGGTGTGCCGGTCAGCGCTTGTCCGGAGGGGCAGGAGAAGGACGCCGGACTTTGCTACCCCACGTGCGAAGACATCGGCATGCCAGGGGCGAAGGGAGTAGGCCCTGTGTGCTGGCAGAGGTGTCCACCTGGGTTCCGTGATGACGGGGCATACTGCTTTAAACCGAAGTCCTATGGGCGGGGAGTGGGATTTCCCTGGAAGTTCGGAGATCCGGCTTTTAATCTGAGCAACGCCAAAAAACGCTGCGAGAAGAAGCACGGACAAGGCCAATGCGAAAAGTACGGGGCCATCTACTATCCCAAGTGCAAGCCTGGATATCGGGCGATTGGCTGCTGTGTTTGCAGCCCAAGGTGTCCCCCGGGGATGACGGATATCGGCATTTCTTGCCAGAAGAAGTCTAAGGGACGCGGAGTAGGCAAGCCGATGAAATGCAAGAAAGGGCAAGAATATGATGCCGGCCTTTGTTATAAGCCCTGCAAGGAGAATTATCACGGTGTTGGACCTGTCTGCTGGCAGGACTGTCCCAGTACCCAGCCTGTCGATTGTGGCGCTGGATGCGCAGCTCACGCAAATCAATGTGCTGACAAGACCATTAAGCAGATACTCGCACCTCTGGAACTTGCACTGAACATAGCGACCGCTGTAACCACGGGAGGTTCAGCCAACGCTGCGGTGAATGCGGCAAAGGCTTCAGCGAAGAATGCAGCCAGGACGACGAGTAAAGCGATAGCAAAGGAAACCATCAAGAAATCAACGAAGACGATAGCTCATGAGATGATGCCTGGCATCCGCTCCAAGCTGAACAAGAAACTTCTCAAAAAGTACTCAAAGGAGATCGCCGAGGAGGTGTGTTGGAATGCAGCGGAGATTCTGGCCGAGGCAACTCTGGCGAGAGAGTCGCCCGACACGAAGGATCTTCTCATGGCTTTGGATCCAACGGGTATTGCTGCCGTGGCTGACGTCTTCACAAATCCCAAGTGTAGTTTTGATGAGGACCCTCCAAGCTTCGGGGAATAAACAAAGATGAACAAGACAGATGGAGAGAATGAATAGACTGACGACACTGTGCGGCCAAAGCCGCCTGCATGACGGGGGACCGTGTCGGCCAGCTCCACAAGCGACTCAGGGGCGTCCCTTGGAATTCCTTATCCCCATTCTCCTTCACTCAAACTGAAACATCAGAAATCCAGGGGGCTCTTTGCCTCTTTCAGCGTCCGGCTCTTGACGGTATGGGTGTATATCATGGTCGTTCTTACATCGCTGTGCCCCAGCAACTCCTGAATCGTTCGGATGTCATAATTCGCCTGCAGTAAATGGCTCGCAAAGCTGTGACGGAATGTATGGGCCGAGGCGCGCTTGCAGATCCGCGATTTGTTCACCGCATCCTTGATCGCCTTTTGGACCAGCGTTTCATGAAGATGATAGCGCCGGTACTCTGCGGCCTCTTTATCATAGGTCAATTGTTTCGCAGGGAAAAACCATTGCCAGATAAACTCCTTTGATGCATTTTTGTATTTTTGTTCCAAGGCATTCACTAGAAACACGCCGGCATATTTTTTATCAAGATCCCTTTGATGAAGTTTTTTCAGGAAACCAAGATGTTTTTGCATTTCGGGTAAAATCGTTTCTGGGAGCGGTACCGTCCGATCTTTCTGTCCTTTGCCGTCATGAACCGTCAGGATGCCTGCATCAAAGTTTATGCTATGCACACGAAGTCCCAGACATTCAAAAAGCCGAAGTCCGCAGCCGTAAAGTAATTTTACGACAAGATCATAAGGGTATTCCAAATATTGAAGAATACCCTCAATCTCTTCGCGAGACAAAACCACGGGAATATAAGGTTTTCGTTTTGCCCTGACAACGCCATCGATTGTTCCGAATTCCTTGTGCAGGATATGTCGATAAAAAAACAACAGTGCGTTAAATGCCTGATTTTGCGTTGTGGCAGACACCTGCCGCTTAACCGCCAAAAAAGAAAGAAACTCTTTGACATCCGTGGGGGAAAGTAAAGCCGGAGATTTGCTGCTTGTAAACGCCTGAAACTTCTGTACCCATCCTTTGTATGTCTTGAGAGTTTTAGCAGAGTAATGCCTTACACGGATTTCATCCTCCAATCGTGAGTACTCCGCTCTCCAGGAAGCACCGGAAAGAGAAAGATTCGCCTCTTCAGCTTTAATCGACAGCCCAGTATTCTCATGGAGCTTGGTTTGATGGGAATCATTCCAGGTTGCGTATCCTTGATCATTCATCTGCAAAACGGTTCCTATGCTGTCAGGGTCCTTTGCCTTACAAAGTTCATAATAAAGGTTAATCGCTTTTGCAGCCTGTTCTCGCTGCTCATTCGTCTGTTTCTTGTCCTGTAATTTACGGATAAAAGGAGGCAGGCTGGCGTTTTGAGAAGGATGGAAATGATACTTCCGGCAAAAGTCCAGGTAATAGCGTAACCACTTCTTATAGGTCCCCTGGAAGCTGATTGGAATAGTCTTATTACGTAAAAATACTTCATATTGTTTAAGCAATGCGGGCGGGATGTTCAGCATGAATAATTCTCCTTTTTCTATACATCCTGCAAATCAGTATGTTATACAGAAAGTTAAAATATTTCGTTGAAATAAATCTGTCAAGGCATTAATCTAACCACCATAAATAATAAATGATTACCGAGAGTTCATCGGGACTAAAAATGTATAGGTTATGTAATATGGTAATCGGCGTTCAAGTTCCAGGAGTTAAACATAAAGGCAGTGTCTATCCATCTTTCAGTATATTCTTACGAAAGGAAGGACAGACAGAACCATAGAATTACTTGTTGTGCTACTACAAGGCCTTATGAATAGAAAATTTCCAATTTTGGAATATGACCCAACCCGTATCGCTTTTATCGAGCCTTCAAAGGTTATTGCGCGCCTGGATATGCCTGAGTTTTGTGTAATCAGTTTTTTCAGGGATGCGATCGATAAGGTGGTAACCAAACACAGTGCAAAGGTGTTGGTCACAGACTATTGGGAGGATGGGCCTCATCCCATTTATGAAATACAGCACTGTGATAAGAGATTGGCATTCTTTCACCCAGGTGTTGGTGCGCCACTGGCTGCAGGCCTGCTCGAAAAGGTCATCGCTTATGGTTGTCGGAAATTTATGGTCTGTGGCGGCTGCGGTGTTCTTGATAAACATATGACAGTTGGTAGCTTACTGGTTGTATCCAGCGCAGTCCGCGACGAGGGCGTTTCATATCATTACCTGCCACCCAGTCGAGAAGTGTTTGCACACGATTTGGCGGTAGAGGCTCTTACTAACACCTTGAGTAATATGAGTATTCCGCATCATATTGGAAAAACCTGGACGACCGATGCGCCTTTCCGAGAGACACCGGGCAGGATAGCCATGAGAAAAAAAGAAGGCTGTCTAGCCGTAGAAATGGAAAGTGCAGGCATGCTGGCCGTTGCGCAATTTCGTGGTGTAACTTTAGGGCAGATATTATATGGCGGGGACGACTTGAGCTGCGTGGAATGGGATGAGCGTTCATGGCAATTAAGAGCCGCCATACGCGAGAAGCTTTTCTGGCTGTGCGCGGATGCTGTCTTGACTGTTTAATCAGCGAAAGTGAAGTAATTTCCTCGGAGGATTCAATGCTTCAGAAAAAAATGATCGGACGCTTCAGAGAAGCTTGCAATGAGGATGCACGAATTATCGCGGCATTGATGTTCGGCTCCTTTGCTATCGGGGAGGGTGATGCGTTCTCTGATATCGAATTCGCGGTGTTCATCCATGATGATTCTTTCCAGAGCTTCGAGCAGCGCTCGTGGCTTGATACAGTCAGTCCTGTT
>Ga0209723_1003885_pt1 | contig 17398 bp, 12 predicted proteins | sample BiotimSIPDNA_2_FD_185750 | JGI IMG/M metagenome (GOLD analysis project Ga0209723, IMG submission 185750) | Anaerobic biogas reactor microbial communites from Washington, USA - Biogas_R2 time_0 SIP DNA (SPAdes) (version 2) | ecosystem: Engineered > Bioreactor > Anaerobic > Unclassified | place... | reverse complement strand
ACACCTTGAATACATCATGGAGAACATCGACCCGCATGTGAAGGTCAAGACGCTTCCGATAGCCCAGCGCCAGATGATTGAAATCGCCAAGGCCCTGCTGTACAACGCCAGCATCATCGCGTTCGATGAGCCGACGAGCTCGCTCTCCCAAAAGGAGATCACCAACCTCTTCAGAATAATACGGGCGCTCAGGGAGCAGGGCAAGACAGTCATCTACGTCTCCCATCGCTTAGAGGAAGTCTTCGAGCTCTGCGACAGTGTGACCGTTTTTCGTGACGGGAAGTTCGTCGAGAAGTTCACCGACATGGAGAAACTTACCCAAGATGTCTTGGTCAATCGGATGGTTGGCCGTGACATCAGCGATATCTACAACTACCAAGGCCGCCCCATCGGCACGAGCACCGTCCTCTCGGTGGAGAACTTCCTCTGCACCAATATCAGAGAGCCCATCTCCTTCTCCCTCCGCAAGGGAGAGATCTTGGGGTTCTTCGGTCTCGTCGGGGCCGGACGGACCGAGTTGATGAAGGGCATCTTCGGTGCGACGAGGCAGCTGGAGGGGACCGTCAAGGTCAATGGGGAGGAAGTGCAGATCAGGAAACCCGGGGATGCAATCAAGCGGGGGGTCGCCTTCTTGCCTGAGGATCGGAAGGATGAAGGCATCATCCCGGTACGGAGCGTTGAGGAGAACATCAACATCTCAAGCAGGCGCAACAACCTGAAGTGCAAGTTCTTCCTCAAGCCGCACTGGGAGCGAGAGAATGCCGAGTCGTTCATACAGAAGCTCTCCATCAAGAGCCCGAGCCGTCATCAGATCATCCAAAACCTTTCCGGCGGAAACCAGCAGAAGGCGATTTTGGCACGGTGGCTGGGGGACAAGCTCACGGTGCTGATCATGGACGAGCCGACGCGGGGTATTGATGTCGGTACCAAGAATGAGTTTTATAACTTGATGTATCAGATGGCCGAGTCGGGGATTTCGATTATCTGCATCTCAAGTGACTTGCCCGAGGTCATGGGTACCTGCGACCGCTTGGCGGTCATGCGTGAAGGAAAAATCGTTAAAATCCTCCAGCGTGAGGAATTCGATAAAGAAAAGATTATGAACTTGGCGCTTCCTGCCAAGCATAAAGAACATCAGCCGGCTTGAGCCACTGATCATGAACAGAATGGGGAAAAGGGGAGTTTTTGTATGATACAACCACGAGGGCGCTCACTATCGGGGAGCTTGAAGTCAATTTGGGAAGATTCAGGAATGCTCGTCATCTTTATCGTCTTGTTCTTGCTGCTGTCAATCTTCGTTCCGTACTTTTTGACGTGGCGCAACATGATAGGCCTCGGTCTCTCGGTCTCGATGGTTGGGATGGTCTCTTGTACGATGCTCTTCTGCCTCGCCTCAGGGGACTTCGACCTCTCGGTTGAGAACATCGTCGCCTTCAGCGGAGTGACTGCAGCCGTGGTGATCAACTCGACCAACAACGTGTTGTTCGGAATCATCCTGGGGATCGTGGGAGGGGGCCTCATCGGCTTCTTCAACGGGTTGGTCATCGCGAAGGGGCGCATCAACGCATTGATAACCACGCTGGCCATGAGCCAGATTGTCCGCGGCCTGGCATTCATCGTCGCCGGAGGGGAGGCGCGTTCCATCGGGAACTACCGATTCTTCGTCTTGGGCAACGGCATGATCTTGGGCATCCCGGCTCCAATCTGGATCACGATCATCTGTTTTGCCGTCTTCGCCGTCCTGATGCGTTCCACGACGTTCGGCAAGAACACGGTTGCCATCGGGGGAAACAAAGAGGCGGCCCGCCTTTCGGGGATCAACGTCGATCGCACACGGATCATCATTTTCTCCCTTCAGGGCCTGATGGCGGGATTCGCCGGAGTGGTGCTTGCTTCTCGGATGACGAGCGGTCAGCCCAATACCTCCCAGGGATTTTCCCTTGACGTGATCTCGGCCTGTGTGCTGGGAGGGGTCTCCCTCTCCGGAGGGGTGGCGCCGATCATGGGCGCGATTGTCGGTGTCCTCATCATGGGTACCGTGCAGAACGCAATGAACCTGATGAATATCCCGACGTTCTACCAGTATGTGGTACGGGGATTCATCCTCCTGGTCGCCGTGCTCATCGACCAGTTCAAACAACAGACGAGGAAGGTCTGATACAGAGAGGAGGCTCATGCTGACACTCGAGAACGAAACGTTCCGTCTTGAAGTAGATCCTCAGCGAGGAGCGAAGATAACCAGGCTTACCTACCGGGAGAAAGGAATCGATCTCTTGGTCGGTAAGCCTGAGCCGCTCTCCCACTTGCCCGCCACCGAATGGCCGGTGCGGTTCACCCTCGCCGACTCCTACGGGTTCGACGAGATGTTTCCGACCATCGATGCGGACCGCTGTGTGTCGTTGCCGTGGGGTCCGGTTGTGTTTCCCGACCATGGGGATCTCTGGTCGTTGCCCTGGCTTGGCTCTCTCAGCGACGATGTGATCGAAACCGAGGTCCTGGGGACCTCTTTTCCGTATCGGTTCGCGAGGAAGGTGCGGTTGAATGGACCGACGGTGGAGCTTGAATACACCGTGACCAATCTCACCCCGTACGCGGTGGAGGTGCTCTGGGCGGCTCATATGCTCTTTGCCCTCCACTCCGGGATCTCGCTTGAGCTGCCTGATGAGGTGGAGATGATCGTCAACGCCTATGAGGGAGGGATCTTCGGTGCGCGGGGAAGGCGAATCACTCGAGACGAGCGCGTCTTCGAGCGGTGCCGCTCCTTCATCCCCGACTCGGGGCTGTGCGGCAAGTGGTATACCGCACGCCCACTCAGCGAGGGGTGGGTGAAGGTTGTAGATACCACGAACCGAATTACCACGACCATCAGCTTCGATGCAGCCCAGGTCCCTTACCTGGGGGTCTGGATCAGTGAGGGGGGATGGCAGGGGCAACGCTCCCTCGGCATCGAGCCCGCCACAGCCCCCATGGACTCACCCTCCAATGCCCGTGAGCATGGGGCCATCCACCTCCTGCAGGGCCATGCGACCGAGATCTGGAGCATGCGGGTGACTACGGTCTCGCTTCCCGATTGATCCCCTCCCTGCAGAGCTCAAGAGCGGTCAAGGCCCCTTGATGGCTCGGGTTCTCAGCTACAATCTTCGAGAGAAGCGCCTCAGCTTCAACCACGTTGCCAAGACCGAGGTTGCCCAATGCCAAGAGGTAGTGGCAGTGGTGGAGGTGCAATTGAGCCTCGTCATTGTGATAGACCGAGGTCTCGGGCAGCGAGACGGCAAAGAAATCGGGTTTCACTTCATCAAATTGATGCTTCCTGCCGTATGAGACCAACAGGTTGAAGCGCTTGGAGGCCTCGTCCCTCCTCCCGAGTCTCAACAACGCCAAGCCCTGGTAGAAAATCGTATCGGAGGGTTGGTCGTGGTAGTAGTGGTTGGGTGCGGGCTTCTCCAGGCCGGTCGACGCACGCTGCCACCACTGGCGCGCTTGTTCGTCGTCCCCTGATCGGGAATAGGCGATGCCGAGATGATGGCAGGCGATATTGTCTTGTGTCTGGGGCAAGCGGCCCTCTCCCAGGTTGGCCGGCCAGGTGAGGGTCCGTTTCAAGAGATCGATGGCAGTGTTGCAATCATGCATGTCGAGCGCGTGCTGCGCCATGGTGACCAACGAGAGGACGTACTGGCCGCTGACGAGGCCCTCACCCCCCTCCCATGGATGGAATGAACGACTCATGATCGCTGCATACGCCTCCTCTGATCGCTTCAGGCAGTTGAGGAGCATGATGCGGCGAAGGAAGAGGTCGTCTCGTTTCGCCACCACGCTTTGATGGCGATCGAGGAAGGTGAGGCGATCGAGTGGGGTATGGGCCAACCGTTCGGCCATCTGATCCCTCTCCAACAGAATCCTGGGATCCTGGTCATCGAGCTGTTGGGCCCGACTGATGGCGCTGAACGCCGCCTCCAGGTCGTGGCGTTGGTTGTGGTATGCGATGGCGAGGTTGCGGTGTACCGTCGCAAACTCCGCATTGAGTGACGCGGACCGCTGCCACGAACGCAATGCCTCCTCATGTCGCTTGGCATCATAGAGGAGGTTGCCGAGGTAGTAGTGTGCATAGGAGCCGTCGGGATTGAGTTGGGTGGCATGCTCAAGGACGATCAACTCCTCCAGGGTATTGGGAAAACAATATGCGCTGGAGAGTGTTTCCGCATGGCGGTAGCAGGCAAGGGCCTCTTCCCGGTCATTGCGGTGCGTGTCTATGATCCACCCCTTGGCATACCAGGTCATCGGATGATCGGATGGTCCCGCTTCCAGGATCTTGAGCGCTGTTTCTCCCTCTCCCATCTCCGCATAGCGGAAGGCGAGCAGGCGATAGTTCCTGCTGTCGCCCCGCATCAGCTTCTTCCACGCCACCAGGTCGTCAGAGAGTACTGCCGCCTCATAGGCGAGCCCGAGGTCCAAGGGATCGATGTGAAGGCTTTCGCTGATCCATTCGTGGCGATCTCCTCCCGTTCTCCTCAGCAGCATCGTTTTCAGGAGGCGGCTCTTCATATCGTGTGTGTTGTAGACGAGGGCGTTCTCCACGAACTCAAGGGCTTGGGTCAATCGGTTCTTGCGCGAGGCGAGGCAGGCGAGCCAGTACCAGGCGACATTCTGGGTATCGGACGACCACACCGCCTTGAAGATTGAATCGTAGGCTTCGTCGGTGCGGTCCAGCATCAGGAGGGCCAGCCCTCGGTGGAGGAATGGCTTGCAGCTTTCAGGGTTGGGATTCTTCCACTGGAGCCTCTCGATGGCGCGGTCAAAGAAGAGGAGGCTCTCTTCGAATCGTCCCTGCCGGTAGAGATGGCGGCCCCACCCATCGTTGAGCCTGGCATCATCGGGATCCCGCCTCAGTCCCTCCAGATAGTAATCGGCGGCAGATGAGCTGGCATGGCGATATTGGATGAGGTGGGTCGCCGCCAGGTAGAGTTCCTCGATGCTCTTCACCTGAGATGGGGGGGGAAGGGGAGTGGCTGGCTCGGGTACCGGCTTGTCCTCATGTCTTTCGACCATCACTTTGATCAAGGGGAGCCCGTTCTCCTTTGCGACCGTCAGCACGGTATCCTCGATGGGGATGCCGCCTAGGGGGAATGTTTCGGTGAGGGCCCTCTCCGGGGCCAGATCGACCTGCCTGTGCCACCGCGTCCCATCGGCGCAGGTGACGGTGATCGAGGCGTTGGGATACGACTGGGCGGCATAGACGGAGAGCTGGGCATTCTCACCATCCTGTTCGTAGCGCACCACCACATTCTCGTTGGCGTCGGTAACGCGACCGACCTCTTTGTATGGCATGAAGTATTGGGTGAATGTCTTCTCTTCATGCGGCGCGAGCCAGGTGAAATCGGGCTGGTTGTCGGTGTAGACGCCGGTCATCAATTCAATGTAGGGGCCATCCTCATCAGTCAGGTTCCGGTCCCACGCCTGGCCAAAATCACCGTTGCCCCACGTCCACTGCTTCTTTCCCACCGAGATATGGTGGTCGGCGATGTGCAGGAGGCCCGCTTGAATTCCTTCATCGTAGTTGCCGATGAAGTCATACTTGGATTGATACGCCATGTAGGAGGTGGGGACCTGGATGTTCTTATAGCGGGAGATGTCGACGCCCGCCGAGTAGTCGAACTTGTAGTACTCTCCGGTGGCGATCGGGAAGGTGCTCACCGCGCGCTTGCCGTGGTCCATCACGGCGTGCACGTCGGGGGGGAAGACCGAGAAGGTGTTCTCATTGACTGCAACGGCAGGGTTTGCCCACCAGAGGAAGGTCTGGTCCATCGTGGTCGGGTTATAGAGGCGCCCTTTGATCTCGATGTATGCCCGCTCAGGATAGAGCGTGATCGCCGCCATCCCCTTGGTCCCGTACATGACATCGGTCTCCCCGATGAAGAGGGTCGCAGATCCATCTTCATTCTCTTCGATGTGGTATTCGATGGGGAGGAACGTCGATGGACGGTGGTGCTGTGGCCAGTTGAATTCAATTCCCCCTGAGATCCACGGACCAGCGAGCCCTACGAGCGCCGGCTTGACCACTTGGTTGTAGTAGACGAAGTCATAGCCGTTTGTCTTGTCGATGGCTCGTTGGATTCTTCCGCCGAGCTCAGGAAGCAGCATGATTTTCAGATACTTGTTCTCCAAGAAGACTGCGGTATATGATTTGGGCTCTTTTTTCCCAAGGAGTGTCTCGGTCACCGGCAACGGATAGACTTTGCCTGAGCTTCCCTGGTATACCCGGCGTTCGAAGAACATCGGATTCACATCGGGTGCTCCCGTCTCATATGTCGGTATGACAACACTCTCTTCCCAAATTTTCACGTTCTCATTGTGTTTCGTTTCCATGTGTTCCTCCGTTGAGTCCCTACATAAAATTGTACGCTACCTGAGCGATTTTTGTAGAGGGTAAAGAGATAAAAACTTGGATTATATTCCACTATGTGTTACGATAGCGCTATGCTGGATGGAAGCAGGGGAGAGGGGTTCCCCGGAGAGAAACTCATCGTGTTGCCCTCATTTGTCGTAGCATCATTTATGAGTGATCCGCTGTCGAGCCGCGTATATCCCACCGATGTGGGATACTTCCCGCGTGCTTCCCACCACTACCGAAATCGAGCTGACGGCTGCAAAGAGCACATTCTTCTCTGCTGTTTCGAAGGGACGGGGGTAATCCAGATGGGGAGGCGGCAGCTTGCCCTCACGGCGGGGCAGGCGTTCTGTATCCCCCCCCTCACCCCGCATCGGTATTGGGCCGATGGGCGTGAGCCATGGAGCCTGCTCTGGCTCCACTTTGCAGGAAGCGATGTCACCCGCTACCCGGTTGACGGGACGGAGGTGGTCAATCTCGGTCCTCCCAAGGATCAGGAGGAGGTCAAGGCGCTCTTCTCGATGCTCTTCGGGACGCTGGAAGGCGCCCATACGCGGGGCAACCTGGTCCACGCAGCCACGTTGACCGAGGCGATTCTCTCCGCCATATTCTCCAAGGAGAAGGGGAACGGATGGGAAGCGGGAAACAGCGTCTTCACAAAGGCGATCCGGTATATGCACAACCGCCTTGCAGAGACTCTGACCCTGAGCGATCTTGTTTCCTACACGATGGTCTCGAAGAGCTATCTCCATACCCTGTTCCATCGATATACCAGCTGTTCGCCGATGGCGTATTTCTATGAGCTGAAGATCCAGGAAGCGTGTCGTCTGCTTGAAATGACCGACCTCCAGGTCCAGGAGATCGCAACGATGCTCGGATACTCCGAGGTCGGCTACTTCAGCCGGCGTTTCAAACAGCGGGTGAAGATGAGCCCCCGGGCATATCGAAGTGCCTCCAAGCTTCCGTCGGACGGACAGTGATCCAACACACGTCCCGTACGCTCACCGCATGTGTCCACGCGTCTCTTCGAGGGCGAGGGTCCCTGATGAGCATAGAATGCGAATGACTTGCAAATTGAGCAATCCTTGACTATTGTATCTCCACAAGGAGATTTCATGCGTAGCACCTCTATCCTGCTCCTCCTCTTGCTTCCCGCCCTGCTCTTCGGCGGCGGTACAAAGGAAATACCAGACGAAAAACCCGTGGTCGCCGTCTCGATCCTCCCCCAGGCGTTCTTCATCGACTCCATCGCCGGAGATTTCGTGCGTGTGGTGACCTTGGTGGGGGAGGGACAGAACCCCCACTCCTACGAGCCTTCACCCTCACAGATGGCCCTGCTTGCACAGGCGTGCGTGTGGCTGCTCTCCGGCACCGACTTCGAGGTGGCCCTCAGACCCAAGGTGGCGAAGCTCTATCCGTCGCTCTCCATCATCGATGCGACCGAGGGGATGGTGTTGCGTACTCTCGAGGAGGAGGATGATGGGCAGCATCACCACAGCGCGGAGGCTCTGAACATCGACCGGCACACCTGGCTTGGCCACGATCAAGCAAAGGTGCTCTTGGCCAACAGTACACAGGCCCTCCTCTCGTTGGTCGATGAAGAGGCGGCCTCCACCATCAGGGTGCGCTCCGCTGAGCTTGATCATCAGATCGACACCACCTTCTCTGAGCTGGAAGAGGAACTTCGCCCACTCTCCGGGAGAGTGGTCTTCGTCTACCACCCCTCCTTCGGCTACTTCCTCGACTCCTTTGGTATCACGCAAGAGGCGGTGGAGACGGGTGGCAAGGAGCCGACTGCCAAGGACCTTGAACGCCTCATCACGCTGGCCAAGGCGCACCACGCTCCGGCGATCTTCGTACAAAAGCAGTTTCCCTCTTCCAGTGCCCAGCGCGTCGCCCACGCAGTCGGGGCACAGGTGGTCGCCCTCGACCCGTTGGCCTACGATTGGCTTGCCAATATCCGGGCCATGGGGCAAGCCCTCAAGGAGGCGTTATGAGAGATCGCCCCATCGCGCTCAAATTTTCTTCCGTCTCGTTCTCCTACCCCCATCTCGATGTGCTCAGCGATGTCACCTTCCACTTCCACAGCGGTGAGTTCATCGCCCTGGTCGGTCCCAACGGGTCGGGCAAGACAACGCTGCTCAAGTTGATCCTCGGCCTCGAGGAGCCGACGAAGGGGACGGTTGAGTTGCTTGGACATTCCCCGAAGCGTAGCCGCTCCCTCATCGGCTATGTGCCCCAGCACGCCTCTTACGACCCCTCCTTTCCCATCTCGGTGGCCGAGGTGGTCCGCATGGGGGTGGTGGACGGCACCTCCAGAAGGAAGAGGGGGCAGGATGACGTGGTGGCCAAGGCGCTCTCCCTGGTGCAGATGGAGAGCCTGGGAGAGCGACCGTACAGCGAGCTGAGCGGCGGACAGCGACGACGGGTCCTGGTGGCCCGGGCCCTGGTGGGAGAGCCCGCGATGTTGATCCTCGATGAGCCGGCGGCCAATATGGACCGGGAGAGTGAACGGCGGCTCTACGATACGCTCTCCACCCTCAAGGGGGAGACGACGATCCTCATCGTCACCCACGACATGCGCCAGGTCTCCGCCCTCGTCGACCGGGTCTTCTGCATCGATTCGCTCAATGAGCGCACGGGAACCAGAACGGTCATCCAGCATCCGCTTGAGGAGGTCGACGACGGCACCAAGCGGGTATTGCACGAGCAGGCGATCCCGGCCGACCAGTGCTGGCAGGAGGTACGACATGGGTGATCTTGCCACTTTCTTCTCCGCCCTCGTCTCCCCGGACTTCCCGTTTGTACGCAACGCCTTCTTCGCCGGCGCCCTCTCTTCGATCTTGTTCGGTCTGCTCGGCTCAGTGGTGACGGTCAAGCGCATCGCGAGCCTCGCCGGGGCGATCAGCCACGCGGTGCTCGGGGGCATCGGCATCGCGCTCTACCTCTCGGCGACGGGCAAGGTGCCCAACCTGCCGCCGATGGTCGGTGCGATCATCTTCGCCCTGCTCTCGGCCCTCCTCATCGGAACCGCCTCCCTGAAGTCCAAGCAGCGCGAGGACACGGTCATCCAGGCGATCTGGGCCATCGGGATGTCCATCGGGGTGCTCTTCATGGCAAAGACGCCGGGCTACTCCGACCCGTCGAGCTACCTCTTCGGCAACATCCTCCTCATCTCCTCCCAGGATTTGTGGATGCTCCTCGCCTTGGATATCATCGTCATCATCCTCATCTGGCGCTACTATGAGCAGATCGAGGCGACGGCGTTTGACGAGGAGTTCGCCCAGGTGCGGGGGATTCCCACCCGGGTGGTCTTCTTGGTGATCTTGGCGGTGACCGCCATCGCGGTGGTGTTGCTGCAGACATTCGTCGGCATCGTGATGGTCATCGCGATGTTGACGTTGCCTGCCGGGACCGCGGGCTTCGGGGCGAAGAGCTTGGCTGCGATGATGGTCGCCTCGACCATCTACTCCTTCATCTTCTCCACGGTAGGCTTGGCGGCCGGCTGGGTCTTCGATGCCCCGGTGGGGGCGATGGTGGTGGTCACGGCCGGCCTCTTCTACCTCGGCCGGCTCCTGGCAAACGCGCTGAAGAAGAGGAGGAGACGGGCATGACGAAGGCACGGAAGAACCTCCTCTCGATCCTGCAACACGCCACGGAGCCGCTGTCGGTCTCATCGCTCTTGCAACACCCTGCGGTGAATTGCAACCAGGCCACGGTCTACCGAAGCCTCCACTACTTGGAGAGTGAGGGGTATCTCGATAGCTTTGTGCTGCACTGCACCGACCATGGCACGGAGCGCTACTACAGCTGCCGCACCTCTGAGGCGATACACAGCCACTGGTTCCACTGCACGGTCTGCCACCGCTTCATCGGCCTTGGCACTTGCTTCCTTGCCGAGGAGCTGGAGCGATGGGAGGAGGAGTACGGCTTCTCCATCTCTGACCATACGTTCTTCCTGACCGGGGTCTGTAAGGCGTGTAGAGAGGCTACTGTTTCAAAAGACTGAAGAGCTGCAGGCGATTGTTGACGCCTACCTTTGCATAGATGTTCTTGATGTGGGTTTTGACGGTGTTGGGGGAGATGTAGAGTTGTTTGGCGATTTGCTGGTTGCTCAGCCCCTCGATGAGCAAGCCGATGATCTCAGCTTCACGGTCGGAGATGCCGTACTGATTCAGGATCTGGTCGTTGGCTACATCGGCTTGTTCATAGGTGAGGATGTATCGCCGTGAGATGAAGTAGTAGAGGTAGGCCGCCAAGATGGCGAAAGAGAGGTAGACGAGCTTGAAGTAGCTTTCGCGAAAGAAGAGGAGATCCAACGGGAAGAGCACCAAGAGCGGCAGGAAGGTGGAGCTGATGCCCTTGAGGAGGCGCTCCTCTTCGTAGGTGGTGGCCTTTTTTATGTAGAAGAGGGCGATGATGCCGTGGATGACGAGGAACATCGACCCGGCGAAGAAGTGGTACTGCATCGTTTCGGTGTGTGCAATCAGCCAGTTTCCACGACTCTTTGCGATGATGACCCAGAGGCTGATGAGGAAGAAGAGGGAGATGAAGATGGTCAACAATCGGTTGCCCAGGGTCTTCTGCTCTTCAGTGGCCGGGAGGAGCATGATGAGGTACCGGCTCATCATCAACAGGATGGTGGTGGTGAGAATGATCGAGAAGATGGTGACTCCCAAGGCATAGATGTGGTAGGGGAAGGAGGCAAGCTGGACATCAGTGAGGGTTCTCCCCAGATAGTTGGAGAGCAGTGTCAGGCACATCTGAAGACTGAGGGGAACAAGGACCAGCAAGAATGAGCCGGTGAAACTGTCATCCACCCGGACACGCAGCACGATGCCCAGGATGGTGACTGAGAGGACAAGTGCGGTGGTGATGAAGAGCAAGATGTCGGATAGGATGACCATGGACGCCTCCATGGCCATCCTATCACAACAAAACACTTAGAACCAAGCTCCCACGCCAAGTTGGACTTGACTGTTCTTTTTCCATGTGTTGTACAGGCCTGTGCGATCCTCGTCGAAGGTCCCATACACGGTGGTCTTGGCGAATACCTCAACGGCATCATCCAAGTCATAGGTCAACGACCCCATCACCGCATATCCCAAGCTCTCCAACTGGAACGTCCCTGCTACCCGTGCCTTCAGCTTCTCCTGCATGAAGGGATACTCCATGGCGAGGGTGAAGTTGTTCTGGTATGCCTTGCCGTTGAAGGAGGCGAGGTAGTCAACATCGAGAATCGGTGCTCCTGGAAGTGGGAGCACTGGCTCAGAATTGAATTTAAATATGTACTGGCCTTGGTAATTGAGGGCGACGAAGAAGGCGTTGTTCGGATTGGTGTAGGACAGTTCAGCAAGGTATACCGCCTTGGAGTTATAGAGGCTGAGATCTGTTCCATCCGTGTCCTCACTGAAGAACATGCCTCCTTCCACTGCCAGGGTAAAGGGCTCCAAGAAGTAGCTGGTTGCGAGGCCCAAGAAGTGGTAGCGGGTGTAGAGAAGATCGATTCCTGCCAGCGAGGTACTGAATCCCGGGTCATGGAAGTACCCGGTGTAGTAGATGACTCCAATATCGACGGGATCGAAGAGGAAGCGGTAGCGTGCTCCAGCTGAGGTGTTTTTGATATTGTGTGTGTCAGGCTTGTTAATAGGAGTGCCGGCAGGGATGAGACTGGAGGGTATCATTGAATACTTTCCATCCATCGATATATTCGAAGGATTGAATCCCGGCTTCACCACTAGATCAAGGGCACCGTTCTCAAAGTAGGTTGAGAGGGTGAGCATCCAGTCCGGCCGCTTCATGAGCTCGAGGTCGTCGACGATGCCATTTCTCAGGTCCCTGCCGTTTACGATGTCCACCACGTGGGCGGTATCGGCGGTTCCCCAGCTGTGGCGCATCAGACCAGCCTTGAGTGTGGTCTGGCCGAAGAAGAGGGAGAGGGAGAGCTCTTGGGCTTCGAGGCTATTGAGCGTCGAATCGTAGGTAATATCCGCAACGGCTCGGTAGTTTGCGCCATCCTGCTCAGCTTTGAGTGTGAGGTCGGCATAGGGGGCGAGCGCTCCATCATCGACGTACGCCAGCACTCCACCCTCCAGGGTAAGGGAGATGTTGCGGCTTGTCGTCTCCTCGGCATCGAAGAAGAAGTCGAAGGCGAAGAGGGGGAGAGCCAAGGTGATGATCATTACAATTGTGAATATGCGTTTCATTGTTACCTCCCGGTTTCAAGGAATTTCTGGGTGAAGTAGTTGTCACTGATGGCCATATCGTATCGGGCCTGGACAATTTCCAATCTGGTTGCGTGGCCGGTGGCCACCGTGGTCATCACCATGATTTTGGCGATGGGGCGGCCATCGACGTAGTCCTGCGCTTCGGTGACGAGCGTCTTGAGCAGCGTCTTCCCATCGAGGTCATAGAACTCGACTCTCAAGGGGAGGAAGGTGGACTTGTCCACCTTGACGATGCTCTTTCCGTAGACCTTCTTCGCGTTGGGGATCGACTGGATGGTGTAGCTCGTCGCATCATCAGAGATGAGCGTATGGGTCGCTTCATCGGTGTCGTAGGTCGTCGCCGCCATGTCGGCGTAGGAGAAGTCGCTCCCCATGAATGAGCCGCCTTCCTCGGATGAGGCGATGCGTTTCACCCGCTTGAGCGCCGGCAGGTAGATGTACTGCTCCGTCTGTCCGTTGACCTCCTTGGAGAGGAAGCGGGTGTTGCGTACGCTCTCCGGGGAGAGGAAGACCGTGATGGTGGAGGTGTCGTCCCCCACGGTCTTGCTCAACATCTGAATCCTGCGCTCCCGCTGGGTGCCGTTGGTTTCAACGAGGATGAGCTTCACATCGAGTGCGGCGCTGTCGCTCTTCTGCGTGTCGAGGACCTTCGACATGATTTCGTTGGCGGTGAGCGACGCCGCAAAGAGGGTAGAGGTGACCAGCAGGATGATGGCTGCGGTACAGGCTATGCGTTTCATTTGGTTTTTCTCCTTGGTTCAATAAGTTTGGGGTAGTGGATTCTCATCGCGGGCAGGACCAGCAAGGCACTGAGGCTTGCCGCCATCATGGCGATACAGAAGAGTAGGCCGAGGTTGATGATCGGGGTGAAGCGGGAGAAGAGCAGGCCAGCGAAGCCGAGCGCCACCGACGCCGCGTTCGCCAAGATCGCCTTACCGGTGGTGTGGAGGATGTAGGGAAGATCGTGATCCTCCCGTCCGAAGGCAGCCAGGAGGTGGATGGCGTAGTCGATCCCGACTCCAATACAGAGCGCAGCCAGTAGGCTGGTGACGATGTCCAGCTTGATGGAGAAGATCGCCATCGTCATGAACACCGATGCCAGGGCGAAGAGGCAGGGGATCAGGGAGATGGTGGCGAGCTTCGGGCTCTTGAAGGTGAGAAGGACCAAAAGCCAGACCGCTATGAACGAACTGAAAATGGAGATGATCTGGCTTTTGGTCACTAATTCAGTCAGGGCAAGACTCACCGCCTCACCGCCACCGATCTTGATCTCCCACTCTTCGGGGAAGAGGGTGGGGATCAAGGAGGTGAGCTGGGAGAGGCGCTGCTCATCGCTATCCTTGAGCAGGATGGTGAAGAGCGTGGAGTCTGGTTCCAGCGGGTCGTTGATGAATGTATCGAGCGACGAGCTGTAGAGGAGGAGATACTGGGCGATGAGACCGGCAAGGTCATCCTCGGTGGCGAGCCCATAGCGCTCCGGGTCACTGGGAATCTCGTAGAGCCCTTGACCGCCGGCATCGGCTGTGTATTCATCGTCGTAGTCAGCATCAAAGGCGTCCCAGTCCATGTCCATGCTGAAGAAGTCGAAGGTGACCTCTTCGGTCGGCAGGGTATCGATCATATCCTCACCGGGGCCGAGCAGCTGGTTCATCCGCTTGATGAACGGCAGGATCGACTGGACTCCGCCGACATAGGAGTCTTCACTGATGGTGTCGATGGCCGACTCCAACGTCTTCAGCGTCGACGGCGCCAACGTCTTGGTCCCCTTGGGGGTGACCATCACGGAGAGGGAGAAGCTGCCCTGCATGTCCTTGCTGTACTGGCGTGTGTCCTTCACCAGGGAGGAGGAGGTACGGAAGAAGGAGAGCATGTTCGTGCCGCTCTCAAGCTTGCTGTAGGAGAGCGGGAGGACAATGATGAGGAAGAGGAAGGAGAAGAGCAGGAGCTGCTTGCCCCACCGGGTGGTGAAGCGTACCGTCGCTGCAACGATCTTGGAGGAGTTGCGCTCCGCCGTCTCTTTCCGCTTGGGTGGATTCTTGTACATCACCCTGATCAAGGCGGGCAGCAGCACCAGGGAACTTACCGCACAGACCACCACACCGAAGAAGCTGAGGACGCCGAAGGTCCTGAAAGGGCCGAGCGGACTGGAGAGCTGGGCCAAAAAGCCGCTTGCCGTCGTCGCGGCCGCCGCTGCGATCGGGTAGACGTTGCGCTTCACCACCACCGAGAGGACCGGGGCGGGATCTCCGCCTTTGTACTCTTCAAAGAAGTGGCTGAAGATGTGGATGGTATAGGCGCTTCCGACGATCAGGAGGAGCACCGGTACGAGCATCGTGGCCATCGTGACGGTGATGTTGAAGAGCGCCATGATGCCCAAGGCCAGTGAACTGGAGAAGATCAGGGGGACGAGAGAGAGAATCGTCGCCTTGATGCTGCGCAGGAAGATATAGAGGATGATGATGAGGATGGCGGCGACGATCGGGACCAGGATGGCCAGGTCGCTGAGCAGGCTGAGGCGGATCTCCTCGGTGATCACCGGCAGGCCCAACACCGCCGTTTCGATTCCATCGACCTCACCGAGGATTGCCCTGATGTTGGCAAGCAGGGTGGGGTCATCGGCGTTGCGGGTCATCTGGATGAGGATGGCGGAGGTGTGCTCGTCCTCGCTGATGTAGGTCCCCTTGTAGAAGCTCGGCCAGCTCTCGATGCGCTGCCTCAGCTGGTCGAGGTCTCCATCATACATTGTGACGACCTCAACCCCGTCTTCAGATGGCTCGAGGTGTTGCATGTTGGCCAGGGAGGAGACCTGCTTCACGCCATCGAGTTTCTCGATCTTCTCGGTGATGGTGGCCAGGATCGAGAGATGTTCCTCATCGAGCATCGTCGTTGGGCTCTTGATGCTGATGACCAAGGCATCGAGGGACCCGAAGATTTCCTCGATTTCCTCGTTTGTCTTGACCACCGGGTCATCGAGGGGGATGAAGGCGTCGGTCGAGGAGTCGACATAGAGTCGGGGGATACCCAACAGGCCCATGATACAGAGGATGAGTGAGAGCGCGATGATGATGTAATCGCCGTATCGTTTCTTTTCCATATCACAACTCTACTGATAGGGAAGAAACGGACAATCGCCTTGCGTGGGTATTCGCACTCACCCGTTCGGGTGATTGCGTCTCATCCTTTGGTAAATTGGCGGTAAACACTGATCATTGGTCTTGCATTACAACCCACGTGTCACCGCTCTCCCGTCTATAGAGCGTGTCGATAGGGCCACCATGATCAAGAGCGTGGAGATCGGGAAGCGCTCTGCTTCATCGCATTCTTGCAGCGATACATGGCGCTGTCAGCCCGGCTGACTACCTCGCCGAACTTCATCTTCAACTTGGGGATGTATACTTCGCAGCCGGCGGCGACCTTGTAGGGGATTTTATCATTGGTGGAGAAGGAGGTCACGATTGATTCGGTCATCTCCCTCATCGTCTCTATGGTCACCGAGCTGACCAAGGCGACGAACTCATCACCGCCGTAGCGGTAGAGTGTGGCATCCTCAGGTATCAGACGTGCGACGCGGTGTGCGAAGTCGATGAGGATCTGGTCACCCTTTGCGTGTCCTTCGGTGTCGTTGATTCGCTTGAGGTCGTTGATGTCCATGACGATGATGCCGTAGGTCAACCGCTTCGCAGTGGTCGTGATCTCATCGGCATCACGGTCGAAGGCGGCTCGGTTGGCCAAGCCGGTGAGCGAGTCTTTGTAGGCGATGGTCAACAGCATCTCCTCTTCGAGGATTCGTGTGGTACGCTCTTTGAAGAGCATCAGCGAGTGGGAGAAGAGGATGACCGCCGCCGCCACCATCGACAGATGCAGGACGACCGCACTGTCGAGGATGATGTTCATCGCCAAGAAGAGCACCTCGGCGACGATTGAGAGCAAGATACAGCCGAGGGCCAAGAGGAATGAGAAGAGCGCCTTCGATCCCTTGATATAGTGGTAGATCAAGGTGGCGAAGAGGGCGAGCAGGAAGAAGACCAAGGCACCGCCGCACGGCAAGAGGAGGTCGGTGTACTGGGCGATGCCGAAGAGCTGGAGAAAGAAGGTGATGATGTACATCACCAGAAAGAGATAGCCTACCCACACATAGTACCGGATCCATTGCCGTGTGGGGTAGGAGTGGATGATGTAGTTGACCAGTAGGATCGGCAGGACGTGGAGTGCGACAAAGCTCAGGTTCATCGGCAACGCAGGGTTCCTGATGACGAGGAACTTACTCGGCGTCTGGCTGAAGACCCAGCTGCCGAGGGCGAGGAGGATCGAGCCGAGGAAGAAGAAGCTCTTCCGCTCAACCGTCTCTTGGATGAAGAATGAGGAGGCGGTGATGATGAGGCCGACCAAGAGCAAGGCAAAGCCGAAGGCAAGGGAGGGCCAGCACTCCATCTCACTGAGGATTAGGCTGGCCTTGCTCCCTGCTTTGACCTGATGGATATGGCCGGAGAAGAGGTTGTTGGAGGTGTAGCGGTAGGTGAGGGTCAGCTCCTTGCCCTGCATCTCAAAGGGGATGCGGATGAAGTGGGGTGTCGATCCACCGAAGACCGGCCGTGCCCATCCCTTGGTAGGCCCTTCGTAGGTGTAGAGGACGTTCCCGTCGACGCTTACGGTGAGACTGCTCATGCTGGTGGTGACCAGGATGGCGGTGTTCTGGTTGGGAAACTTGTTGGGCATGATGCGGCTCGCCTGCCACGTTCGATCGCGAAACGGACCGTTCAGGCTGTACGGCAACGTCACATCGCGC
>Ga0209723_1003882_pt1 | contig 17403 bp, 16 predicted proteins | sample BiotimSIPDNA_2_FD_185750 | JGI IMG/M metagenome (GOLD analysis project Ga0209723, IMG submission 185750) | Anaerobic biogas reactor microbial communites from Washington, USA - Biogas_R2 time_0 SIP DNA (SPAdes) (version 2) | ecosystem: Engineered > Bioreactor > Anaerobic > Unclassified | place... | reverse complement strand
TACACGATTTCAAATCAAGTCACTTTAATTCAAAAAGGGCGCCGCCATCCAGAAAGACAACGGCGCGGTGATTCAACACTTTAGCCGATCTCCCCCATGATCTTTACAGATACTTGCTCATCCACTTCGGCATAGACCTCGGTTATTTTTAGGGTGGAATGGCCCAGGATCGCCCGTGCCGCTTCGGCGCCATACGTCGCCCTTAATTCCGTTGCTGCAAGGTGTCGCAGTTGATGCGGGTGCCAGTGGGCGACCTTCGCCTCTACGCATGCACGCGCAATACAGCGGGCGTATGCTTTGGCATCGTAATGATCGCCCACAACATGATCTGTTTTGCGCGGGTTCGGTTTCTGATTCGGGCGCCGTCCCTTGCCGGGTGGCGTTGCCGCCTTGCGTTCCTCGAAATGGTCCCAAGGGGAAAACAGATATTCGTCTGCCTTGCGTTTCAGGACGAAAGGTTTCAGTATGGCCTGGGCCTTCGGTCCGAAACACAAGGTTCGTGTTTTCCCATGGTGTGCTGTCTTGTGCTGCTCAAGGCGGGCGATCCAGACATCACCACTCCGGTCTATGTCCTGGGGCTTCAGGTTCAATATCTCACTCGATCGCGCCCCGGTCAGGCGTTGCAGTTGCACGGCAGCACGGACGGACGGCGTCAGGAATGGCAAGGTTGCCTCCACGACCTTGACGGCGACAGGATGCACCACGCGCGGCGGTTTGCATCTGGACTTTCCGCGCTGCAGCGGTTTCAGTGCCTGGACGCGGTAATGCACCTCGCCCGGTATCAGTTCATTTTCGGCGCCGTATCGAAACACGGACTTCAGGACGGCCACACGTTCATTGATGGTTTTCAAGGATAGTCCCTTGTCAATCATGAATTCCCGTATCGCCCTCAGTGACACGGGCCCGAATTCGCAGGCAGCCACACGGCTATACATATCGGTCAGCGGGGTAATGCTCAGTCGTACCCGTTCACGCACTCCAGGGCTATCTGGATATTCGCGCTCAATATGGGCGGTGTACATGTCTGCAAGTTCGCCCACGGTGATCTCGTGCTGTGCTACGGGCATGACGCGGCCGCGGGCCATCCATGCGGCGACCTCCCTGTTATAGTGTTCCTCGGCCTCTACCGTGCCCCAGGCGCCGCAATGCACACGGATACCGCTTAACATCACGTACCCTGTGTCTTGACCTTGTGCGCGTTTCTGACGGCGCATGCTTGGAAGTTTAACTTTCGGCATGATGGCGCCTTCCGTGGAATACTTCAAGTTGACTCATGGCGTAGGCGGGCATCATAGCGCGCGCCACGGCTTCCAGGCTTGCGCGGCCGTTGGCTGTCAATGCCACTTGTGAAGCGATATCACGCACTACTCCAGGGTATCCCGTGGCGGCCGCCTTGCGGACCTTCGCCCGAAGTCCTTTGTTATGCCTGCCTGGAAATTCTTCACGGATGGACTTTTCAATGATGGATGTAACGGCGCCATCATCAGCGTTAATTGTGGCGGTGGTGTCGGATACGCGCTTAAAGTCCCATACATCGGCGCCCCAGACATGGGCGGCATCCTGCCAGGCTTGCGCGGGTGTGGTGGCAGATACTTCGGTATCAGCATCGGTTTCCTGCTCATACCATCGGTAACGGCCGTCCCGATCGTGGCGTAGTTCTAAGGCGATTCTACGCGGGGTGGTGGTGCTTTTCCGGGTAACTTTTCTGTTCATCGCAACGTCTCCCTTTTTTGCCAACCCTACCAATGTTAGGGTTGCGGTTAAGGTTACGCCGCGCGGGTTACACCCGGTAAACATCAGTTTTACCCAATGTTTTCAGCATTATTTGAATGGTGGGCGATGCGGGGCTCGAACCTGCGACCTCCACGATGTCAACGTGGCACTCTAACCAGCTGAGCTAATCGCCCACGACAAGGAAATCATAGCAGATCAGGCGGTCGCCAGTCAAAGCGACACAGGCGGATTGGTGAGGATTTTCCTGCGCCTAAACGAGATGTATCAGTGTCAACGCCTCGTAAACCGCCGCGATCGCCAGGAGGATTCCGGTAAAGACCATGGCGGAAAGCAGCATGAGCAGGCCTTGTTTCAGGGCTTTTAGAAAAGACCGGTTGCGGATGCCGGAAACGAGCATGACCGGCCACGCGGTGATGGCGAAGCAGGCGAGTATGTAGGCTTCCAGTTCGGTGGCCATGGTAATCGAATGCATCACAAGCATGTCGGAGGAACCCACCCACAAGGGCGACATGGCGCCGCCGACCAGCAGAAAACTGAGCAGGTTTTTGATCAACCCCAGGGGAATGGGAAAGAGGGAAATGGAAAAGGTCAACAGGAGGGTCTGTTCAATGTAGTTGTTGTAAAAGGTCATCCAGGCGGCATAGCTGATACGCCTGGAATCGTACGCGAAGCCGACATGCCCCAGGCCACCCACTTCAAAAACCGCCTCGATATATTGTTTCGTCCGGTAGGCCAGTAAGGGGTTGTACATGACCGCCCACATGATCAGAAAGAAGGCGCCATAGAAGAAGAGATGGGTGCCCCAAAACAGCTTTGGACGGGCCAGCGCTTCTTCAACGAAAGGCCGGAGCATGACACCGTTCCCCGCTTTAAGGCGGCGAAAGAGGTGATACTGAAACAACGCGCCGCCCCAGGCTACCAATGCCATGGCGAAGAGGGTCAGCAGCACGGTACGGTCGGCGGAGCGCATTAAACCGCCCAGGTAATTCGGCACCACCAGGCGTTTTGGGACCCCCTCCCCGGCCTCATTGTCCGTCCGGACCTCCTCCGTTTCCTCAGGTGTTGCCAAAAAGTCCGGCAACAAGCCTTCGTTTCTGAGCCGTTCGCCATGCTCCACAAGTACGCCATCCACCGCGCCGCGCTCCTGCGTGAACAGGTCGGCGAAATCCGCTCCATGGGGCAGCATATAGGCGAAGAGAAAGCCCGAAACCGACCGTTTCAAGGTGCCAACCACCTGAAACTCGATTCCGTCGATTTTGAAACTCTTCGAACGGGCGAGATCGCCCGCGAGCACTTCCGGCTTGCCCGGCTCAGGCAGTCGGCCGGAGGCCAGCAGCGGCTGTAATTTTTCCGGGGGCAACTCCAGGGCAATCACCATTTCAGGATCAGAGAGACCAATATGCTTATTAAACCGGTCCCATTCCACCAGCGCACCCATGAGTTCAAGCGGCAGGTCGCTTGGGAGCGACTGTTCCCTTTGGGCCAGGCGCACGCACACCGGCGCGGTTTCCGATGGCGACACGCCTTCAGGCGTCTTGAACAGGATAAACGCGTCTTTCCACGATTCCTGTTCCAGTGCGGCATATTCCCGCCCTGCCGTGCGCCACAGAAGAAATACGCCAGCCAAGACCACGCACAGGCTGAAACACAGCCCTTTCCAAGGCTTGCGCGGTGTGGACAAGGTTTTTGGGGCAGACGGCGTACTTTCGTTCGCCGGCGCCGGTTCGACTATTTCCGCGGTCATACGGCGGCCGGAGCCGTCACGGCGGACAAGGCCGGCGGCGGCGAACCGAAATTACGGATCATTTGTTTCATCAGCGAAGCGAAGTAGGCTTCCGTCTGCGGACCCAGCCATCCCATCAACCCGGTTTCGTAATCCAACCTGCCCTTGTCATCCACCACATTGTAATACCGGTCCGGTGACATGTATCCCAGATAAGCGCCGGAAAAACTGGTCACCCAGAGATCCCAACCTTCTTGTTCAGCCTGAATGCGCCATTCCCGGGTCAGTTCGCCACTGGTGTCAAAAGGCATGCCGACCAGCACCACACCACCGACACGCACGCCCTGCACCCAGCCCTCCTGGGGGATTCCCAGAATCTTGGAGGCCACCGGCGACAGGCGCCACTTGGGAGACAAAGGCCGTGCCTGGGCGGCAGGAACGCCCACAGGCACCCGCACCGACGCGACTTCCGCGAAACTGTTAAACGCCAGGTCGTTTGTATTATCAAGCACCAGTTGGCCCAGAAGTTGCCCGTAAGCCGTAACCCGTTCAGACGTAGTCGGCGCATCCGGGGCACGCGGGCTCATGGAACCCAGGCCCCCGCCAAGGTAGATTGCGGTGCCATTCGTCTTCTGTTCTATATACCGGGCCATTTCTCCGGGAAATTCGGCGGAGAACTCCATCATATCCGACCCGAAAATAGTCGGGTGCGCGGACCAGCGGGTCACATAACAGCGGCGACCGCCTTCCTGCTCCACAACCATGTAATTCAGAAAGGAATCCACAGCGGCGTCCCGCGTGCGGTTGCGGATAAACTGCGGCGCATCGACATATCCATAGGCAAACTGGGCGGGTTTCATGGTGGAATACGCCTCGACAATCGCATCGGCAAAAGTCGTGGAAAGGAATTCGGGCACGGCGGGATCATAGTCCCCAGCGCTAATTTTTGAAGCAAGCCCGGGGGCAAAACCACCGGGGCCGCAGTGGGTATGGCTCGCCGCAAAATAAAAATCATTGGAAGTCAGGGGGGTTTGGGCCGCCACTTTGGCCACGGTCATCTCGGCGATGTTCGGCGGCACGATCAGCATGTCCAGGCCGAGAACGACCACGGTGTCCTTGCCGTCACTGAAAACAATCGCGCGCGCCTTCAATTCATCACGAACGCCCCGGGACTTTTTGCCGTCAGGACGCGCCCCATAGCCGCCCATGGGAACCCCGACATTAGGGGTCATGATCCGGGTCGCCCATCCGGCCATCAACTGGCTGGGAGCCCCGGAAATATCGGATTGTTTCGCATTGGCATCAATGGCCGCAATCGCCTCCTTGTAAAAGGACTCCTGGGTGAAATCGCCCGGAGTATACACCGGCCACGGGCCGATACATATCAGGAACAGGGCGACCACCGCCACAATAAAAATCACCAGGCCCAAGAGTATTCTTTTAAAAATCTTCATCGTTATTTCTCCATCTCACCATGTTTTGGTCCGTGACACCATCGGAGAACATCTCTCCCGGTGCCTTCATTAGGACTCAACAGAAAGTCCACGGGTTTTATTCTTTTACCACTCAATGGAAGCCTTCAATACGTTATCGGCATAGGCCGTGGTCAGGGCGAACGCTGCCGGCGCTTCTTCGAAGGGAAAGACATGGGTGATCAAGCCCGCGACATCCAGAACACCCGCGTCTATGAGCGCCAGCGTGGCGGGATAATTGTTCAGAAATCTGCGACACCAGTGCAGGGTGAGTTCCCTGCGCCGGGCGAGGCTTACGGGCAGGACATCCTGTTCGCTCCCGGAAATGCCGGTCAGCACGCACCAGCCCGCGGGACGCGCCGCAGCGCAGGCGAGGGCAAGCCCCTCTGAACTGTTCGTGCAATCGATGGCGACATCCGCCAAACGCCCGCCCGTCTGATCCGCGATCCAGGCGAGAGCCTCCTTCCCGCCCTCTTGAAGCCCCCCGGGCCGGGCCTGAAACCCGGCATCCACACCGTAGCGGGACGCCGCTTGCACCCGGTATCCAAGCGGGTCGATCCCGAGCACACGTACGGCGCCGGAGACTTTCGCGAGCTGCGCGGTCAGCAGGCCGACAACCCCCAGGCCGAACACGACCACGGTATCCCCGGGCCGCAATGCAGCCAGTTCCACGGTATGCACGGCCACGGCGGCAGGTTCCACCATGGCGGCGCAACCGGCGGACATGGCCTCTGAAACGGGAAAACAAAAGCGGGCGTCAACCGCCATGTATTCGCACAAGGCGCCATTATTCCCCGGCCCCCCGGGAAAAAACATGCCCGTACATACGTTGTAATGCCCGGTCCGGCAGGATTCACAGGAAAAGCAAGGTATGCCCGGTTCCACCGCAACGCGCCTGCCCATCAACGTGTTATCGGCGGCCGAACCGATTTCTTCCACGATTCCGGCATATTCATGGCCCAGAACGAGCGGTTCCTCAATGACGGCGTTCCCGATGCGCCCATCGCGATAATAATGGATATCAGAGCCACATACCCCAACGGCCTCCACGCGCACCAGCACGTCCCGGGGTTTGATGCGGGGCGGGGGCAGATCCACCAACCGCATGGACGCTGATTTATACCATTGCCAGGCTTTCATTTAGAAAATTCCAATTCAGAAAACTTTGGAATCATTCCACAGTAGGGGCTCTTCTATCCTTAACAAGGACATAAAGGACCAAAAGGACTTAAACGACTGATAAGCGTTACGCTTATGGTACTGGCCCGTTCCCGTATCAGGGATAGTACAAAAGCTATTATAGCATTCACAGGTGGGCAATATCAGGTGCATTACACGCCGCGCGTATGTCCCGGCCAAATATACTTGTGCAAGGGCAGCTGCATCCGCGCGGGCGGCTTGTCCTCCATGATCCATCCCGCCAATTCCGCCGGCTCGAGCCAGCCGGTTACCGGGGAAAACAGGACCGCCGCGCAACGACGGGACAAATCGTGCCGCTGCATAATCTCCAGCGCCCAAAGGTAATCCGTCCTCGATGCCAGAACGAATTTCACTTCGTCACGGGCGGCAAGTTGATCGAGGTTGCTCCATTCCATTTTTTCGTGCATGCCGCTGTCGGGGCACTTGATGTCCATAATCCGGATAACCCCCGCCGGCAGCATGTCAATAGGCAAGGAGCCATTGGTTTCCACCAGAACGGTATACCCTTCTTCAAGGAGCAGGGACGCGAGCGTGGCGGCATCCGGCTGCAGCAGCGGTTCGCCCCCCGTAATTTCCACCAGCGGCAGGTGCCACTTTCGAACTTCGTCCCGGATCTCGGCCAGGGTCATGGTACGGCCCGCCCCCCGGGAATAGGCGGTATCACACCAGGCACAATAAAAATTACACCCCGCGAGGCGTATAAAACCACAGGGACATCCCGCCCAGGTGGACTCTCCCTGGATACTGGAAAACAATTCCGTCACCTGCAGGGTTTTCATGCAGGCGGCAGGGTCAGAAGTATTCATATCATAGGCCGCTTTACCATGGCATTACGCGCCGTTTGCCGGTTCTGTTCCGTTCGAAGCACGATTAAACGAATCATACCCTACCTTTTGTGAACAAGCAACTATTCCCGCGCTATTCCTCAGGATCGCAGTCCTGAGATGACGCGCTGAATCCCCGCGAGATCCCGGCGGCATTCCACAGCGTAAAACCCGTGCGCCGCGAGCAGATCCGCCACCACAGCGGACTGGGTATCCCCGATTTCCAGGGCAAACAGGCCTCCCGGCCGAAGACAACGGGCCGCATCCGGAACCAGCCGTCGAATACAGTCAAGCCCGTCTTTCCCCGCCAACAGCGCGCCGGGGTCTTCATGACGGGTGATCACCGGCGAAAGTTCCCGCCATTCGTCCTCGGAAACGTAGGGAGGATTCGCCACAATGATATCGACTTGCGGGGAGAATGCCGATACAAGGTCACCCTGAACCATCTCCAGGAATACGCCGTGTCGCGCCGCGTTGCGGCGGGTAGTTTCCACGGCGTCCCGGCGCAGGTCAACGGCATACAGCCTATGCCCGGGGGCGTTCCGCGCGATGGCCACCCCCACGCAACCTGTGCCGCAACAGACATCAACGACCACACAGGGGGACGACTGCCCGAACAGAAAGTCCAGAGCACACTCCACCAGGTGCTCCGTTTCAGGGCGGGGTGTCAGGAGCGGCGGTACAACATACATGGGCAATCCGAAAAATTCCCACTCACCGAAGATGTAGGCCAGGGGTTCATAGTTCAGCCGCCGCGCAAGCAGCACCTCGAAGCCGGATGTGTCAGCGGGTTCCCGGAGCCGCGCGAGTAAAGACGCCCGGGAAAGGCCCATGGCGTGGGCGAGGAGCATTTCGGCATCGAGCCGGGGCGTCTCGGTAACGGCGGCAAGCCGGCCCGCGCCCTCGGAAAGGATATCCGCGACGGTGGCGGCCATGCTATTCCTGGTCGGCAAGGCGCGCGGCACGGTCCGCCACGTTCAAGGCGTCGAACAGACCTCCGAGATCGCCTTCCAGCACTTCGCGCAGTTTGTAAAGGGAAAAATGGATGCGATGATCCGTGACCCGGTTCTCCGGGAAATTGTAGGTGCGGATTTTCTCGCTGCGATCCCCGGAACGCACTTGGCTGCGCCGGCTTTCCGACCTGACGTCCGCCTCCTCCTGGATTTTGGCGTCAAGCAGCCGGGCGCGCAGGACACGGAGCGCCTGTGCCTTGTTCTTGTGCTGCGATTTCTCATCCTGGCAGGTGACTACCAGGCCGGTGGGCTTATGGGTGACGCGGACGGCGGAGTCCGTGGTATTGACACTCTGGCCACCGGGCCCGCTGGAACGGTACACATCAATAATGAGATCGTTGGGATCGATCTGGATGTCCACCTCTTCCGCCTCGGGCAGCACGGCCACGGTAACGGCCGAGGTATGGATACGTCCCTGGGCCTCGGTATCCGGCACCCGCTGCACCCGGTGTACGCCCCCCTCCCACTTCAGCAGGCTGTAGACATTGCTGCCGGAGATCTGAAACGATATTTCCTTGAATCCGCCCAAAGCCGTCGGGTTGGAATTCATCACCTCAATTTTCCATCCCCGGATTTCAGCGAAACGAGAGTACATCCGGAACAAATCCGCCGCAAACAAGGCCGCTTCTTCACCGCCCGTGCCCGCGCGGATTTCCACAATGGTGTTCTTGGCGTCCAGGGGATCCTTGGGAACCAGCAGCAGTTTCAGTTCTTCCTCGCGTTCCCGGAGTGATTCCTTGAGGCGGTCATGTTCTTCCTGGGCGAGTTCCAGCACTTCCGGATCCGGATCCGTGCGCAGAATGCGTTCCGCCTCGCGCAACCCCGACTCCTCGCTCTTATAACGCGCGAACGTGTGCATCAGTTCGGATAATTCGGCATATTTCTGGGCATACTTGCGGTACGCTTCGGCGTTCATGGCGATTTCGGGGGTTGCCATGGCCTCGGCAAGGCGTTCATATTCGCCCGCAAGGGATTCCAGTTTTTCGCGCACGCGCGCTTCCATGCGGGGTTATTCGCTGGCTTTCGCGGTACCGAATTTCTTCTGGAAACGTTGCACGCGGCCTTCACTGTCCACAAACTTCTGTTTGCCCGTGAAAAAGGGATGGGAATGGCTTGACAGGTCAAGCGTGAACAGCGGATATTCTTTGCCCTCGAATTCAATGGTACGGGTCGTGGCGACAGTGGAACGGGTAACCCATTTGATGTCCGCGCCGACATCCATGAAAACCACATCGCGATAATTCGCAGGATGAATGCCTTTCTTCAAAGCATGTTTCTCCTATATCAGGTTATTGGATAAACAACTACGGGACGTCGCAATGGCGTTCATCCCGGAAGTAATGAGGCGAGCACCATTAGTATAGCAAAAATAAAGCACCTATCGCAAGATGCCCTCTCCAGCCCTCTCCGGATGAAAGGGCCCTTATAATCAAAAAACGGGTATGTGAACCTTCCCGCGGGAGGTTCACACACCCGTGAATCTGAAAAAAACAGTGTAAGTTACTTGCGGCGGCGAATTCCGGCAACACCGGCCAGAGCGCAGGCGGAGGCCAGCAGCGTCAGCCCGAATACGCCGGCAACCGGAATCGGAGCATCACTGACGGTAATGTTCACGCTGTCAGCAATGGCACCGGGCACCAGCGCCTTGCCGCCATCTTCCACCATGATGCCCACTTCAATTCTGTAAACACCGGAGTCTTCCACCTGGGCATTCAGGACTTCCAAGGTAAGGGCGCTGCCTTCCAACAATACCCCATCCTTGGTCCAGCGGATATATTCGGGCGCTTCATAATAATTTGCGATCTCGGCACTCAATGACACCGTGCTGCCTATTGCGTAACTGCCGGAAGTGGCGGAGAGGCTTACTAACGGGTCATAGACCGGCAGTTTCGTATTGGGATCAAAAACTGCGTCGACATACTGCGTCGCGTCATATCCCATTTCTCCCACAAAATATTGATATTCGGCGTAGTTACTGTCACCATCGCCGTCAGCGTCTCCGTAGGGTCCCAGTTCCGGAATTCCCGTGGTAACGGCTTGAATGCCACCTTCAGGCGGGGCTATACCGATATCTTCCAGCAACAAGAGCAACTGGTCTAACGCTGCGTTCGTCTGTTCATCCCGCAGAACGGCAAAACCCGACAGCACGCAAAGCAGCGAGGAAACGAGATGGGGGGCCATCAAATTTTCAACGATGGGGCGCAGATCCTTGTTGTTTCCTAGGCTGGTGACATACAGCGCGTACAATACCAGTTCACGCAAGTACATGAAATTATCTTGAAAGGCTGTCATCGCGGCGACATGGTACTCATTCCCAGTATTATTGAGCACATAGGCCAACACCCCCAATTCATACTGCCCGTCCGGGATGCCGTTGGGCGATACGGGGATGTCCGCTTCCATATTCACCGGACCGTTAATATCCATGTACCGGCATTGCACCAGATCTGCAAAATCCGCAATCTCTGCAAGCGCGCCGGCCAATGCGGGCAAGGAGCAATAGATCATGTCCGAATAGGCACAAAATTCATACCCTCCCGGTGCAGGCCACGTCACCGGGTTGTTGAGTTCGGTCTCATAGTCCATATTGAACGCCCAGAAGGGCCGCGGGGTAAAGGGCATGGGGCCACATCCGTCAAAATCCGGACCCGGTACCGGCGTGTACGCTTGTGCTGTACCCGCGGTAACGATTACAAAGGCGGGAACCAGCAGAACACAAGTCAGCAGTACTCTCTTCATGTTTTTGTCACTCCTTTACGTTAAGAAAACCTAAAACCATTAATCCTCATATACCTTTTGTATTTTCGCTTAACCGCTCTTGGTCTTTTGCATGTACCGAAGCGGTTACCCATCTCTATCCGTTCAAATAAAAGTATACCTTAGAACTGACAATGAAAGCAATAACAAAGAAAATCTTTGGGAACTCGTTTATCTGACTTGGTTCGCGCAGGTTGGTTTCAAAATAAATATTTACAGTTATATATATAGATTAATTTTTAAAACTATCATCAAAACCGAACAAAAAATTGTGGTGAGCACCCTCTTTTTTTCTTAAATCAAGCCGGATTTCATATTATCTAAAAATACTCCGACTATGTAGGGTTCTTTTATTAGTATATATTATATATATAAGCATATATATTATTATTAAAAAATTCTTATGCCATCGATAAAAAGACGTTTGATATAGGCATGAAACCAAGTATAATACAGTTTAAATTTCCCTTTTATTCTGGCATGATAACTTTTCTGCCATACTGTTTGGTTTTGCGCTTACCAACGCCTCTGGAATTATTAAAATGGACATACGGGGATTGGACATAAAAACACGAAGACGGACCCTGGCGATTTTGCGTCTTCTGAACCAGGCGGAATCCAGCCTGGGCAGTGATCGTATTGCCCGGGCGCTGCACCTGTCCGGCATAGAACTCAGTGAACGGGCGGTGCGCAATTACCTTGCCCAAACCGATGCGCTCGGATGGACCCTTAACCTGGGCCGCCGGGGACGGAAGCTGACGGATAAGGGGCGGGAGGAATTAGATCGTGCGCTGGTCGTGGACAAAGTAGGGTTTATCGCCGCCAAAGTGGACACGCTCTCTTATAAGATGAGTTTTGACACCGCCACGCGCCAGGGAATGATTATTCTCAATATCACCACCATTGCGGCAAAAGAGTTTTCGGCGGCGATTCGGATCATGGCCAAGGTATTTGAGGCCCGACTTGGGATGGGCCGATTGATTACCGTAGCCCGGGCGGGAGAACAGATTGGAGATTTTCGTGTACCCGCCGGGAAAATCGGTATTGGAACCGTGTGCAGCGTCAGCCTGAACGGTATTCTGTTGCACGCGAATATCGCCACGACATCCCGCTTCGGGGGACTGATTGAATTTGAGGCGGGAAAGCCTACCCGGTTTACGGAGATTATCAACTATGATGGCTCCTCCCTTGATCCCCTGGAAATCTTCATACGCAGCGGCATGACCTCGGTATCGCTGGCGGCCAAAACGGGGAACGGCATCCTGGGCGCCAGTTTTCGCGAGGTTCCTTCCATTGCCCTGCCGGAGGTGCATCGCCTTGTCCGGCAGTCGGACAAGCTGGGACTCGGTGGAATTCTTATCATGGGAAGCAACGATCAGCCGCTGCTCGATATCCCCGTAACCGTAGGCCGGGCGGGCATGATCGTCTGCGGCGGGCTGAATCCCGTGGCGGCGGTGGTGGAGGCGGGCATCGAAGTGACCAGCGCGGCGATGAGTTCCTTGTGCGACTACGCTTCACTCAAGGATTACCGGGATTTTTTATCACAGGGCGCGCCATGATAAGATGCGGCCTTCCCAGGAGTCTTGCATGACGGAATCTGATTCTTCATCCAACCCGACAGCGGATACCCCGCCTCTTCCGGCCTTGAACGCGCGCTGGGCCTCGGCCATCAGGGCGGTTGTTCTTGTCATCTTCGGGGTACTGACCGGTTACGGCGCCTATGTGCTGGCCACCAATGACTGGCAGGACATCACAGGCTTCTGGCTTACCCGACGCCGCCTTCTGCTCGCGGGATTTGCGCTGGCCTCGCTCGATGTCTGCACGGACGGGTTTGTCTGGTACGGCATTTTACGCCAGTATGGCATCCGGCTCGGTCCGGTGCGGGGGCTTCTCTTGTTCCTGAGCGGCTATGCCGGTCACTTCATGCCGGTACAGATGGGCCGTTTCTTCCGGGCAACAGAACTATCCAGGATATACGGCGTGCCGCTGGCCACCTCCACGAAAGCGGAAATTACCTTGCTCGCCTTTATTATGATCACCTCGGTGGCCATGTTTTGCGGCGCTTTTTTGTGGCCCTGGCTGTTCGCGTTGGCCTTCGCCATTCCCCCGCTGCTGACGGCGCTGGCGCTCCTGGTGCTGGGAATCTTTTTCCGCTGGATAAAGAAGTTATCCATTCAACTGCCGGAAGGCTATCTGCGCCGACCCTCCACCCTGGCTTTATGCCTGTGTACAGGAATCGGCTGGTTTATTAATGGTTTTATCCTGTACCTGATCTTCAGGGAAGTAACGGAAACACTCCAACTTAACCATGCCATAATGATTATGACCTCAAACCTCTTTATCGGCGTGGTGAGCGGCCTGCCCGGCGGCCTGGGCATTACAGAAAGCTATATCGGCGGAATGATGTACTGGCTGGCCACGCCCCCCGAGCACCTGGTCATTGCCGTGGCCGCCTTTCGCATTCTTACCTTCTGGCTCTGGATACCCATAGGGTGGATTGCCCTGCTTCTGAACGGACTTTTCTTCGGCAGGTCAAAGCGGTCACTAAAACCGGAGCCGAAAAAACAGCGTCCAACAGAAGAAGCCCGCGAAGCATAGAACGTTCATCCCGTAAATCACGGGAAATACCAACCCACAAACAGGAGAACATTGTCATGACCATGATTCGTTTTTTACTGGCGGCGGTCCTGCTGGGGCTTGCCGCGTTTCCCGCCTCCGCAGCCTCTTTCAAAGCCGCCGCAGCCAAACGCATAATCACGCCCGATCCGCTGCTGCCCGTATCGGGCGGAGTGGGCACCCCCGAGCCGGCCACCCAAAAACAGGGCGAGCTCTGGGCGCGCGCCCTTGTCTTTGAACAGGGCGGCACGCGCGTTGCCCTGGTAAGCATTGACAACCTGGGCTGGCCCCATGTATGGGGCGATAAAACCCGCGCGCTCGTACCCGGCATCCCGCCGCAGAACATTCTGATAGCGGCCACCCATACCCACAGCGCACCGGACGCCTACGGCTTTCCCGACGAGACAGGGAAGCATCACGCCGACCTGGGGTACCTGGAATGGGCCTGCAAGCAGACGGCGGACGCGATTAACGAAGCCGTGGCAAATTTGCAGCCAGCCGCGCTCAAAATCGCCGTGGGCGAGGCAAAGGGCAAGATTGCCTATAACTACTACGCCCCCCAGCTGTATGACCCGCGCTGCAGTGTGCTGCAGGCGGTCTCGACGGAGGGCGCCGTCCTTGCCACACTGGTCAACTATGCCATCCACCCGGAGGTACTCGGCGATGATAAAGGCATTATCAGCCCAGACCTGTGCGGCCCCCTGTATGACCGTATTGAATCCAAGGGCGGCGGCATGGCCCTCTTCATGAACGGCGCCCAAGGCGGCATGGTCACGGCGGACAACCGCGGCCCGGACGGTGACCAGGAAATCTGGGAAGAATGCGTCCGGATAGGTAAACTGCTCGCGGATGAGGCCATGCACATTGTGGCCGACGCGCCATTGCAGCAGGAACCAAGCCTCCTCTGCGCCGCCAGGGATATCCACCTGACGGTGTCTTCGGTATTGATGCAGGTCGTACTGCTGAATTCCCCCTTGGCGGAGGAAATGCCGGATGTAAACACCGTTCCCACCCGGGTCAACCTCGTCAATATCGGAAGCGCCCAAATTTTAACCATACCGGGAGAAGCCCTGCCCAATATCGGGTACTATCTGAAACGCCATATGAAGACGCCCCATACATTCCTGTTCGGCTTGACCAACGATGCTTACGGGTATATGCTGACCAAGTACGATTTCAACAGTTTCAAGCGTTATGAATACATATCCGAAACAAGCCTCGGGGAAATGGCCGCCGAAGAATATATGGAACAGGCCCTGGGCTTGATTGAAGAAACGCCCGGGCCGGACGCGGAGGCGAAGTAGCCACAGAGACGGTGCTACACCGCTCGGATGTATAGGTCGTATAGGACCTATAGGACCTATAATCGCAAGGAACACGCGATGAGTAAAGGTTTTATTCCGTCCCATGGCGGGTACGAAAGTCTGTTGTCCTATAAGAAGGCTAAGATCGTCTACGATGGTACCGTGTGTTTTTGCAGGCGCTTTCTGGACAAGCGCGACCGTACAGTTGACCAGATGATCCAGGCGGCCCGTTCGGGAAAACAAAATATTATTGAGGCCAGCCAGGCAAGCGGTATCTCCAAGGAAACGGAAATTAAACTTGTTGGCGTTGCCCGCGCCAGTCTTGAAGAATTACTTGAGGACTACCGAGATTTCCTGCGCACCGCCCAACATCCTCTCTGGGACAAAAACTCCGAGGAAGCCCTTTTTGTCCGGCGGTTGGGCTCCAAACCGGATACGACCTATGAGACCTATAGGACCTATATCGAAACCCGGCCTGCTCCTGTGGTAGCGAATATCCTCATTTGCCTGATACACCAAGCGAATTTTTTGCTTGACCAGCAACTGCGTCAATTGGAAGATAGGTTTATTAAAGGAGGCGGTTTGCGCGAAGGCATGACAAAGGCCCGGCTTCGGGAACGGGAAAGAATGAAGATGCCCAAGACTAACCCCCGGAAAGGCAACGATGAACAGGGTATATAGGTCGTATAGGACCTATAGGACCTATACATTTCCCGGCAAACATCGACTTTCTGCGGCACGGTTGCCGTATCGCGCCTTACACGCACCCCGGTAAAAGAGTCGTTCAATGGCCTATATACAAACAGAAGCAATCGTGCTGCGCAAGGTGGACTTCAGCGAGACCAGCGTGATTGTCACCTTCCTCACGCCGCAATACGGGCGCATGGCGTGCCTCGCAAAAGGCGCCCGACGCAAGGGAAGCCCCTTGAACGCATCGCTTGACACGTTCAACCGCCTTGAACTGACCTGCGCCTGGAAAGAAAGCCGGCAGGTGCAGAACCTCATCGAAGCATCCGTAATAAGCGCGTACGGCGCCATAAAGCGAAGCGTGCCGCGCAGCGCGGCGGCGGCCTTTATCCTGGACACGGTACTTCACGCTTCCTGGGAAAACCATCCCGTTCCGGAACTCTATGAGGCGACGGTTCGGGGACTTGAACTGCTTTCACTGGAAAATGCCGATCCCTGCACCGCGGCGGCACAGACCGTGTATGCCCTGCTCGAAGCCGCGGGTGTTGCCCCGGGCGACAAGGATGAAGAAAGCCTGCCTTTCACGCGCGGGAAGACGCCAGCCGAACGCGCGGAAATCCTCAACGCATTGGAACGGCTTGGCGGCACAGAAACGGATCCGGGGCACCGGGAAACGGAGGTCCTGCTGGATTTCCTGCACGATTACGCGTCGCATCACCTCGAAGCCCCGTTAAAAAGTTACGCGTTTCTAAAAAGCGTCCTTGATTTCGAATAAGGCTTTGGGGGATGCGCGTACCGGTTCTATTCCTGCAATTCGGCCCGGGGAAATGAGCCCAGTATCTTGATGTTCCGCGCGTGATCGCCCACCTCCTCCAAGACTTCAGCAATCCCCGGATCTTCGATATGCCCCAGGAAATCGATAAAGAACACATATTCCCACGCCTTCTGCTGGGAAGGCCTGGACTCGATGCGCGTCAGGTTGATGTTGCGCCGGGCAAAGGGAAGCAGCATATTGTACAGCGCGCCCGGCTTGTCCTTGGCCCATACCAGGATGGCGGTCTTGTCGTCGCCGGTGCGTTTTACCATCTGATGCCCCACCACGACAAAGCGGGTGTAATTGTGCGGCGCGTCCTCGATGCGCTCACACTGAATGTCCAGGTTATAGGTTTGCGCGGCAAGGCGGCTGGCAATGGCCGCCGTGCCGGATTCCGAGGCGGCCCGCCGGGCGGCTTCCGCCGTACTGCTGGTTTCAGTCAGTTCCACACCGGGCAGGTTCGCCCGCAGCCAGTTTCGGCACTGAAGGAGGGCATTGTCCTTTGAATAGACCCGCTTGATCTGCTTCAGCGGGCAATTGGCCAGCAGGTTTTGCGTAATATGCAGCAGCACCTCGTTCACAATCTTCAGATGGGAGGAAATAAAACTGTCCAGGGTATCGCTCACGGAACCGCCCATGGAACTTTCCACCGGCACAATGCCGTAATCAATGCGTTTACGCTCCACTTCGGTAAAAACGTCCAGGAAAGACGGCAGGGGGAAATACTCCGCGGCGACGCCGAATATACGCAAGGCCGCCATGTGGCTAAAGGTGTCGCGGGGGCCGAGAAAGGCAACGCTTGTCGGTTTCTCAAGGGCACGGATCGCGCTTATAACCTCGCGGTAAATAGACTGAATGGCCTTGTCATCCAGCGGGCCCGTGTTGCTTTTCGACAACTTGGTGAAAACGGTCTTTTCCCGCTCCGGCACATAAATGGGCGCATGGGTGTTGCGTTTCAGTTCCCCGATGGCCTGCGCCGCCTTGGCGCGTTCATTCAACGCATTGATGATCTGCCCGTCCAAGGCGTCTATCTTTGCCCGCAATTCATCCAGGTCCACGGCTTCATTCCTTCTGTTATCGGCGTTTTACGATTTCAACCGGCGCCAGCGCCACCATCAGCATGGCCACCCGGCCGCTGTCGAAGCGGACACGCGCCTGCAGTTTCGGCCCGGATCCTTTTACATATAATACGACACCACGGCCGAACCGTGCATGCCGGATGACATCGCCGATGCCCAGCGCGTCGGGCGACGGCGCCG